>TARA_B110000879_G_scaffold211858_1_pt1 | contig 12010 bp, 9 predicted proteins | sample TARA_B110000879 | Tara Oceans TARA_B110000879 (sample SAMEA4398094) | marine metagenome | biome: Polar Biome; feature: [SRF] surface water layer (ENVO:00010504); material: water (ENVO:00002006), including particulate matter (ENVO:01000060) such as... | depth 5 m
TTAAAAGTTAATATTGAGCAAGGGGAGCAAATTCAAAAAAAGACCCTTTCTAAGCTTTTAGATAAAGCTCAAGGCACTTCTTTTGGGCAACAACATAAGTTCAATCAGATTGTAGGAAGCGATACTTTACTATCTGACTATCAGAATAGCACGAGGATGGGTGACTACCTAAACATGTTGCCTTGGTGGACAAGAGGTAGAGCAGGAGAAGAGAACGTAACTTGGCCAGGATTAATAACAAATTACGCGGTAAGCTCTGGCACATCAGACGGTAGTAGTAAGTATATTCCCGTAAGTGACCAGATGCTCAAGCATATCAAACGGGCCAGTTTAAGGCAAGTACTGAGTATAATACAAACAGATGTGCCCAAAGACCACATAGCTAAAAAGTGGCTCATGATCGGCGGCAGTACGCAGCTAGAGTATAATGGTATGTATTACAGTGGAGACCTAAGTGGTATAACTACGGGTTCTGTCCCTATCTTGTTCCAAAGGCTTTCTAAACCGGGCATTCACATACGAAAGGAGAAAAACTGGACAGAAAAAATAGAAAAAATAACAGATGAGGCTAAGGACTGGGATGTAGGCATGGTTGCAGGAGTTCCGGCATGGGTTAAGCTGTTGATGGAGAGCATTATAGATCGATATGGGTTGGATAATATCCACGATATATGGCCGCATTTTGAAGCATATATTCATGGCGGTGTTGCTCTGGGTCCTTATCGAAAATCACTAGAGGGCCTTATGGGTAGACCAATTAAATACTTTGAAACGTACCTGGCGTCAGAGGGTTTTATTGCTTACCAAACTAGGATTGACAGTGAAGGAGGAATGCGTCTGCTTATCCGAAATGGCATTTACTATGAGTTTGTTCCTTTTGTGGGTGCCAACTTTACCGAAAATGGCGAATTAAAACCGGGAGCAAAAGCACTTACACTCAGTGAGGTCAATGACAAGGATGAGTACGCTTTGCTTATTTCTACGTGCAGCGGAACGTGGCGATATCTGATAGGCGATGTGATACGATTTACAAATCTGGATAGGTGCGAGATTAAAATTACGGGAAGAACCAAGCATTTTTTGTCGTTATGTGGCGAGCATCTTTCTGTAGATAATATGAATAAGGCAATAGAACTGTTGAGCAATGAGTACGATGTACCTTTTGAAGAATTTACGGTATGTGGTGTTCCCTATCAAGGGTTTTTCGCCCACGAGTGGTTCATCGCTTGTGACGATGATAGACTAAAAGGAAGGGAAGACGAAATTCGCTATAAACTAGATATGACGCTCAAGGTATTGAATGATGACTACCGTGTAGAGCGTTCTGCAGCGTTGAAAGCGATCAAAATAAATCTACTGCCTACCCATAAATTTCACGATTGGTTGCGAATAAATGGTAAGGAGGGTGCTCAAATAAAATTTCCTAGAGTACTCAAAGAAACAATGCTAGAAAGTTGGCGAAATCACTTAAAGAACAATTAATTATGTGGATTTATATGTATTTAGTCGCCAGCGTAGCGGGGTCTTATTTGGTGGGTAAAAATTCCAATGATAACGGATACGGATTTTGGCGAAGTTTTATTTTTATGCTCTTATTGTGTGCCGTAGTTTTGGCATTTTTGAAGAAGCAGTTTAACGGTGGTTAGTGCTGAAAGGCGTATTCTCCAAACGTCTCAGCAACTTCATCTAAGATAGCATAGATTTCTTTTTCGTCCATTGTGGTTACGAGTCTAGTTCTGTATTCCTTAAAGTGAGATACCCCCTTAAAGTAATTGCTATAATGCCTACGCATTTCAACTATACCGAGTACATCTCCTTTCCATTGCATACTGAATGCAAAGTGTTTTTTGCAGACATCTATTCGTTGTTCTATAGTAGGCAGGTCTAGTTTTTGGCCAGTAGCGAGGTAGTGTTTTATCTCATTAAAAATCCACGGATAGCCAATAGACGCACGGCCTATCATAATACCATCTACGTTATACTTTTCTTTATACAGCTTAGCCTTCTCAGGACTGTCTATATCTCCATTACCAAATATGGGTATTTTGATGCGAGGGTTTTCTTTTATTTTGCCAATGAGCGACCAGTCTGCTTCACCTTTGTACATCTGCTTTCGGGTACGTCCGTGAATGCTAAGTGCCTTTATGCCAACGTCTTGAAGTCTTTCGGCTACATCTTCTATGTACTTTGTGTTATCGTCCCAGCCAAGTCTTGTTTTTACGGTGACGGGTAGTGAGGTACTCTTCACTATTTCTGAAGTCATCTCCACCATTTTTGGGATGTCTTGCAGTATTCCTGCACCAGCTCCTTTGCAGGCTACCTTTTTTACGGGACAACCGTAGTTGATGTCTATTAAATCTGGATTGGCAGAAGCAGTGATTTCTGTAGCTTCTTTCATAGAATCTATGTCATACCCAAATATTTGGATTCCAATAGGTCGCTCATATTCAAATATGTCGAGTTTTTGGGTGCTTTTAGCAGCGTCTCTTATGAGCCCTTCGCTCGAAATAAACTCTGTATACATCACGTCAGCTCCGTTTTCTTTGCATACCGCACGAAAAGGAGGGTCACTTACATCCTCCATCGGAGCAAGTAGTAGTGGAAAATCACCAAGTTCTATGTTACCTATTTTTACCATATTTGCCCAAAATAAAAGGAATGGACCAGTTAGAAGACGTCAAAGATACGGAAAGCATGAATTCTCGGCCAGATACTTTACAAGCTTTATTCCATCTATTGTTAGGAGCAGTGTTTTTTGTGGGTTCTGTTGCACTATTTGGTGGCTTAGCTGTAGCAATAGGCTCCTACCTTTATTATGGAGAAGTAGGAGATGCCGCTCAGTTGAGCAATTTGGTTAACGATCTCAAAACTAGTCCATTGTCACTAAAGTTGTTTGTGTTTGTAAGTTCTTCGTTACCACTTATCGCAGCAGCTCTTCTTGCATGTATTTTTATTAAAGCAACGCCTAAACACTATTTGTCCTTAGGTTGGCCAAAAAATGGAAAGTGGTTTTTGATAGCAATGCTTTTTGTTTTTGTCTGTGTACCTCTTATGGGTTTAATGCTTGATATCAACAAATTGATTGATTTTAGTCAATGGCCAGACTTTTATGAATGGCTACAAACACAAGAGGGTGCAAACAATGGAATGTATGAAGCAATGATTGGTGAGCACACCACAATGTCTTTAGTTACAAGTATTTTATTTATGGCATTAGCACCAGCACTAGCAGAAGAAATTTTCTTTAGAGGATTTCTGATGAATGCATTTAATGGCATTTTCAAAAATATGCACATATCCATTGTTGTTACAGCTATACTGTTTAGTTTGATACACCTTCAATTTACTAAGTTTATTCCTATGTTTTTCTTAGCTGTTTCCTTCGGATATGCGGCCTATTGGACGGGATCCATATGGACTTCTATCGCGGCACATTTCATTAACAATGCGTTGGCTGTAGGTCAATTGTATTTCATCACAGATGGCGATTATACTAAAGCCTTGGAACAAGGGGCAAGTCTTCCCTTAGCTGTAAGTCTAGGATTGTTAAGTATTGCTATTCTCATCTTTACCTATATGCAAAAAAACGCCGATACTAAAACCGATAATTTCTATGTCTAACCTAGCTTTACGCATCATTTTTGGTGCTTTATATGTTTCCCTAATGGTGGGAGCTACTGTTTTTGGTCATCCTGCGTTTGGGGTGCTTATGGCCTTGCTTATTTTTCTATCCATTAATGAGTTAGGTGTTCTAGCAAACAAAGTATCCAATCAACACCTTTTTATAAATCCTGCTGTCTTTGCCGGAGTCGTGCTGTACCTTACGTTTTTAGGATCACGAGAGCTCGGTGTTACAGCATATATTGTCATGTTGCTTATTCAATTGGCGTGCCTGTACCTTACCTATTCTCAGTTGAAGAGAGAGCAAACATTAAATTTCATAACGGGTACAGTGTACTTATCGCTTCCGCTTATTGGTTTGGCTATCTGGTTTATGCAAAATGAGCAGAACAATATGGAGTACATATTATTTTATCTGATTACCATTTGGATGTATGATTCTATGGCTTATGTGGTAGGAAAAGCAATTGGTAAAAGACCCGTTTTTCCTAGGGTGTCACCCAACAAAACGATAGAAGGAACCGTTGGCGGAGCTATTGTTACCGTACTGGCAATGAGTGTATTGAACGCATATTGGCTCCAGCTTCCTATACAGGCTGCCGTGCTAGCACCAGTGGTCATCTTTTTTGCCATATTTGGAGATTTTGTAGAGTCCTATATGAAAAGAAAACTGGGTATAAAAGATAGTGGGAAGATTCTTCCTGGGCACGGAGGAGTACTTGATAGAATAGACTCCATTTATCTATCTGCGTTGCCTTATTTGGTCATATTGTTATTAGTATGACGAAAAAAGACAAATGTCAGTGAAATACCAATGCGTAGAATAAATACATTTGCCACCAAGTAAACATTAAACAAAACGTTAGTACAATGACTTTAAAGTTCAAAGAGCCTGCTCCAATTACGGATGATTTAAATCCGCTGGAGTCTATGATGGAAAGATTTAATGAAGCTGCAGAGATTTTGGGCTTAGATGAGTCTACTTACAATGCACTAAAATCTCCAGAAAAAGCGGTTATCGTGAGTCTTCCAGTTACTATGGATGATGGTAAAATCAAAACTTTTCAAGGATACAGAGTTGTTCACTCTTCTAAATTAGGTCCAAGTAAGGGGGGTATTCGGTACTCTATGGGTGTTAATTTAGATGAGGTTAAGGCTTTAGCAGCTTGGATGACTTGGAAATGTGCTGTGGTAGGGATTCCTTATGGCGGCGGGAAAGGGGGTATTCAATGTGATCCTCGCAAAATGTCTCAAGGAGAACTGGAGCGTTTGACCAGAGCATTTACAGGTGCTATGCGTGACGTATTTGGTCCAGAGAGAGATATTCCAGCTCCAGATATGGGTACAAATCCACAGACGATGGCTTGGATTATGGACGAATACTCAAAGCTTGCAGGACAAGCTACCCCTGCAGTAGTGACGGGTAAGCCGTTAGTATTGGGTGGGTCACTTGGTAGGGTAGAAGCAACAGGACGCGGTGTCATGGTGTCTACGCGTAGTGCAATGGCAAAATTAAAAATGAACCCAACCGAATCTACTTGTGCTGTACAGGGATTTGGTAATGTGGGTAGTATTTCTGCTAAGCTAATAGAACAACAAGGGGTGACCATTGTAGCAATTTCTGACATTTCGGGAGCATACTACAATCCAGACGGTCTAGATATTGAGGAGGCGATAGATTATGTGTCTCGTGAAAAGAGTCTAGAAGGATATAAGGGAGGTAAAATAATTTCCAATGATGAACTACTCGAACTCGACGTTGATATTTTGGTTCCAGCGGCACTCGAAGATCAGATTACAGAAGAGAATGCAGACAGAATAAAAGCTAAGCTTATAGTAGAAGGTGCAAATGGACCAACTGCTTCTAATGCGGATGCTATATTGGATAAAAACGGCGTTATGGTTGTGCCAGACATTCTTGCAAATGCAGGAGGAGTATCGGTTTCATACTTTGAGTGGGTACAGAATAGACTTGGATATTTCTGGACGGAAGAGCGAGTAAATCGTAGAGCAGATAGAATAATGAAGCAAGCTTTTGACAGTGTATACAAAGCCGCACGTAAACACAAGTGTAGTCTAAGAACTGCAGCGTACATAGTAGCCATAGACAAAGTAGCAAGCACATCAAAATTAAGAGGTAGTTTTTAATGAATTTGCATAGAGAAGGTTATAAAATAGTACTTATATCTACCCTGCTTTTGGGTGGAATATTATTCGGTATTTCAGAATTTGGTGCACCTCAATGGCTTATGGCGTTGGTTGGTGTTCCGCTATTGATTTTGTTCATATTGATCGTTCGTTTCTTTAGAAACCCACCACGCTATTCAGACAAAACAGAAAATGGCGTAGTTAGCCCTTGTGATGGTAAAGTAGTTGTTATAGAGGAGGTTGAAGAAACAGAATATTTCAAAGAAAAGCGTATTCAGATTTCTATTTTCATGTCACCACTTAATGTACATGTCAATCGAAATCCGGTTTCAGGTATTTTCACATATTTCAAATATCACCCAGGTAAGTACTTGGTAGCATGGCATCCAAAAAGCAGTACAGAAAATGAACGCACTACGTCAGTAATCAAAACAGATGCGGGAGTAGAAGTGCTCTTTAGGCAAATAGCCGGAGCTGTAGCCCGTAGAATTAGGTGGTACATTAAACCCGGAGACAAAGCCGCCAAAGGAGCGGAGATGGGCTTTATTAAATTCGGATCAAGAGTAGATGTGTATGTACCTATAGGTACAGAGATTAAAGTAGAACTGGAGCAAAAAGTTTCTGCTGCAGAAACATTACTTGCCGTCTTGAAATAGGGAAATGAGTATCCTCGAATACTTAGAAAAACACCTACCTACTAATAAAGCACACTACATCTTATCCTTTTTGGAGGAGCATAAGTGTGTGCTGAAAATAACCAAACAGAGAAAGACAAAACGGGGAGACTTTAGGCAAAATGGTCCAAAATTGAGTATTTCTGTCAATCACGACACCAATACATTTCGATTTTTATTCACGCTTGTTCATGAGATTGCACATCTCAAAACATTTTTAGAGTACAGGCATAAAGTAAAACCTCACGGAGACGAGTGGAAAGCCAATTTTAAAGAACTATTTACCTCGCTTGATGTAGCTGATGAGTTTAAGAAAGATGAGCAAATGTTTGCGGTTGTTTCTGACGAGCTTATTAATCCTAAAGCATGTAGTGGAGTCAATATACGGGTAGAAAAGGTCTTTTCTAAGTATGATGAAAAAAAAGGAACGTATTTAGAAGAATTAACGGTTGGAGATCGGTTCACGTTTGGAGTTCATACGTATGAAAAACTAGAAAATCGCCGATCCAGAGTCATGTGCTTAAATCTCTCTAACAACAGAAAGTATACAATTAGCAAAGCTGCTTCGGTGCAATTATGTGATTAGTGTGACTCTTCTGTTGATGGATGTTTTATAATTTCGCGGCCATTTTATATACTCAAATTATGTTAAAAGAATTTAAAAATTTCATTACGACAGGTAATGTCATCGACTTTGCTGTTGCAGTAATCATGGCTGGAGCACTAGGTTTAGTAATCAAGGGATTTGTAGGTGATATTGTTATGCCAGTAGTAGGTCACTTTGCTGGAGGCGTGGATTTTGCTCAACTGAAGGTTGTGCTAGATCCAGCAATACTAGCGGCAGATGGTTCTGTTACAACTCCAGAAAATGCAATCATGTGGGGGAAATGGGTTAACGCCATTATCAACTTATTGATCGTAGGGTTTGTAATGTTTGTTGTGGTAAAGGCCTACAATAAAACGAAAGCACCAAAGCCAGAAGCTGCACCCGCAGGACCTTCAGAGATAGACCTTCTGACAGAAATTAGAGATGCTTTAAAAAAGTAACTTTCGTTGCCTATTTTTTCGTGTACCTAAAATTTGGGAAACTGAGTGGGTTCATACTCGTGCATCATCCCATAAACCAATTCAAACAGTTCCTCTGCATTGGACTTAGAGAAATAATCGCCGTCTGTACCATAAGCCGGTCTGTGGTCTTGGGAGGTAAGCGTCCGTGGAGCAGCATCGAGGTACTTATACCCGTCTTGCTCCTCGAGTACTTTCTGCATCATAAAACCAGTAGCACCTCCTTTTACATCTTCATCCATGAAGACCACTTTATTGGTTTTCATCAGTGATTCTACAATGGTGTGATTTATATCAAAGGGAAGTAAGGATTGTACATCGATAAGTTCTACAGATATCCCTCTCTCTTGGAGTAGCTTAATTCCTTCTTGTGCAATTCGTATGCAGCTCCCGTAGGTAACTACGGTTATATCTTCACCATACTGCAATGTTTCAGGTACTCCCACGGGCACCGTAAATGTGGTTAGATTACTGGGTAATTTCTCTTTTAATCGGTACCCATTCAAACATTCCACAATTAATGCTGGTTCGTCAGATTTTATGATGGTGTTATAAAATCCAGCAGCTCGTGTCATGTCTCTAGGTACAAGTACATTCATACCACGTACGGCGTTCAGTATCATTCCCATAGGAGAGCCGCTGTGCCATATTCCTTCGAGGCGGTGGCCTCTGGTTCTTATTATTAGCGGGTATTTCTGCCCTCCTTTAGTTCTGTATTGTACGGTGGCAATATCATCACTCATCATCTGCACACCATAGAGCAGGTAGTCGAGGTACTGTATTTCAGCAATAGGTCTTAGCCCACGTAGCGATGCTCCTACTGCCTGTCCTACAATAGTGTTTTCGCGAATACCCATATCCATCACGCGGTGGTCCCCATGCTTGTCTTGTAGTCCAGCAAATCCTTGGTTTACATCCCCAATTTTACCTACGTCTTCGCCAAATGCAATGACTTCTGGATGTGTGCTTAGCAGGTGGTCAAACGTCTTATTGAGGATTTCGAATCCATTGAGTTCTTCGGCATCATCTGCATACACTGGTTTTATCTCAACAACACTTTGTGCACGCTGTGGAGACTGACTGTGCAGGTGACTGCTATAAATGTTTTGATACTTTGCTAAGTAGTTGGTATGATACTTACGCAAGTTATCGGCTTGTGGGTTGCCAATGTTTTCTCGCAGAACCATATGCACTGTTTTGAGAATGTCCTTTCTGCCAGGATCCATTGTTCCTTTTAGTGTAGCAGCTGCATTATCATCTAAGTTTTCCAGAAGAGCTACTGCTTCCGCTATCTCTGTTTTTATTTCGCTGCTGAAGGCTGTCCAAGCCGCTTTTTTGGATTCTTTTACTTCATTTTCAGCCAATTTTTCGAGAGATATTATTTCGCTATCCTCGGCTATTTTGTTTTCGAGCAACCAGCTACGCATCTTAGTTACGCAATCGTGGTCCAATTCCCAAGCAAGTCTATCCTTAGACTTGTATCGCTCGTGAGAGCCAGAGGTAGAGTGTCCTTGAGGTTGGGTAAGCTCTTTTACATGCACCACTACTGGAGTGTGTTTTTTGCGGCATATTTCAGATGCTTTTTTATAAGCATTGATAAGTGCAGGATAGTCCCAGCCATTTACCGTGATAAGCTCTATTCCTGTACCGAACTTGTCGGTTTTGAAACCAGACAGGATTGCACTTAAGTTTTGTTTGGTGGTTTGATGTTCAGCGTGAACAGAAATGCCATACTCGTCATCCCAAATGCTTACGAGTAGCGGTACCTGCATTACGCCGGCTGCATTTATGGTCTCCCAAAAGTGCCCCTCAGAAGTACTTGCGTTACCTATTGTAGCCCAAGATATTTCGTTTCCTTTTTTAGAAAATGTCGTGTTTTTATGAAGGTCCTTGTTGGATTTGTAAACTTTGGAGGCAAACGCAAGACCGAGTGCTCTTGGCATTTGTCCAGCGGTAGGCGATATGTCTGAAGAAATATTAATACGATCGGTTTGTGGCAACCAGTTTCCATCGTTATCCAACATACGTGTCCCAAAATGACCGTTCATACTTCTGCCTGCACTGCTGGGCTCATGGTCAATACTGGGGTGTGCGTATAATTGTGCAAAAAATTTCTGCACATCACTTAGTCCTAGTGCAAACATGATGGTTTGGTCACGGTAGTAGCCTGCACGAAAATCTCCTTTGCTCATATAACGAGCCATAGCTACTTGTGCTACTTCTTTTCCGTCCCCAAAAATTCCAAATTTTGCTTTACCTGTTAGTACTTCCTTACGACCAATAAGTGAAGCTTGTCTGCTCTTGTAAGCAGTAATATAATCACTCTTTACTTGATCGATAAATTCTTGTTTTGATATAGATACCGAAGTCTGTTTTGCCGCGTCTAATGCCATAATTTGAGTGGTGCAAAAGTACGGTTATTATACCACTCTCCTTATGTGCACTATCGCACCAACTTCTTACTTACGAACTTATTGCCCAATTTGGCTCTTAGAAAGTAGACTCCCTTAGGGGCGTTTTCTAGGATTAAAATTGTGCTATTTTTTGCAATAACTGACTCAAAGTCAACCTTTTTACCTTGAATGTCAACAACACTTAAAAGAACCAATTGATCCGACGAAGAGAGCATGTATACTCCATTGGTAGATGGGTTTGGGTAGATGCTGATTTGATTTGGCGATACATCAAAAATGGAAGCCGAGCCGTCCCCTGTGATTACTAGTTCATAACCATCTGTCGTGTCAGGAACAGGTATGGCTATGATTCCTAACTTAGCATATATTGTTGTTGCTATTTTTAGATCGTACACGCCAGCCTGCGATTGGGTAGGGTTTCCCGTTACATTCACGCAACCTACAGTTCTCCAAGTGAAAACACAGTTAACAGGATTGCAGGTATATTCAAAACCTGAAGGCAAGCCTATTACGTTATTTACCATTATTGAGTCAATGGTTGCATTTTGAGGTTGTCCTGCAAAAACAACGACGGTGTCTTTTAGTGCCAATACTTGAAAACTAAAGTCATAGGCTTCGTCTGCAAATGCCGTGTCTGGTTGCTCTGGATATACGCCCGGTTGTGTAATGGTAGCGTCTGGATTGCAATTTTGTGCTTGTACATATACAGCAGATGCTGTAAGTGTGGCGATAAGTAAAAATCTTTTCATAACAGATTGGTTTTATACATTTGTGAAAAACGAAGATATGCGGAAGCAACTATTAATACAAGCGGTTTTATGTCTAATGACAATAATCAGCTTGGGACAGACTAGATACACCTATTCTGGGAAAGTGATAAACGAAAGTAATGAAGCACTAGTAGGTGCTCAGTTAAGATTATTGGTGGCAAATAGGGTTTTAGGCATCACCAATGTAGCGGGAGTATTCTATGTCGAGACGGATGAACCTTCGCTTAAAGTAGTGCAAATTGGGTATATGGATCTGCAGATCTCCCCAGAAGACTCTTCAATAGTAATGGTCGAAAAATCAAGCCTATTAAATACCATTGTGGTTTCAGAAAACAAACGTTCCTCTGAACTAAAAAATGCTACGATATCCATAGAAATAATAAGTCCTGACCTTATAGCAAACACGGCTCCTACTAACTTGGAAGAGAGTATAGGTCGGATAAACGGAGTGCAAGTAGTAGATAATCAGCCGACTATACGTAGCGGCAGTGGGTGGAGTTACGGTGCAGGCTCGCGGGTGCAAGTGTTAGTAGATGGAGTTCCTATACTCAGCGGAGATGCAGGCCAACCCCTATGGAATTTTGTGCCAACGGAGGGAGTAGATGGTGTAGAGATCATAAAAGGAGCAAGCTCTGTGATATATGGAAGCTCCGCGTTAAATGGTGTTATCAATATTAAAACTAGAAAACCAACGGACAAACCTTTTACCCAAGTAAATACATCTGTGGGATTTTATGATTTGCCACAGCGAAAATCGCTGCGTTATAGGGGAAACAAAAGAAGTTCGATCTCTAATGTCACCGCATACCATACGGGAATGTACAATGGTTTAGGTGTAACGCTAGGACTAAATGCTCTGAATGATGAGAGCTATAAGATGAGCGATTATGATAAACGTGTTCGCGGTACGCTAGGACTACGTAAAGTTGTGGCAAATAAAAATTTAATTTATGGCCTTAATGCTACCTACCAACAAGGTAAATCGGGTAGTTTTCTATTGTGGGAGTCGTATGATTTGGGATATACTGCCTTAGATAGTGGAGGTACGGATAACAAAGTGAATCGGTTGAATATAGACCCTTATATAAAGTGGGTAAAAGGTAAATTTAGTCATTCTCTAAACACACGATATTTGGGAATAAATAATGATGTAGATAATGGTGACCCGACAATTGATCAATCCAATAACTCAGACTTGATATATGCTGAGTATCAGTCTAGTTTCAGTTTGCCAAAGAAAAATTTTGGTGCAATAGGTGGTTTGGTGGCTATCAATACGGAAACCAAATCGCCGCTCTACAACGGCACTCAAGAAGCC
>TARA_B110000879_G_scaffold20062_1_pt1 | contig 11957 bp, 14 predicted proteins | sample TARA_B110000879 | Tara Oceans TARA_B110000879 (sample SAMEA4398094) | marine metagenome | biome: Polar Biome; feature: [SRF] surface water layer (ENVO:00010504); material: water (ENVO:00002006), including particulate matter (ENVO:01000060) such as... | depth 5 m
TCGATGACAAGCAAATTGGAGTATTTGAGTTACCTTGTGAAGTTCCTGTGTTATTATCAGGCTCACGAAACATAAAGGTATTTGGAGGAGTTAAACAAAATGGAATAACAAGTCAAAGGTCTCAATACATTTTTTACTCCCCTTACTCTTTAGACACACTTTTGACAGAAGAAGAAACGATTCAATTAAATCCTGTTGTTGCTTACAGCTCAACAACACAAGTTCCTTGGAAAGAAGATTTTGAAGATGTCTCTACGTTACTTGACTCTACAACCAACTCTCGAGTAGCTATTGTAAGACTGAAAGACCCTTCTATTGCCAGAACAGGATTGTATGTTGGAGCGATTAACCTAACTACTGAAACACCAAGTGCGCAAATCTATACTGTAGATAAAATTGATATTCCAAAATTTGTTGAGTCCTACATGGAGATTGATTACAAGTCAAATGTTACAGTAAAAGTACTGATAACTGCCTATTTACGTACTGGATTGGTGCGAAGTATAGAGCTCATAAACATCAAAGCCTCAGATGATATTGGAGGAAACGGTTGGAAAAAAATGTACATATTTCTTGCTCCGATACTCGAATCAGTGCCTGATGCAGTGGACTATAGGATTTTTATAGAAACAGCTTTACCCACTGGAAGCCAATCTGGATACGTTTATATAGACAATATGAAAATTGTTCATTAATGAAGGATTCGAAAACTCAAGCACTTAAATACATTTTAGTTGATTGGTTTTCTGCTGCCCTAACTTGGGTTTTCTTCTTTTCGTTTCGCAAAATATATCTTGAAGCTAAAGTTGAATACTTCTCAGAGATAGAGTTTAATGATCGATTTTATTTTGGTTTAATAATTATTCCACTTGGCTGGTTGTTTTTTTATGGAATTACTGGCACCTATATCAATATTTACCGCAAATCTCGTTTGAATGAAATGGGTCAAACACTACTTCAAACAACTATTGGTGTTATCATCGTTTTCTTTGTGCTGCTATTAGACGATCAGTTGTCTAGTTATAAAAATTACTACGTTTCTATTTCAGTTCTTTTTTTAGTTCACTTTGTTTCAACCTTCTCATTCCGATTTCTGCTTTCTTCGCAAACAGCCTACAAAATTCACAATAGAATTTTAGGTTTCAATACAATAATACTGGGGAGTAATGAAAAGGCGCATGAGTTATATCGGGAACTAGAAGCTCAAAATAATTCTAGTGGATTCAAATTCGTTGGTTATTTGCATATTAATGGCAAGGATGGACATATTATGAAACCTTATTTACCGCATTTAGGGCACGTAAACAACATCCACCAAATTCTAGAAGAAAATGAAATTGAAGAGGTCATCATCGCCGCTGAAAGCTCAGAACACGGGAAATTAGGGCGTGTTTTAAATGCATTAAAGGGCAGAAATGTTAATGTAAATATCATACCTGATGTCTACGATATTTTAAGTGGTTCGGTAAAAATGACCTCTATTTTCGGTGCTCCTCTTATTCAAATAAACCATGAGATAATGCCTGCTTGGCAAAAATCTGCTAAGCGAGTATTAGATATTTCAGTCAGTATAATCGCAATTATTTTGTTCCTCCCTTTTTATATGATTACCGCAATTTTAGTTGGGTTTTCTTCGTCTGGAGGGATATTCTATTCGCATGAGCGTATTGGGATTAATGGTAAACCATTTACCATGTATAAGTTCCGATCCATGTATTCCGATGCGGAAAAAGATGGCCCTCAATTAAGTAGCCAAGAAGATCCGCGTATTACTCCGTTCGGTCGTTTCATGCGTAAAACGAGAATCGATGAAACACCACAGTTCTTTAATGTAATAAAGGGCGATATGAGTTTGGTGGGTCCTAGACCTGAGCGTCAATATTTTATTGACCAAATAATGGAGAGAACAGGTCATTACTCTCACCTACAGCGCATCAAGCCAGGAATAACCTCATGGGGTCAAGTAAAGTATGGTTACGCAGAAAACGTAGACGAAATGATTCAACGAATGAAATACGACATACTCTACTTAGAGAATATGTCGTTATTCGTTGATTTTAAAATCTTAATTTATACAGTACTTATCGTACTGCAAGGAAGAGGAAAATAATTTTAAGTGTGTTTTACACGCACAGCATTCATTCCCTTCATACCTCTTTCTAGCTCATAAGTCACCTTATCACCTTCAGAAATCGGCTCTTTCAGTCCACTAACGTGAACGAAGTATTTCTCATTGTTTTCAGCGTCGATAATAAATCCAAAGCCTTTGTCATCATTGTAAAAATCAACTTTTCCTTTTCGGATAGGATCTTCTTCAATATGCTCTTTTTTAGGAATACCAAGAACAATTGAAGATGCTTTAATAATCTCTTTTTTGAGGGTTGGATCCGGAGGAGTATCTGTCAAGTTACCAAGTTCATCAACATAACCGATCATGTTGTCCAATCCACTGCCTTTTAGATTGTTTTCTTTACGATCACCCTTTTTACGGAGTTTGTCCTCACGCTTCTTCTGTTTTTTCTTTTCTTTTTCTTTTTTGCTAAAGCTTTCTTGCGATCTGCCCATTAATTATACTCGTTTTGTGAAGGCATCTCAGCCCATATTATATTGCGAACCGCTTCGTTCGCGTTTGCAAAGATAATAGAATGCTTTAATTCTTAATACTCTCATTTTCAATCTTATTATTTATTTCAAATTAAGACTTGAAAACTTAAATTTGAGCTGTGTGTGGTCGATACGTAATAGTGCAGAAAATAGAGAAAATAGAGCGCCGGTTCAATGTAAATGCGGACTTTGATGCTTGGCAGCCTAACTTTAATGTCGGTCCAGGGTCACTCGCTCCGATTATTGCTTCTGATGCTCCAAATACTTTGAAGATAGGTTCTTTTGGGTTTCATCCGAATTGGGATACGAAAAAGTTGATTTTGAACGCGCGAGAAGATAAAATATTGACGTCTATAGAATGGAAATCGGCGATGGAAAATCGAAGATGCTTAGTCATTGCGGATTGTTTTTACGAAGGTCCTGAAAAAGAAAAGCTCTCAAGACCATTTTTGGTCTATTTACAAGATCAAGAAAGGCCATTTGCTTTTGCAGGAATATATAATGATGTAGAAAAAAACGGAAAAACTATTCGATCCTTTGCGGTAATTACAACAACTCCGACTAAAGTCATGGATTTAATCGGACACCACCGCTCCCCTGTTGTTCTGCACCCAACTGATTATAATAAATGGTTGACACCAAATCAAGACTTATTTAATTATACCGATTGTTTAAAGAATAACATAAACGAATTGCAGAATGCCTTTCCTGTTTCTATTGAAGTTAAATCGATTAAGAATAACTACAAGAATTTAGTTAAACCAATCGGCGAACGACTAATACCAGAGTAGAATTACGCCGTATCTAATTCTATTCAATTGCAAGGTATGGCTAACACAAAAAATATTTCACGAAATGAAACAACTTAAATTTAATTTCAAAACGAATTTCCTAGGGCACACCGGATCAGTTTATGCTGTAGAAAAATCTTCTGAAGCTAGTTTTTATACTGCAGGTGCAGATGGGGTAATTGCGAAATGGAATATCTATAGCCCAAATGCAACCGCTATAGCAAAACTGCCCCACAAAGTCTTTTGCTTGAGGCAAGTTTCAAAAGACATACTGGTTGCAGGTACAAGTTCTGGAGGAATCTATATCATAGATTTAACGTTAAAAAGAGCACCTCGTAACATACAATTCGATACTTCAATTTGTTACAACATTTGCCCCCTAACCAATGCCACCTTTGCAACAGTGCACGAAAGTGGTAAACTATTAATCTGGGATACGGAAAGTGGTGCAATTATTAAAGCAAGCACGATTTCTGATCAAAAACTACGCGGAATATGTGCACTAAACGATAAATTGCTCGTAGGTACTGGAAATGGCGAAATAGTAGTCCTTGAATCTAGCGGTTGGAAAATCATCCATCAGTTCGATGCGCATGAAATTGATTTTGGAGTGAATTGCCTAATACACGATGAGACAAATAAAACTGTTATTTCAGGTGGTAAAGACGGGCATATTAACTACTGGAATCAGGACAAACTTGAACTTATTGAGTGTGTTCCAGCGCATAATTATGCGATCTACAATTTTGCAATAAACCCTGATTGCACTACTCTATTTTCAGCCAGTCGCGATAAAAGCATAAAAGTATGGGACTTAAAAAGCAGATCATTTATCCAAAAAATAGTTCGAGAAAAAGCAGATGGCCATACCCATTCAGTAAATAGTGTTTTAGCGTTAAACCAAAGCCAACTGATTTCTGTGGGAGACGATAAAAAAGTAATTTCATGGGAGGTTGAGAATTCAAACTAACTTTAAAACACAAAAAAAACCGATTGCTGCAAAACACCAACATACTTAATTTCCTAAAAAAGGTAATAATCAGCTCACTATAAGTCTTTGGGTTCAATTCATTGTCTGCACAACTCTTTTTGGATTGGGGCAATAATTATGGAGGAAGTGGCTATGAAATTAGCCATGGAATAGCTACTGATGGTCAAAATAACGTTTATGCAACTGGCGACTTGGATTGACTGTGATTTTGATCCAAGCTCAGATAGGCGCTTTACCTTCGGTCTGAGAGTTTTGGAACAGTTGCCTGCGTCCAAAAATTGGATAGTCTAGGGAATCTTATTTGGGTACGGAAAATTTCGGATCCGTTTCTCGTTGAAGGAACTGCGATTGCATTTAGCTCAGAAGGTTCTGTATGCGCTGCAGGTGCATTTGTTGATTCATCTGATTTTGATCCAGACACCTCACGGCATATCGAATATGCTAATGGAAGTAACGATATGTATATTCTAAAACTAGATCCAAGCAGAAGCTTTACTGATACACTGGACTTTAGTCCAAATACCGGCTCTAGAATCATTTGATCCAAAGGATTATATGATGCGTTTGTTCAAAAAATAGACAGCTCTAGAAAGCACATTTGGACCTTTTAATTTGGTAGTTCTGGATTTGATGTTGCAAGCGATATTGTCGTTGATAAAGCTCGATATTACTGGGTTATAGGATATTTTAGTGATACTTTAAATATAGGCTCTAATAAACTGATTTCTAAGGGTACATAAAATATTATAATATTGAAAATTAATTCAAAAGGAAGCCTAGTTTGGATGAAGCAAATTGGTGGACTTGGCGTAGATAAAGGGTTGTCAATTTCCTTGGATAAAAATGATTTTCCCTATTTAACTGGCACCTTTAAAAATAGTATTTGCCTAAATCCAACTTCTACAGGAATACCTGTCAGCAGTAAAGGAGGAAAAAACGTTTTTCTTATCGGGCTAGAACATTAATGGGAATTTCCGTTGGGGACAAACTTCGGGTGGATCAGCATTATAACAACCTTATAAATTGATTATCAAATCGAATAACTAAATTTTTTGTTTTAGACAATTCTTTGACTGTGTAGATTTTGATTTTGGAAATGGTGTCGAAATAGATAATTCATTGATGGAGTTTGATGCTTTTATTTCAAAATTTGATACTAGAGGGAATTTCATCTCTTTTCAGAAATTTGGGGGCATTGGCGATGTAAAAGTAAATGACGTTGCCCTTAATTCGAGTGATAAGATATTGATTACGGGCGGTTTTCATAGATATTTGGATCCTACACATCGAAAATCGTTCAGGAAAATGTCGACGCAGAAGACGTTTTTATTCAACAACTAAAAAGAAGCTGAGCGTCTAATAAGGACACTATTACTGCAAATAATTGTTTGAGATATTCAGCTGCGAGTGGAAAACAATTTGGAACCAAAGTGGAGCTTACTTATACAAACTATACTCCAAGCAGGATTACTACAGTGTGTTGGTCGTGTAGCTCACCATGTCTAATCCCGCAAGAAATACTGCAAAACTAGATGTCTGTATTTTTTTAATTCCTAAGGGAAGTACTAAAAGAATTACGCAATCTGTATTGTATACAGATAGTGTTTCGAGTATAACTGGCCACGACTGCCTCATTGTTTTGGAATTGAGTATTCATCAAAACTCTCAATCTCCTACTCTGCGGCTGCTTGTGGAAATTATGCATCACCAATTGGAAATAACAGAATATTGGCAATCGGAACGATAATAGACACTATTACTAATGCTGCTCGTTGTGACAGCATGCTAACGATAAATGTAACTGTATATCCTACTTATACAAAGCTACTTAACTGCGCTAGTTGCAAACCAATTGCATCTCCAAATAAAAAGCATCTTTAGACAACTACAGGTGTGTATTTTGATACATTGACCACAACTAATGGATGCGATAGCATTCTACAGATTCAAATTGAAATTAATGCCTTAAAAAGCACAATAGCGACTCAAGGTAGTGAGCTTATTTCCAACCAAACCTGCCCAACCAGCCTGAAGTGAGCTATCAATGGGTGAAATGCGATGCTAACTTTACCTTGATTCCAGCTGCGGAGCAAAAAGAATACACTCCAATAGAAAGTGGAGATTATGCGTTATTTGTCTCAAAAAACGATTGCAGTGAAACTTCTGCTTGCATAACAGTGAATGCGGTAAGTAACAATTCAAATTATGCATCTACTATTGAATCCTATTGTATTCAGCCTCATCCATTCAAAAATTCGTTTACTGTATTCAGTGCTTCTAAAAATGTTGCTACTATTGAACTGATTAATTCAATTGGACAAATAGTACTTTCAAAACAAGAGGTACGAATTAATGAAAATATTGAACTTGAGGTTCCTACAGGAATATACTATTTGAGGATTTTATCCTATTCTGATCAAAATGAAACTCAAATTTTCAAATTAATAAAACAGTAACTTTTACTTTTGTCAAATGCACAAAAACATTCTATTTCTTGTAATTCTTTCAGCATTTCTTTTTGCCTGCTCTGCAGATCCTAAAATTGAATCTAGCCCTTCACAAAAAGTGGTTAAAAAGGTAAAACGGGTGGTCAATAAAGTCCAGAAGGTCATTGTAAAGCCCATAATTACTGCAGATAGTGTTTCAGAAAAACTATTAGCGTATGGGGCAGTGAATCGAGAATCCATTGTAGATGTTTTTACCTCAAAAGGAAAGGTTAGGATTCGATTATATAAAGACACTCCTCTGCACCGATCTAGCTTTTTATTGCTGTGTAAAGAAGGCTATTTCGAACACAGTGTTTTTACCCGAGTAGCTCCGTTTTTCATTGCTCAGGGCGGCGGAACATACACAGACGAACAAACAGCAGTAACCAGAAAAACAGGCATTTATACTATTCCGAGTGAGTTTAAAAGACATCGAATTCACAAACAAGGAGCAGTTGCTGCTGCTCGTCGTTACATAAAAAATCCAGATAAACGTTCGGATCCTTTTGCATTTTACTTTGTAGAAGGAACTTTATACAACCACCCAACATTAGACCGATACGAACAAGAAAAGAATTATAAATTCACAAAGAAACAACGCGAGTTTTATGTCTCAAAACCTGGAGCGGCGCATTTGGATGGTGAGCATACTGTATTTGGAGAAATAATAAGTGGTTATTCCGTTATTCCAAAAATCACACAAGTTGAGCGCGATTCAAAGGACTGGCCAATTGAAGATCTCTTTATTGATAGTGTAAAGGTTGTTCGATAAAATACAATCGTAAAACCTTAAGCCTCTATTTCGTGAAACTGGTGCTGACGAACCGTATTTTTCAACTTTCGCACGTACTCTTCTTCTAACCACTGAACAAAATTGTCTGAATTGCTAGTGATGCAATACGAATAAGCTTTAATTCGATACTTGATCTCATCGTTTAGCACATCAATTAACTCCAATGCATCGCCTAAATCTTCGCTATTCTCTAGAATTTGAACTGCATGTTTATCGTGCGAAAGATTCAATACTTCCTTTGCTTTTAATGCTTGTGCAATCACCTTTTTGTATTCGGCTTTTACATCAAACTCAAAATGCTCACTTTTGGTATTTGGGAAGCGTACTCTAATAATTTCTGGCATTTCGTAACGGAAGTTACGTTGCAGGTCATCGTCATTAGATAGGTTGTTGATATAAGAAAGTGGTGCTCTAAAAATTTCCTTCCAATCTATATAAGAATCCCAAAGACCAAAACGCAATGCGTTATTTCCCAGATCTAACACAACAAATCGACGTTTTTCAGGCAAGATACGACTGCCTCTACCAATCATTTGATGGTATAGAGTGAGTGATTTGGTGGCACGATTTAAAATAATTGTATCCACGGTTGGCTCATCAAACCCTGTCGTAAGAATACTTACTGACGTTAGCACTGCTTTTGGTGTAACCTTAAACCAGTGCAGAATTTCTTTACGTTCCTTCTCAGTATTTGTATTGTCCAAGTGCCTTACATCATAACCCGCATTTTCAAAAGTTATAGCGACATTCCGAGAGGTCTGAATACCGTTATTAAAAATCAACGTTTTCTTATCTTTTGAACGCTCTTCGTAAGCTTGAAGCAACTTTTCTTGCATTTCAAAATTAGAATACAAGCGCTCCGAGGACGCTACGGTGTAATCGCCATTAACCCCTACTGAAAGTGATTTTAAGTTTACGTTGTAGCTGTAGGTATCTGCTTTTGAAAGAAATTGATTCCTTACCAATTCAGAAATCGACTGCCCTACGATAAGACTATCGTAGTGATCTTTCATTGGTAACTTTAGATTAGAACTCAATGGTGTTGCAGTAACACCTAAAATATTACAATGCTCAAAATAACGGAACAGCTTTCTAAAGCTATTGTAATGTGCTTCGTCAATAATAACTAGACCTAATTGACGTAAATTAATTCTAGAATCCTGAATACGATTACTTAGAGTTTCAACCATTGCAACGAAACAACCAAATTCATCTTGATCGGGAAGCTCTTTTACTTTACTATCAATGATTTTATTGGGAACACCAAACTCATCAAGCATTCTTGAAGTTTGTGCACACAACTCAACTCGGTGTGTAAGTATCAAAACTTTTTTGCGAGTATCGTTAATATAACGTCTAGCAAATTCAGAAAAAATTACTGTTTTTCCCCCGCCAGTAGGCAGTTGGTAAAGTAAGTTTACTTTCTCATCAGGCTTTTCAATGCGCTCAAAAATATCGTTGATGGCATTGTGCTGATAATCGTAGAGATTTTTACCTGTTTTACGCTCAAACTTCTCAATTGAATTAAATGCCATAGTTACTGTTCACTTTATCGATTTGCAAAAGTAGTGAGAACAAAAGGTTTAAGAAAATCTTATTCCCTTTTGTTTTAAACGCATTTGCTAAAAAGTAAAAGAATATACCAAAATCCTTTACTGAAATAATACATAAGACTCTTGAAGAACGCGTAAATAAAGGACTTGATTATATTTGCGCTGCAAATAAACTAGAATTATGCGATTAGGTCAATTAGCTCGTCAAGTAGGTATTTCTCAAAAAGACATTGTTTCTTTTTTACAGAAGGAGAAAGATATTGAACTTAAAGTTCATCCTAATGTAAAAGTAGAGGATGATTTAACCAATTTGATTATCAAAAATTTCGCTAAACCGGATGAAGAAATAACGGAAGCAGAGCCAATGACAGCCTCTAAAGCACCAAAAATAGAACCGTCAAAAGCAGCAGCAATTGAAGGTTTTGTTGAAGCCTTAAAATCTAAAGCTGTAGAAAAAGTCGCGGTTCCTGAAATAGAGTCTCCAGCAGAAATAAAAGAATATACACAAGGCGAAGAATTCGTTCGACCCGAAGGACCAATAGAAAAAATTGAAACTGAAATTCCTAAATTAGAGGGCTTTAAGGTGATCGGTAAAATTGATTTACCGCAATTTCATAAAGAAGTGCCCGCTCCAGATTTGGAACCAAAAGATATAACCGAAGCAATTAAAGACGAAACTGCAGCAGAAAACGAAGCCCCGGTCTCTTTGCCAAATGCCACTCCCCTGTTTAATAATCGACCAAAACGAGAACCGAGAAAAGAAAAGCCTCAATCAGTGCGTTCTAAAAAGCCACAAATTAGCGAAGACGATCGCAAAACAAAAGAACAGGAACGAACTGAAAGACAGCGTTTAGCTATGAAAAAAGCTAAAAAAGCAGCAGCACGTAAAAAGCATTTGGATTTAGTGAAAAGCTATGATACGGTTCAAAAATCAAAAGCTAAATCAAAGAAAAACCCTAAAGTTGCTGCAATTGAAGAGTTAAAAACGGCCGCAAGTAAAACCTCACTTGGACACCAAGTTGCAAATACTTCAAGTAAGCCTAAAAATGAGCCAAAAACGCTTATTGGAAAGATTTGGCGTTGGATGAATACGGAGTGATTAGAAGTATGCAAAGCATAGGCATTAACGCTTAGGCAGGAATCGATCTTTTATAAGCCTCCACAAATCAGCAGTCTCAATTTCCTGAATTATTAGTTAATTAATTCTTCTCCAGATTCTAATGAGAATGTCCGTGCTCTTCAGTCGTTTCTATCTCACCATGCTCAACTTCCGAACGCACCTCGACAGCCTTTAATTCCATTCCGCAAACTGAACAAGAGCTGGCTTTATCGAAAGTTTTACCTTTTTCGCAATCCATAGGACATTGGTAAGTAGCAACTTCTACCGTTTGATTTGTTTCAGTTGCTCCACTGCAAGCAGTAATAGCCGCTCCGGAAATAAATAAAGAAAGACCTAAACCTGCTATATAAAGAATTCGTTTCATGTTTTGTTATTTTATTACGAAAGTAAACTTCGTGCTGTTTTGATCTTGTTCTAGGTTGAATTTTTTTCTACTAAAACCTCAAATGCAGATAACCGAAATAAGCTCAATATATACCTTATCCTGCCTTATATGGGTCGGTATGTGAATCTTTTCGAGATAAATTTTACCTTAGCAAGTTGCTAGTGGTCATTACAAAAAACAATATATAAAATAATGCTAAAGGAATTTAATGAATGGATTTTAACCAACCTCGATAGTCAAAAAGGTAAAACGGTAATTATTACAGGTGCTAATTCTGGCATTGGATTTTATACCGCTCTAGGATTAGCAAAACTTGGAGCAACCGTTATTGTTGCGGGTAGAAATAAAGAGAGAATAGATGATGCAATACAAGCAATAGAAAAAGAAACTATAACAGGCACTGTATCACCTGGCATAATTGATTTAGCGAGTTTGAACTCAGTGAGAAAATTTGCAAATGAATTTAATAAGACCTCTACCAAACTTGACATACTGATTAATAATGCTGGTGTAATGATGCCGCCTGAATCAAAAACAAAGGAGGGTTTCGAATTACAATTTGGAGTCAATTTTCTTGGGCATTTTTTACTAACTGATTTACTTTACAATAAACTTAAATCTACTCAGAATTCAAGAGTAGTAACGATAAGCAGCATTGCACACAGAGGAGCTTTTGTAGATTTTGAAAACCTTAGAGTTGAAAAACCTTATGACACGAAAAGGGAGTATTATCAAAGTAAATTAGCAGACTTGATATTTGCTTTGGAGTTAGGTAGGAGATATGAAGCGAATAATGATAGTATTTTATCAGTTGCTTGCCATCCTGGGTTTACAAAAACAGAACTTCAAAGACATATAAACCCGGAAATTTTGAAAAAAATGAACTTTATGGATACTTGGCAAGGTAGTTTGCCAACGCTTCTAGCTGCAACAAATGAAAATGCCAAATCAGGAGATTATTTTGGACCTGATGGAGAAGGAGAATATGGTGGATTTCCTGCTTTAGGTGTGATTGACAAATCAGCATTAGACCAAGCAGTTGCAAAGAAATTATGGGCAGTTGGAATAAAGAGCACTAAATAGAAAACGAGCCGCTAACAATGTATATGAAATCATAGCTCGTTACTAGCTAAGCTGCATATACTAAACGTTACCCAAAAGCTCAATGAAAACCCAACGCACAATTAGCATAATTGGTTTTTGCTAGCATACAACAACAACAACAACAACAACA
>TARA_B110000879_G_scaffold33547_1_pt1 | contig 11945 bp, 9 predicted proteins | sample TARA_B110000879 | Tara Oceans TARA_B110000879 (sample SAMEA4398094) | marine metagenome | biome: Polar Biome; feature: [SRF] surface water layer (ENVO:00010504); material: water (ENVO:00002006), including particulate matter (ENVO:01000060) such as... | depth 5 m
TAACCAGAGCAGACCGTATTATGGAATTACCCTTAAAGAATGTTCGCGTTCTCGATATTGCGCAAGTTTTGGCAGGGCCTTTTGGCGCAGCTATGCTCGGTGACTTAGGGGCTGATGTCATAAAAATCGAACCTCTTCGCGGTGACGAATCGCGACATCTCGGTCGAGGAACAGGCGTAGGCGGTGACAGCGCTATGTTCATTGGCGCCAATCGTAGCAAGCGAGGAATAGCTCTCGATCTAACGTCTGCCGCAGGATTGGCCGTCTTCCACGACCTGCTTAAAGAAACCGACATTGTTGTCGACAATATCCGAACTGCTGCAAAAGAAAAACTGGGGGTCGACTACCCATCGCTCAAATTGGTGAATCCCCGAATCATTGCGATCAATGTTAGTGCTTTTGGCAATAGTGGTCCCTATGCCGGCAGACCGGGTATTGACCCTTTGGCACAAGCACTTGGCGGCATCATGGACATCACTGGTCACCGCAATGGCGCGCCACTAAAAACCGGCGCTCCGATTGTCGATGGTACGACGGCGCACATGGTTGTCATCGCAGCACTATCTGCATTGCGACTGAGAGATACTAGCGGAGAAGGCCAACTGGTTGAGGTCAATTTACTCGAGGGATTATTGAACCTGCAGCCAACCATCGTCTCACAGGTGTTAATTGACAACGATGTACCACCTAAAGTTGGCTGTGGCAGCGATTTGATTTCCCCCTACGGGCTGTTTGAATGCGCAGATGGCAAATTTCTGCAGGTCTGCAGCCTCAATGACAAATTTTTCACAAAAATTTGCGAAGCTCTCGACGTTAACGATTTAACAACTGATGCTCGCTTCAAGACAGCCCAAAATCGTCTCGACAACAACGACGCACTCGAAGCCGTAATCGCTGAAAAAATGCTCTCTAAAAACTCAATCGAGCACATGCAGCGATTTATTGATTGCGACGTCATGGCGGCGCCGGTTAAATCGATGAGAGAGTCGCTGCTTGACCCTCAAATCCAACACAACCAACTTATTCAGGACGTCGAACATGGGAAACTCGGCATCATCAAAACAGCCACCCTACCGATAAAGTTTGGCAGTGCTAATGGCAGTAATCTGCCGGCCGGTGCTGCGCCTTCGTTAGGGGAGCACAGCGAGTCGATATTACTCGACCTTGGTTATACAAAAGATCGTATCGACGACCTCATCAAACAAGGTGTTGTCGCTCAGTCCTAGAATCAGCGACTACCAACACTGACTAGCCACCGGTGAATTTTGGATCACGCTTGTTCAAAAATGCATCGACAGCCTCTGGGAAATCTGTGCTCGAGGATGACAACATAAATTGATCTCTGTCCATAAAGGTTGTTGCCTGGTTCAACGCGTTAGCTGTCATGTTGATTGACTCTTTTGACATACGCACGGAAATGGGCGGTAGCGCCGCCACTTTTTCAGCCAGCTCGATGGCTTTGTCCAATGCCTTACCATCCTCGGTCATAAAATCGATCATGCCCCACTCCAACGCTTCGGCAGCACCAAGCTTTTCGCCCAGTATTGTATAGAGTTTAGCTTTTGATGGGCCCACGGCTCGAACGATACGAGGAACGGAGTGCCAGCTCATATTCATCGCCAAAGGTACTTCCGGCAAACGCATATGAGCGGATTCCCCGGCAATTCGCCAATCACAAGCCATTGCCAAGGCCGAGCCTCCACCAATGCAAAAACCTTCAACCGCGCAAATTGTTATCTGCTCCAATCGTTCCCATGCATCGCACATATCTGGGCCGATTTTCAGCGCATGGCGACGCGCGATCAATGCTCCACCCTTGTTAGTATTGCCTTCTGGGTCTTTTAAATCTGCACCCGCAGAAAATATTGTGTTCGTACCCCTCAGTATAATTGCCGTTGTTTCCAAATCGTCAACAAAACCCTCCGCTACAGTAACAAGCTCACGCATTAATTTCCGTGACAAGGCATTAATACCATCACCCCGATCAATAGTAACAATGGCATAGCCGAGATGCTTTTCGATGGTTAAAAAATCAAAGGACATTCAATACCTCTTTACGGTTGAGCCTTAACGGCAATAGTTTTGGGATTATTGTGTGTATGTTCCGAGATGATCAACCACGGCGCTAACAACCGCCCTGGGCTGGTCGGTCAGCAGCCAGTGGCCTGCATCCAACTCGATTTTATGATACGGGCCAGTCATATATTGCTCCTGCATATTAACAGCTAGCCGGCCTGCCGTTGGGTCATCATTTCCCCACATAAATAACGTTGGAATGGAAACTTCCGGGGAGCTCTGTTCCGCGCCCTGTAGCCTTATGGTCATTGCTCGGTACCAATTCAATGCAGCCGTCAAAGCTCCAGGTTCAGCAAATAATTTAACATATTCGGATTTCTGTTCGTCCAACATACCGCTATAAGCTGCACCGAGCATTTGAAAATTATTGAAACTAAACAGTGCCTCGGGTAACCAGGGCGTCACAAATAGTGCGAAATAGCTGCTTCGAGACTGCTGGTCTAGGTCATTGGCTAGCGCTTCCGAGAATGCCATTGGGTGAGCAATTGACAAAGCCGTCCAACTCTCGATCCGCTGGGGATATTGCATCACCGTACTCCACCCCACTGCCGCCCCCCAGTCATGACCAATTAAATGAAACGTTTCTAGCCCGAGAGCATCTGCCACCGCAACAACATCAGAACTCAGTTCATCAATCGTGTAGTCTCTCAGCTCGGTCGGCCGGGCACCAGGGCTGTAACCGCGCTGATCAAATGCCACCACTCGATAACCCGACTCAACTAGAGGCCCTATTAACCTTACCCACATAGCGGAACTCACAGGGAACCCGTGCAGTAAGATAACAGCTGGCTTGTCAGCAGCAGGCACAGACTCAAAGCCGGCAACGCGAGCACGAAATTCGTAGCCATTAGCCGCTATACGCACCATTGCCATCGCTGAAGACGCCATCGGCTGCCCGGAATACCGTTGTAGCGATTCCACTTCTCGGGTATGAGAATAGTCATCATCCAGTGGCGCTTTCGACCCGATAAAAACAACCACGACTGACAAGAAAACCAGTCCCACAACAGCCAGAAAAGTCCATTTTATTATTTTTAGTATCATCATCGAACCCTCGGTTTATCGGCCATGAAAAGTCGAGTTTCTTGGCCAGATTTTCGCCATATACGTCTTACAGTTACCACTGATCTGTCAGCAGCTGAACACCATTTACATTCAGTACCGTCTAATCCATCACGCTCGGGAAAGAGAGGCTATTGTCCGACTAAATATTTTTACTAATAATATTTGTCGGTTTTCCATCGAGACTCAGTTGATTTTTTTGCCGCCAATAATCTTTGATGCCAGCATCACCCTTCTTTGAAGCCCAGTTTTTTAACTGCCCTCGCTCCTCAACATAATCAAAAAACGGAACGGCCATACCACAGGACGTTTGAACCATATCAATGGTGAGATCGAATATCTGCCGCGCCCCTTGAATAGGATTAAAACACCCATACATAGCGTCCCAACCCGGATCATTGATATGGACCACTTTAGCCTGGCCATATAACCGCAATATCATCGGACTATTTTCAAAGGCGGCAAACATTACCGTCATTCTTGGATGCTCTTGAATATGCGCAGATGTTTCGTTGCCGCTGCCGGTCACGTTTAGCCAGATAACTCTGTTGCTATTAAGAACCCTCAAAGCGTCCATTCCTTTCGGGGATATGTTCACTTTACTGTCTGCGGTTGCAGTGCCAACAAAAAATATTTTTTGCTCGGTGATGAATTTGATAAGTTTATCCGATATTTCCGTATATTGTTGACCCACAACGACACCTCATCTCAACGAATTACTCTGAAGAAAATAAATTCCGAAGTCCGAAAGTTACTCTTTAACTGTGCTATTTGACAGTAAATGCTCGTATCGATGAATAGTGTAACAACTTTTAGAATCACACAATCGAGTAATTACGCCGAACTATATTTTAGGCCAATTTTTTAATAGCAAAGATTATTTGAAGAACTTCGACACCAATACAGTCACCCCGACTCCAGTGAAACTCGCCAGCGTTGCACAAGCGTAAGGATTAGGTCCCTGTTCTAATAACCAGGCGACGGGCAGTAACTTTGCGTGTAATGCAACAAAACTGAAGAAGCCAACTAACATCCCGGCCAGCGCACCTCTAGCGGTCACCCCCGACCACAAACTACCGATAATAAGTGGCCCAGCTATTGCCGACGTCATGCCACCGATACCAATCCAAACTAATAGCGCTACGTTCATATCGAGTAGCATCCAAGCTAAAGCCGCGCAAAAAAACAGCACGCCAATAGTTCCCACACGGCTTATCCACAATACCCGATGATCGAGTTCATCCGGGGAAAGGTGGCTGGCAAATCGCGGCGCCCAACTTCGCCGATAGAGATCATTGGCGAATACCTGAGTCGCAGAAACCACTAGACCGTCTGCCGTTGACATCACCGCAGACAAGACTGCGATCGACAACAATGCGGCCAACCAACCCGGCAGCAGTTCCACAAACAGAACGGGAATTGCCTGATTGGCGCCACCACTGGACATCAAGTCATCACCCAGAATAGCCCGCGCCATTAAACCGCCCAACGCCATAGCCGGCAGCAACATACCAAAAATAAATGCCAGAGTGACAAATTTTTTGCGCTGCTCAGGCTTTTCCAACGCCCACAGTTTATTACCGATATGCGGCAACATACCCAAAGGAATATGAGCAATAACAATAGCGAAGATAGCCCAGGGAGACCCAACGATCGACGTCTCGGGATGTAACACTTCCAAATTATTAGGGTCTAGCTCTCGCAGTTTATCAAACAGCCCTGTATACCCCCCTTCAACTCCGTAACCGGTAAAAAACATCACCGCTACGCCAACCGCAATCAGCAGCATCAAGGCACCCTGAAATCCGTCAGTTAAAATGTCTGCGTGAGCGCCACCCATGACTACGTAAAGCAGCAAAACACAAGTCGTGATGATCAAAGCATCGGCGGCGCCAAGACCCAGCATCGTCTCAAACATAACCAGGCCTGCAACTAACTGTCCCGCCAGATAAAAAAACAACACCAGCGACAATACGGCCGCAACAATACGAATCAGCTCTGAATTATATTTGTCCCCTAAATATTCAGGAATAGAGCGACTACCAAAATCGTTGCCAGAGTCTGACACGATACGCAAACAAATAATGACGCCAATATAGACGCCTAATGGATAGCCAAAGGCATACCATAGTGCCGACACGCCATTATTGTAAGCAATACCGGGAAGGCCAAGAAAGGTGGCGCCACTAGCCGTGGTAGCCGCGAAAGCTAACGATAATGTTATAGGTCCATAAGACTGCCGCGCCACAGCAAAATCATCCGCATGCTTGACGCGACGGCTACCCCAATAGCCAAATCCCAACATACCTGCAGTGTAAACAATAAAGAACACCCAGGACCAATTCTGGACAGTCATATCTTTTCCTTTGATGATTACGTCGAGTTTTTCTGGACGATATACTTTTTATTTTTATTGAAATCGAACCATACCGAGATCGGTACAGGATGTCACTGAATTGGAAAAACCAAGCTGCGCTGTAACTGATTGAATGAGAAAGCCGCTGCTAAGTTTGTCTGGTGTGGCATAAAACGCTAATTGCGGTAGATCTACGAATGGCGACTTGAATTGCGCAGAGCATGGGTCAAAAAGTCCTACTTGTCGTTGTTCTCGCCTGAACTATCGCTATTAGTATTTTTTCCGGTGAACGCTTGATACTGCTCCACCATCTTTTTAACTAATTTGTCAGGCTTAATATACGGTGCAGTAAAGGCTTTCTGGAATTGTTGGCGGATCTTATCTTGCTCTTTGAGGAAAAACACGATTTGTTGCTCGATGAAGGGACCTACAACCGGAGCCATTTGATCGCCGTAAAACCGAATCAGCTCTTCTAACACCCTGTTAGTCAGCAAAGACTGATGCCCTTCATCTTCCTGCTCGGTAATTATTTGCAATAAGACTGTCCGAGTCAGATCTTTTTCTGTTTTCGAGTGAATCACCTTGAAGCGCTCGCGCTTGATGACCATTTCCCGAACCTGCTCCAAATTAATAAATTGACTACTCTCGGTGTCATAGATCCGGCGATTTGGGTACTTTTTTAATAATTTCAAGCGACCGACCTTTTAACGTTTTTCTTCATTATAGGGATTGAGGCACCAATTGATAGCACTTTTTTTGCATACGCATAATAATTGGACGACCTTCTTATAACTTATTGTTATTTAGAAGAAAACTTTTTTTGCGGTTGCAAAATAAATGGTTGACATAGGCTCTTCTCAGTTATATATTCACCTCGTATTTTGCAATGCAGAAGAATCACATACCCGTAAACGAGCTGTCTATACAGTCAATGGAGAGAAAAAATGTCTAACTATTCCCCTGAGAATATCCAAAAACTGATCAAGAATGTAGGTAACGCAAGCTCTGAGGCACTATCTACTCAAGCCAACTTCTATCAGCAGTCGATGAAGCGAAATGCTACATGCTTTGGCGATTTGGCCAAAGCGCGCATGACTAGCTTTCAATCCATGGCTAAGTCTAAAACATTCACAGAAGCCTTTGAAGCTAATGCCGCCTTTGAGCAGAAAGTTCGCGACGACCTGTCGGCCCTGACTGAAGAAACTACAACAGCGTGGAAAGACCTGACGTCTAGCCTACAAGACCTTTATACGTTCAAGCAAGAAGAAGTTGTTGCTGAAAAGCCGAAGGCCAAGAAGGCTGCCAAAAAGCCGACCAAGAAGTCGGTTGAGAAGTCGGTTGAGAAAACTATTGAAAAAGTCGCTGATCAGGCTGCCTAATACGTCGCTGATAACCTTGCCCTGTAATGCCTCAATAGCTGCAGGGCCAAGGCCAACAACCTCGGCTATTTCGGACTTACGCTAACGGTTGCTACATCGGACTTGCGGTCTGGAAAAATTGCTCCTTGTCGCCATAGGCCAGTTATTCAAAACCGACATTCATAGAATATTTTACAACGTCAATACCGATTCTTGCCCGGAGCGAAAACCCGTAGGCACTAGAGTCGAGACGGCATCTTTTAAATCTCCCACAGCTGAAGGTATCGTTCGATTAATTAGCCGCATCGATTATCAGCATCAAACGGACTAGCTTCGCTAGCGGCGGCAATCCACCACTAAAACCATAGCGGGAGCAGGCAATTTAAGATGCAAGGACCAAATAACTTACTTCGTCTTACCGAGCCACTGCGCGCGGCGGTTGACTTGTCAACATTAACTTTAGCAATGCCTTGGCTACGTTTCTTTAAGGCTGGAGATGGCCACCCGGTTATGGTTATTCCGGGTTTCACCGCTAGCGGCAGGTCGACAAAAATTATTCGCGACTTCTTGACGGCGCAAGGATACCAGGCATCCTGTTGGGAACAGGGCACCAACATGGGTGTCCGGGGCGATCTTTATGACGGAGCTGTCGACATACTCGAAAAAATACACGCGGAAACTGGTCTCAAAGTAAGTTTGGTCGGACAGAGTCTAGGCGGAATTTATGCCAGAGAAATTGCCAAACGCCAGCCGCATTTAGTTCGCCAAGTTATTAGTCTTGGCAGCCCCTTTAACACGATCGGCAGCCGCTCATCAAAAAGCACCGAACAACCGTTCGCACAAACGCTGCGGCAAAAAAGTGCCCACTTTCGCGCCATGGAGTGGCAACCGAGCGAAGCCCCGCCTATGCCAACAACGGCCATTTTCAGCAAAGCTGATGGTATTTGCCACTGGCGCACATGCCGTCAACACAACGGCCACAGCAGCACCGAGAATATCGAGGTGCTAGGCAGCCATATCGGCATGGGGGTAAATCCTCAGGTATTGTTTGTCGTAGCCAATCGATTGTCTCAGGCTGAAAATAATTGGCAGCCCTTTACATCGAGCCGTTATCTGGGCCTGCGCTGACCCATCAATATGACAATAGGGTTCAGCATTGTTTTGACGTGCGGGACGTCCGAAAGCCAACTGCCATCCGCTACCTATTTATTTAGGCGAAGCTGTTTCAACCCCGCCTATGTCGCAACAATATGCTAAGCTCTGCAGCTTTTTTACGACCGAGTAACGGTGGATAAATGGTTGATCTTGAACATCTATTAAGTATTTTGAATCTCGAAGAGTTGGACGCTGGATTGTTTCGCGGACAGATTTTGATGCCAGACCGTCCTCACGTTTATGGTGGACAGGTATTAGCTCAGGCACTGGAGGCGGCCACAAGAACTGTTCCCGAGCAACGTCGCGTGCATTCTATGCATGCATATTTCCTGCGTCCCGGCGATCACCAGCACCCTATCATTTATGACGTCGAGGCAATCAGGGATGGTGGCAGTTTTACCACTCGACGAGTGGTTGCTAAACAACACGGAAAAGCGATCTTTATTTCTTCGATGTCATTTAAAGCCTTCGAAAAAGGTTTTGAACATCAAGCAGACATGCCAGACGTACCGCAACCTGAAAGCCTGGAATCAGACCTAGAATATTGGAAACGTATAGATCCCAAGCATTTTCGTCAGCGTATGCTGGCCATTGAAACGCGGTCAATTAATCGCATAGATCCCTCCAGCCTCGAAGCCAGTGAACCAGTCAATGGCCTATGGTTTAAACCCAGTGGTCCGATACCTTCGGGCAGTACTATGAATGAGGTACTGATCGCCTTTGCCAGCGACCTTTCATTCATGGGAACCTCATTCCGCCCTCACCCGATCAATTTTCAGACCAAAGGCCTACAAGCGGCAAGTATCGATCACACTATTTGGTTTCACACCGAAATAACGACCAATGATTGGCTTTACTACCATATGGATAGCCCGCGAGCGAGCAATGCTACCGGCTTTAATCGGGGAACTATCTATACCAGAGACGGCATCCTTATTGCTTCGACAGCACAGGAAGGTTTGATGAGGGTACGCCAAGATCAGGCATCACAAGAAAAGCCCTCAGACACCGGTCATCATGCTCACGGCACAAAAACCAGTGTCTGACGTTAATCGCCTAAGTCCTACTAGAATTCAGGTTCTTCCCACCACGGGAAGAATTCTGGCAAGTCTTTACTCACCTTACCCGGGAAATTGGGCTTTCGCTTCTCCAAAAATGAGGTAATACCTTCAGCCGCATCCGGAGATGTTCCCAGTGCGCTGATTCCTGCTGTATCAACACGATGTGATTCGATCGGATGAGATGCTCCTAACATTCGCCACATCATATGGCGCAACACTGTATTAGAAATAGCTGAGCTGTTTTCGGTGAATTCTTTGGCCAATTTCCGGGCGGCGGGGAGCAGGTCCTCAGGCTCATGAATACTGCGAATCAATCCTGCGTCAAGCGCCTCCTCAGATCTAAAAATCCGTGCCGAATAGCACCATTCCAGGGCCTTACTGATACCTACCAAACGAGGTAGAAAATAAGAAGAGCAACCTTCAGGAATAATGCCTCTTGCCGCAAAAACAAACCCCATCTTTATGTTAGGGGCTGCTAACCTGACATCCGCCGACAACGTCATTGTCATGCCAACACCAACAGCGGGTCCATTAAACGCAACAATGACAGGTTTCAAGCAATCGTAGATTCGACGCGTCACTTCGCCACCACCGTCACCACGTTTCTGATCAGAATCCATTGCCTCGCTATGGCCTTCCCAGGTCTCAGCGCCTGAAGAAAGGTCTGCCCCTGCGCAAAACCCACGACCAGCTCCGGTAAATATGATCGCCTGAACGTCATCATCGGCATCGGCCATGTCAAATGCTTCAATAAGTTCAAAACACATCTTCCCATTAAAGGAATTCAGCTGTTCAGGTCGGTTAAGGGTGATGGTTAAAATATTATCATCAACATCATAAAGAATCGTTTCAAAAGACATATTGCCTGCTCCAAAAAAATCATAATAGGTGTATTAAAATACGCACCGATAGTACCTGAAAGATTCAAAGGGTAGAAGTGGACAAGCCACCGGTCTAACTTATTCGACCCAATGCCGCCGTAACGAAATAGCTAAGTGACCTTCACTGCGACAATGGCCCAGTGCATTGTCTACCTGCAATCAAACGATAAAATGATACCTGTCATAAACCAAGGGCTATTATCTTTAGCAGCAATAATCACGGCGCCGCTGGCATTAGCTGGCCTTAACCTAGTGCGCTGCCTGCTCTTTCCTAAAACATGGATTGACGAACTAACGGTACATTCCACTTCATAAAAATCGTAACCGAGTTGTTACACAAGCCGTTTTATCGATGACTTTGACACCCAGCCCCTCTTTTACTTTTTCCAGTGATATTCAGGTTGTGTTCAGCAACTATAGGGCTAAATGACAGGCAATATTCTTCAACCGATAAAAATGTTCAGTCTAAAACGAGGACTCATCTCATGAGTAGACTATTACAGACTTGTTTCTTTATTTCCCTACTGTATTCAAACATGTCTTATCCGCAGGAAGACAAACAACCTGTGACGAAATCCCTAACATTTTCCACGCAGCAACTGGACCAGATGTTGGCGCCTATCGCCCTGTACCCTGACGCCGTGTTAGCACATATCCTGATCGCGGCAACTTACCCGCTGGAAGTGGTGCAAGCTGCGCGCTGGGCTGAAAAAAAATCAGATCTTCGCGGTGACGCTGCAATCAAAGCGGCAAATGACCAAAACTGGGACCCCAGCGTCAAGGCACTTGTCGCTTTTCCTTCGCTTCTACAACGCATGAGCAAAGACCTCGACTGGCTCCAAAGTCTTGGCGATGCCTCTCTTGAAAGCGAAGAGCAACTCACGACAAGCATTCAAGGTCTGCGCCAACGCGCTTATGACGAAGGCAACCTTGATTCAGTGGAACATCTTCAGGTTATCCATGAAAACAACACTATTGTCATTGAACCCCGGACAAAAGAAATTATATATATCCCCTACTACGACAGTCGCTATATCTATGGAGCGTGGCACTGGGCTGGATATCCACCTAGACACTGGCAACATCCCATTCACCGCAGTAATCATCAGTACTCCACCTCTTTTTATTGGGGTCCAAGCATTCATCTCAATTGGGGCTTCTTTTTTAGTGGCTTTCAGTGGCAGAATCATCACATAAGAGTCATCGACAGAAGTCGGTACAAGCCTCATCACTACTATTCACACCGACAGGTTACTCAACACACAGACTCTCGCCGATGGCGCCATAACCCCCATCATCGGCGGGGAGTTTCCTATCGTAATAGTCGCATGCAGAAGCGCTTTCATCCACGCCCCAGCACCGCGAATAATCATACTCGCTCATTTCGATCCAAGCATTTTTTCAGCAACAAACATCGAAACGAACGATCAGACCGTACTGGTTTTTCTAACCATAGGAAAAATGTACATAAAAAATATCGAACGAGTAAATTCGATGACAAGTGGCAGCTTGCCAAGCGTGGGAAAGAACAAAGAAAAACAGCGATGAATGACCGCACGTTGAAGGCTGCTAACCACCCTAACATAAGAAGAAAACAGGGATCAAAAAGAGACTGGCAACAAAACCAAGAAGGTCGCCTTGAGCACAATATCAACAAAAAGAGACAATTTTATGCCGAGCGAAAACGCCCTCACCCAACGAAAAAGAATAAAGAGCTCGCTTCAGTTTCGACACCAGACCAAAATAAACAGTGGAAATCTGGCCGCGCCAACAATCGCCCTGTGGAGAATACACAACAACGGCTGAGAAAAAACCTCAGTAAAAAAGTACCCTTTAAGGAAAAACCTACAGGTTATCAGCGAAAAAATCATGACATGTCGCTCAACAAATCTCACAAAATTGACCGGAATGTGGCGCCACGCAATACTCGTAGAGTGAACTCATTGCAAAGGCAGAGCATTAAACCGTCTGACTCTAGCGACTCGCGTCGTCATCA
>TARA_B110000879_G_scaffold22184_2_pt1 | contig 11931 bp, 9 predicted proteins | sample TARA_B110000879 | Tara Oceans TARA_B110000879 (sample SAMEA4398094) | marine metagenome | biome: Polar Biome; feature: [SRF] surface water layer (ENVO:00010504); material: water (ENVO:00002006), including particulate matter (ENVO:01000060) such as... | depth 5 m
ACTGGCCTCAGGCCAGGATATTCACGCGATGAACGCCCGCCGCAAAGAAGTTTCACAAATCAAAGGCGGCAAAGCACTGGCAGGCTTCAAGGGATGCAAGATCACGGCCTTTGCAATTTCCGACGTTCAGGGTGATGATGTTGGCGTGATCGGATCAGGAATCGCAGCCGCACCCGACACATTCGATTTTGAATACAACTCCCTTATCGTCGCCAGCAATCAGATCGCACGGCAAGCTGCAGCAGGCCATGCAGGCACATCTGCTATCAGCAACCTTGAGGATATGTATGACGACGTCACTGTCTTAGCGACTAAGATTGTGGCCCAGCTTCGCGCCTCAAAGGACGGCATTCACATCATGGGCGGCGAACCAACTGTTGTTCTTCCGTCAAACCCAGGGCTTGGCGGTCGCAATATGATGCTCGCTGCGATGATCGCCCGCGAAATCAAAGGCACCACGGGGATACGCGTTCTGGTGGCCGGCACTGACGGAACCGATGGCCCAACGGATGCCGCAGGTGCGCTTGTGGATGGCAAAACGTGGGATGAAAGTGGCCACCTCGCCATTCAGCAGGCTAATGTTGCACCATGGCTCGATGCCAAGGATGTGTTGATAAGGTCTGGTCCTACTGGCACCAATGTCATGGACCTTTTAATCGCAGAAGTTCGATCGAGCTAGGCTATTGACAGAATCTGGCGATGGACCCACCGTCAAGTATGACACAAAACAGCCTGCGCGAAATCTGTGAAGACGCCGATTACGGTATTACCCTTTCAGACAGCACCCGTCTTTCGACACGACTTTGGAAACCTATCGATGCTTTGGGTGATCCCGTACCAGTCATCCTAGAGTTTCTGCCTTACCGTAAACGCGACGGCACAAATGCACGTGATGCGCTGACCCACCCCTATTTCGCCCAGCGCGGCTATGCATGTGCACGCGTCGATATGCGCGGCAATGGTGACAGTCACGGTCTGATGGCAGACGAATACACACAACAAGAACTAGATGACGCGGTTGAGGTCATTCGGCATCTGGCAGCACAGGATTGGTGCAATGGGTCCATCGGAATGATGGGGATCAGTTGGGGAGGCTTCAACTCACTGCAGGTCGCCGCGATGACACCACCAGAGCTTAAGGCAGTCATCACACTTTGCTCAACCGTCGACCGTTTCGCCGATGACATTCACTATAAGGGGGGCTGCCTGCTGAACGAGAACTTGGGCTGGGGCGCAACAATGTGGTCTTACTCAGGCCGTGCACCTGATCCGGCCCTACGCAGCGACTGGCGTGAGATGTGGTTGGATCGACTTGAGAACGAACCCTTCTTACCAGCAAAATGGCTGCGCCACCAAACACGCGATGAATATTGGAAACATGGGTCTGTTTGCGAAGACTTCAGCACTATTACAGCCAAGGTTTTGGCCATAGGTGGCTGGGGAGACGCCTACAAAAATACAGTTTCAAATATTGTTGAGAATATTGACGGCTCAAAAGGAATTGTTGGCCCTTGGGTACACAAGTACCCGCATTTCGCCACTCCCGAGCCGCGCATCGGTTTTTTACAAGAAGCACTACGGTGGTGGGACAAGTGGCTCAAAGGGATTGAAACTGGCGTTGAGAATGATCCAGACTTGCGCCTGTATCAAATGGACGGTGTACGCCCCCAAACATGGTACACCGAACGCGCAGGACGTTGGGTCGCCCAGACACCCGAACGCGATCACCATCACCCAGCAGAAATTCGGAAATATTTCTTGGGCGACGATGGGCTAACGGATGAACCAGCCACGATTGATGCCAATGTCATATCACCCCAAGATTGCGGAGCGGACTCCGGCGAATATTGTGCAATTTGGCTAGGCCCTGAAATGCCTGGTGATCAACGGCGTGATGATGCCCTATCAGCGATATGGGACGGAAACACATTAGATAGCGATCTAGTAATTACCGGAGCCCCAGAAATCACGCTATGCGTCAGCAGCGACAAACCTGTGGCGCAACTGGCGGCACGGTTAAATCACATTCACCCAGACGGATCCAGCACACGGATCACCTATGGTATACTAAACCTGTGTCACCGTGACGGGCATGGGAAATCCAAGCCGCTACCTATCAATCAATCCGTCAACGTTACGCTAAACCTTGATCAATGCGCCTATACTGTCCCAGCGGGACACCGTGTGCGCGTTTCCATTTCCAACGCCTATTGGCCACTGCTATGGCCCTCGCCCGAAGCGACACGCCTGCAAATTCATAGTGGTACTATAAATCTACCACTTTTGAACGAGGTCGCAGGCAGCACTGTCACCTTTCCGCCGCCAGAGGCGGCCGATCCTTGGGAAACAACCACAATCCGTGAAGACACGAACAGTCGTCGACAAGAGACCGACCTAAACACTGGCATCGTGCACCTCCACATCGTGGATGATTTCGGCAAAGTACGCGATGCAGATCACGGCCTGATCAATGGTTCTATTGCACGCGAACATTGGCAAATCCACCCCAACGATCCGTTATCAGCCAAAGGTAGCTGCCACTGGACAGACGAGCTAGAGCGCAAAAACATTAGATTGCGCACAGAAGCACGCTGTGAAATGTGGTCTGATAAGGACACTTTTTACCTTTCGGCTAAAATCGAAGCGTTTGAAAATGATCAACTTATCTATCAACGTGACCTAAACGATGAAATTTCGCGCAATGGCATCTGACACATCACCGTCATTAAAAAGTATTAACCCTTGCGAGTAGCAGGATAATGCGCAAACCTTAGCGCACACCAATCAAAAATGCGCGCATCAGACGCCACTAATTAACCAATTGGGAGATCACGATATGAGTAATGAACTCAAACTACTGTCCACGAAAGTTACCGCCGGCACGATGACGCGCCGCGAATTTATGAGCAAAGCTGCTGCACTTGGTGTGACAGCTGCTGTCGCTTCAACAATATTGGCTGACGCCGCTTATGCAGCGGGCCCCGTCAAAGGTGGAACTTTCCGCATGGGAGTTTCAGGTGGTGAGTCAACAAATTCACAAGACCCTGCAACATGGGCTTCCGACGCGCCTCTTGCTGGTGGCTTCATCTGGGGCGAAGCTCTTGTTTACCCTGGTCCAAATGGTCTCGAACCAAAAGTTGCTGAAAGCTGGGAGGGCTCCAACGCCGCAAAAACTTGGCGTTTCAAAGTCCGCAAAGGTATTACATTCTCTGACGGCACAGCAGTAACAGCCGAAGACGTTTTAGCGACTATGCAGCGTCACTCGAATGAAGACTCAAAATCAGGCGCTTTAGGTATCATGAAGGGCATCGAATCGATGCGCACAGATGGTGACGTTTTTGAACTGACGCTCGTTATTGGCAACGCAGATCTTCCATATCTCATGGCAGACTACCATTTGATCATCCAACCGAACGGTGGCTTTGACAACCCAGCTGCTGCAATTGGTACTGGTTTGTACACACTTGAGACAGATGAGCCAGGTGTTCGCATGACGTTTAAGAAGAACCCAAACCATTGGGCTGCGGACGAAATGGGGCACTACGATGAGGTCGAATTGATTGTGTTAAATGATGCAACAGCACGTACTGCAGCATTGCAATCTGGTCAGGTCGATACAGTCAACCGTGTTGAACCAAAAATCGCTAAACTATTGGGCCGTGCACCTACAATCGACGTGAAAACGACTTCTGGTCGTGGCCACTACGTATTCATTGCACACGTTGACACAGCACCGTTTGACAACAATGAACTTCGTCTTGCGCTGAAGCACGCAATGAACCGCCAAGAAATGGTCGACAAAATTCTTCAAGGTTATGGCTCGGTTGGCAACGACATGCCAATCAACGAAGCATACCCATTATTCGATGAAACTATTCCTCAGCGTTCATTCGATCTAGAAAAAGCAGCAGCACACTACAAGGCATCTGGCCACGACGGGTCGCCAATCATTCTGCGCACAGCAGATGGTGCGTTCCCTGGTGCCGTTGATGCAGCAGCGTTGTTCCAACAAACTTGCCAAGCAGCTGGTATCCCCCTCGAAATCAAGCGTGAGCCAAATGACGGTTACTGGTCTGAGGTTTGGAACGTTCAACCATATTGCGCATCTTACTGGGGCGGTCGTCCGGTCCAAGATCAGATGTACTCAACAGCGTATCTATCTTCAGCTGACTGGAACGACACACGTTGGAAACGTCCAGAGTTTGACGCGATGCTTCTAGAAGCACGTGCCGAACTAGACGAAGGCAAGCGCAAAGAGATCTATTCAAAAATGGGTCGCATGTTGAACGAAGAAGGCGGCGTTATGGTCCCAATGTTCAACGACTTTGTAGATGGGCTCTCTACTGAGATCCAAGGTTGGGAAACCAATCCATCAGGACCACAAATGTACTGGTATGCATTTGCAAAGACTTGGAAAGCGTAAGCCAGACTTATGCACCCCATTGTTAAATTGGTTGCCCAGCGTTTATCGCTGGGCATCCTCCTGCTCTTCGCCGCCTCTGCGCTCCTCTTTGGCTTGACCGAAATTTTGCCTGGTGACGCCGCACAGGCGCAATTGGGCCAATCAGCCACGCCTGAAAATCTTGCCAACCTGCGCGAAGAGATGGGCCTAAATCGCCCTGCCCTGACGCGTTATGCCCAATGGATCGGCGGCATTCTAACTGGCGACATGGGCAATGCCCTTTCCAACAAATTGCCTATCGGCGAACAAATCGGGAAACGATTGGGCGCAACGATGTTCTTGGCCTTCTGGGCCGCGCTCATCTCTGTTCCTGTTGCTATCTTGCTTGGGTTAGTCGCTGTGCGTTACCTCAACAGATGGCCTGACAAGGTGATCTCTGGCTCAACGCTAGCTGCGATTTCGTTACCAGAATTCATGATCGCCTATATTTTAATTTTCGTTTTCGCAGTGAAATTGGGCTGGGCACCATCTTTCGCCAATGTCCCACCCGACATGCCGCTGCTAGAAAAACTACATTCAATTGCCCTGCCAATTGCCGTTCTTACAATGGTTGTGCTGGCACACATGATGCGCATGACCCGCGCCGCAATCTTGAACGTGATGCAATCTGCCTACATCGAGACTGCAGAACTAAAAGGGCTGTCCAGCTTTGAAGTCATTCGCAAACACGCCTTTCCAAACGCTGTTGCGCCAATAGTGAACGTCGTCATGATCAACCTTGCCTACCTCGTTGTGGGCGTTGTCGTGGTTGAGGCTGTGTTTGCCTACCCAGGCATGGGCCAGTATTTGGTTGATGCTGTGGTGAAACGCGACGTGCCGGTTGTTCTGACTTCAGGTATTATCTTTTCCGCAGTCTATATCATCCTGAACATGATCGCGGACATCGTATCGATCCTGTCCAATCCGAGACTGAGGCACCCAAAATGAGCGTGTTGCCATCGCTGTTTCCAGCCAAGTTGTTTTCCCGCGCCTTTTATTCAGCGCACCCTAATACCAACGCGGGGATTTTCTGATGCGTATACCGCTGTCCGCCATTATCGGCCTATTCATAACAGGCGTCTATTTCTTCTGCGCCACCTTCGCCTCATGGGTTGCCCCCTACGGCATGGCCGAAACAGTTGGCGAAGTATGGGAACCCTCCCGCCTTGGGTTCCTACTCGGCACGGCCCCTGAAGGCACTATTGACGCCCAATACTGGCTTGGGACCGACCAAATTGGTCGCGATCTGTTGACCCGCATGATCTACGGTGGCCAAACGACTATTCTTATTGCAACTGCCGCTACGATCCTCAGCTTTACCACTGGTTCCGTTCTTGGGTTCTTTGCGGCTGTTTCTGGTGGCTGGGTTGATCAGGCTCTGTCGCGATTTGTGGACCTCGTGATGTCGATTCCGTCATTGATCCTAGCACTGGTAATCCTATCCGCGATCGACGTGACTGTTGTGACATTGATTGTCCTGATGGGCCTATTGGATTCCACCCGTGTATTCCGCCTTGCTCGCGCAGTAGCCGTAGATATTTCAGTGATGGAATTCGTCGAAGCCGCCCGTCTACGCGGTGAAAAAATAGCATGGATTATCTTCCGTGAAATTCTGCCAAACGCATTGTCGCCGCTCATTGCGGAGATGGGTTTGCGCTTTATCTTTATGGTGCTGTTCATCTCAACCCTGTCCTTCCTTGGTATTGGCGTTCAGCCACCATTGGCAGACTGGGGCGGGATCGTGAAAGAAAACAAAGACGGTATTAACTTTGGTATCAGTGCGGCCCTCTACCCTGCTGTCGCCATCGCAACATTGGCAATTTCAGTAAACCTGGTCGCCGACTGGGTGTTGAACCGCACAACCTCACTCAAAGGGGGGCGTAGCTAATGAGTTCTCCATTACTATCAGTTCGTGGCCTTAAAATTGGCGCAACTGTCTATCCTCCAGATGCCAAACCACATGACATCAAAATCGTGCACGGCGTCGATTTTGATGTTGAGGCGGGTAAGGTTCTTGGCCTTATCGGTGAATCCGGAGCGGGCAAGTCAACCATCGGATTGGCGACAATGGCCTATGGCCGCGGTGGTGTGAAACTTACAGGCGGCACAGTCTTCGTAAATAGCCGTGATGTTTTGCTGTCAGATCGGCGAGATGTGCGCAACCTGCGCGGTGCCGAAGTTACCTACGTATCTCAATCAGCAGCAGCATCCTTTAACCCAGCCAAACGGATCATGGAGCAAGTGATCGAGGCTGCTGTTTCGCAAAACAAATTTTCAAAAAATGATGCACAAGCACGCGCTGTTGAGTTGTTTCGCAAACTCGACCTTCCAGAGCCTGAAACTATCGGTGATCGTTTCCCACATCAGGTATCAGGCGGTCAGTTACAACGCTGCATGACTGCGCTCGCGCTTTGTCCTGAACCCGATTTAGTGGTCTTTGACGAACCAACAACTGCGCTAGATGTAACCACCCAAATAGACGTGCTAAAAGCAATCAAAGAGGCAATCCGCGACACTGGTGTTGCCGCCCTTTATATCACGCATGATTTAGCCGTCGTCGCCCAAGTGTCTGACCACATTATGGTGCTGCGTCAGGGCGAAATGATCGAATACGGCACCGCCGATCAAATCATCAACGCACCGGTTGATGAATATACCAAAGCGTTGGTTTCCGTCCGTTCCATTGACCACAAAGAGAAAACGCCAAGCGGTGAGCCATTGCTGCGGGTTCAAAACATCACGGCCCGTTATCGTGGTACAAAGTTTGATGTTCTAAAGGACATCAACGTTGATTTACACGCCGGTCAAACATTGGCGGTTGTGGGTGAATCCGGATCTGGAAAATCAACACTGGCACGTGTGATCACGGGCCTTTTGCCTGCGCGCGAAGGTGTTGTGAACTTTAATGGGCGTGAACTGTCCCCAGAATTGGCTAATCGCAGCCAAGATGATCTTCGTGAACTGCAAATGATCTACCAAATGGCGGACACAGCAATGAACCCGCGCCAGACCGTGGGCACAATCATTGGACGTCCACTTGAGTTTTACTTTGGCTTGAAGGGCGCAGAGAAGCAAAAGCGGATCAAAGAACTGTTGGACGAGATCGAAATGGGTGACGGCTTTATTGACCGTTATCCGGCTGAGTTATCAGGTGGGCAAAAACAAAGGGTCTGTATTGCACGCGCCCTCGCCGCCAAACCTAAATTGATTATTTGCGACGAGGTCACATCTGCCCTTGATCCATTGGTCGCCGATGGCATTCTTAAGCTTCTGCTTGATTTGCAAAAGGTTGAGGACGTCGCTTACTTGTTCATCACCCACGACATCGCGACGGTCCGCGCCATCGCCGATAGCATTGCCGTGATGTATCAAGGCGAGGTTGCGCGCTATGGTGGCAAGACCGAAGTGCTTTCACCACCGTTTGACGATTACACTGATCTGTTGCTGTCCTCTGTTCCAGAAATGAAACTGGGCTGGCTTGAGGACGTGATAGCAAATCGCAAAATGCAAAGTGGTGGAAATTAGATAACCCAATCACAACGCGACGAAGAGACGTACATGGAAAACAAACTGCTGCTTATCATTTTAGATGGTGTCCCTTATCGCAATTGGCGCCGTCTGTTTGGCAACCTTGAGGGCTGGGTGGATTCAGGTGATGCGCGGGTTTGGAAGATCAAATCGGTCCTCCCGTCAATCTCTGCCAGTTGCTATGCCTCCATCCATACAGGCGTGACGCCCGCAGAGCACGGCTGCACGGGCAACGGCAACGTATTCCGCCTGTCCCAACCGGATGTTTTCTCACAAACACGACTGGCAGGCGGCACAACAGGTGCGGTTGCTCATTCTTTTTGGTCCGAATTCTTCAACCGCCACCCCTATGACTTTGTGCGCGATGTCGAATACGACGAACCCGAAAGCGACACGATCAATTATGGTAGGTTCCACACCATGACGGGCTATGGGCACGCCAATCAGATGACACCAAGCGACATCGATCTATTTGGGTCTCTGACCAATCTTTGTCTGCGGTTTGGCCTGAATTACGGGATGTTGCACACTTGTACGCTCGACAGCATGGGCCACCGTTTTCAGCATGAAAGCCTTGAGATGGATCATGCCTGTTTTGTTATGGACGAGATGCTGGCCCCTTTCATCACCAAGTGGCGCGATGCGGGATATGAGGTGATTGTGACGGCAGATCACGGACAGGATGAACGTGGTCACCACGGTGGACGTGGTGCATTACAGCAAGAGGCTGCATTGTACTATTTTGGAGATGCAGAGGGTCCAGACGAAGACACCGTCATTGATCAGCTTCAATTGGCCCCAACGATCCTATCCCAATTGGGTGCTTCTATTCCAGACAGCATGAAAGCCAAGCCGTTTTTATCTTAAAACTTTGGCAGCTCAGCTTTAGCCAATGCACTTAATGACTGCGCCATACGTTCGAAACTTGCGCCTGCCTTCACCGACATAACCCGCGCGCGAAGATAGGCGTGGACCAATCCCGTTTCGTTGATCCAAACAGCCTGCCCTTCAGCAGCCACTATAGCATCGCGGTAATCCTTCCCATCGCCTGACAATGGATCACATTCCGCAGTGATAATTACTGTTGCTGGAAGGTTCGTAAAATCCTTGTCGTGCAAGGGTGCATAGGTTGGATCGCCGTACTTGTCCTGACCTGCAGATCGGATGTTCATATAGAATTCCATATCCTGCGTGGTTAGTCCCGGTGCCTGTGCATGCGTGATATAGCTGCCTTTGCTATGATCCCCACCTAGCCCCGGATAGATCAACAGTTGCCCTGTAATGCGGCCATCAAAACGGCCACGCGCATAGTGCGTCACAGCGGCAACAAGGTTACCACCAGCACTGTCACCACACATGACAATAGCGCCCTCAAAGGCTGCACAAGACGCCTCAAATGCTGCCCAAGCATCGTCAAAATCATTTGGATGGGGGTGTTCTGGCGACAGGCGATAATCCACAGCGACAACACGCAGTCCTGTCATCGAACAAAACTCCGCACAAACGCTGTCATGGCTATCCAGACCGCCAACAACAAAGCCACCGCCATGGCAAAAGAAAATCGTTGCAGTTGCTAAGTCTGCGGGCGAATAAACGCGGCAGGGGACGCCGCCCAAAGGCACATCTTCAACGGTGATATTTGATGGGCGGCCTTGATCAAAGGCCACACACATCTTGTTATAAAGCGCCCGTTGATTGGCGATACTTAGGCCCACCGCATCATCAGGATAGTGACGTGCGCTTTCGTTCAAAAAGGCCCAAACTTCATCGTCCAAAAGCGCACTATAATCAGCCATTAGTCTGCTGCTTCCGTATGTTCCCATTTGCCAATGAACCCACCAAGGATGGTTTGGATCGCTGTATCAGAAACACCATTCGCTTCAATCTGTGCCACCAGACCGCGTTTTTTGTCGTCGATCACACTCACAACGCGGGATTCCAATCCATTGGTTTCTAGTACCTCATTGTAGATACGGGTAATCGCGTCTTTACGTAGGTCCGGCTTAAAGATTTTGCCAACTGCCGTCTTAGGCAATTCATCCATAATCTTGATGTGTTTTGGCTGCGCTGCGCGCTCTTTCACATGTGTTTTGCAATGCGCGATCAGCTCTTCTGGAGTGACAGCTGCACCGTCGATCAGCTCAACAAACGCACAGGGCAATTCGCCAGCATGGGCATCGGGTTGGCCGATTGCACCAGCGAAGCTAACGGCAGGATGCCCCAAAAGCGCCTCTTCGATTGCGGCAGGATCGATGTTGTGGCCCCCACGAATGATAAGGTCTTTGGCACGGCCAGTGATCCACAAATACCCATCTTCATCCACACGGCCCAAGTCACCCGTGCGCAGGTATTTCTCGTTATAATAAAGGTCTTTGTTCTTTTCAGCTTCAGTATAGGTGTGCCCAACATAAACACCGGGGTTAGAAACACAAATCTCACCAACTTCATCGACACTGGCATCGATTAGACCGTTGTCTGTGCCTTTGATGATTTTGATATCAGTGTAAGGGAACGGGATCCCGATACTGCCAATTTTCTTCTCACCGTCCACTGGGTTGCCTGACACAAGGCAAGTTGCCTCTGTCATACCATAGCCCTCGACGATGGTAACGCCTGTTGTTTTCTCAAAGCGTTTAAACAGTTCTACCGGCAAAGGCGCCGATCCAGAAAACGCAGTCTTAACCGTACTGATATCTGCATCCACTGCGCGCTGCATCATTGCAGCCAAAGCCGTTGGAACGGATACAATGAAGGTCACTTTCCAACGCTCTGTCAGCTTCCAGATATTATCCAGAACGCCTTCGCCACGGTACCCTTGCGGCGTTGGGAACACAACGTGCGCCCCACTGGCCAGTGCACCCAGCAACATGACCTGACAGGCCATCACGTGGAACAATGGCAATGGGCACAACATTACGTCGTTCTCATCCAGCAAAATTTCTGCGCCAACCCAACCGTTGTAAATCGTGCCAGAATAAAGGTGCTGCGCAACCTTTGGCATACCTGTCGTGCCACCAGTGTGGAAATAGAAGGCGACGCGATCTTCCTGAACGTCTTCGAAATCAAGCGTTGTGTTTTGCTTGTTAAGCTCTGTGTTAAAGTTTTTGTACTCCACGCCCGGTGCTTGCGTCATCTTTGGGCGGATCAAAGGGATGATCCAGCTTTTTGGTGGGCTCACATAACGCAACAGGTCGACTTCCAAGACTGTCTTCACGTTCGGGGCCAAAGCAACAGCAGCGGCTGTTTTCTCAGCAACATCTGTCTTTGGGAAGGCGCGTAAAGTTACGACAACCTTGGCACCTGTCTCGCGCAAAATCGCGCCAATCTGCTCTTCATCCAGTAGCGGATTAATCGGGTTTGCGATCCCTGCAACACCACCACCTAAAAGGCTAAGAACCGCTTCGTTACAGTTTGGAAGAATGTAGGCGACAACATCTTTTGGCCCAACATCTAGCGAACGGAATAGGTTCGCGGTTTGGGTCGTTTTATCTTTTAACTGCGTCCAGTTGAATGTCTCTGCCTTGTCTTTTGGGCCAGAAAAAATCTGATAGCTCACCGCATTATTTTGCGGGAACTTTTCAGTTGTTCGACTGATCAAACCATAAAGCGTAACCGGCAGGTCGCGCTCCTCCCATGGCATCTCAGCTTCGATACGGTTTCGATCAGTCATACCTTCGTAAGCCATGTTTATTCCTCCCAAATCCACCCCTCTGACGGGGGTGATAAATTCCCTGCAAATAAGATGCGGTGGAATGGAAAAATACGCAAGGATTAGAGGAAGAATTCAACATCGGTAAACGCCACGTCAAGTTAAGGCTCACAACGGAAAAGGACGACCCAGTCTTGGATCGTCCTTCTACATTTTAACTTAGCGTCCCGAGGCTTTACCCCAAGTCACTCAATCCGAATTAGGCTTGCGGAATGCGCAACACTTGACTCGGATAGATTTTGTCAGGGTGGCT
>TARA_B110000879_G_scaffold79308_1_pt1 | contig 11929 bp, 8 predicted proteins | sample TARA_B110000879 | Tara Oceans TARA_B110000879 (sample SAMEA4398094) | marine metagenome | biome: Polar Biome; feature: [SRF] surface water layer (ENVO:00010504); material: water (ENVO:00002006), including particulate matter (ENVO:01000060) such as... | depth 5 m
CACTTGAGCAACTTCCACACCCCATTAATAATATATATTGAGAGCTTTCTATTAAAGTAAGAAAGCAACTTAGGTTCTACAATGACTACAAAGTTATCATAAACAAGTTGTGATTTTCTTCTATTTTTTTGGATGAATATTGGTCAAAATAATCAATGAAACATCCATTAAAACTATCTTAGAATTACAATTTCTTCCAATATCGAAAAGCGCATTCTCAAAGGCCGATACAAACTCCTGACAGTTATTAGCAGTTACATATTTAGAGAATTTTTTAATAAACCCAGTTTCGGTTTCCTCAATAAGCTGAAGTTCAGGACCGCCGTAATTAAGAATGATACTTTCTCTAAAAACGTGTAACCCATATTGTAGAAAAAGTTTCAAATTTTCACGATTTTGCCGATTCATTTTATCGAGCCACCTAAATATTGAAGCCATGTCTTTTTTGAAACAGAAACGCATCCAAATAGAAAAATTTTCATGATTGAATTCAATTTGTTTGTCGTGTCGGATTAATTCGAACGCTTTGTTAAGGTTGCCTTCACTTAATCTGATGATTGTATTTAGTTGCGTTTCAGTTAAATTGTTATTCGATGCCAAAGCTTTTTTCATTGACTGATTATCAATGGAAGAAAACTTTACAAATTGACATCGGGAAAGAATAGTTGGTAAAATTTGCTCGGTACTTTGAGCAATGAGAATAAAAATTGTTTTTTCTGGCGGCTCTTCCAGCAACTTTAGAAGTTTATTAGCAGCGGATGGATGAATGCGTTCTGCCATCCAAATCACCATGAATTTGTATTCGCTTTCAAATGGCTTTAGACTCAGCTTCTTCATAATAGCTGAGCTTTCATGCACGGAAATACTTCCTTGGCTTTTTAGCAAACCAATATGATTATACCATGCGTTTAGATTCATATACGGCATTTCCAAAACAGCCGCTCTCCATAAGTGAATAAAATCATCACTAACAAGCTTTTGACTAGAAATGCCGTCGGTTTTATTAATAGGAAAGGAAAAGTGTAGATCGGGATGAATTAATTTTTCGATTTTTAAGTCACCATTTGAATTAGAGCTTTCTTGCCATTTTCCATTTTTTATATGTTGAACAATGGTTTTGATATATGCAATTGCCATGGGTAGGGTACCGCTGCCCTCTGGGCCACAAAAAATTTGAGCATGCGGTATTCTGCCATTTTTTAAGGCATCTAGCAAATGAGTTTTTATCTTTTCGTTTCCAAATATGTGCTCTAACTCCATATATGTCAAAAGTAGGGAAACGCAATTTTAGACGAACATATAGTGCGTGATTTAATTGCCAAATTATCTTTGTTGGTTCCATTCAAAAAAGAAGTATGAAAACACTAACAGATTTTTCGTTTAAAGGTAAAAGAGCATTGATAAGAGTAGACTTTAATGTCCCATTTAATGCAAATAAAGAAGTAACAGACGCTACTAGGATGGAAGCCGCTTTGCCAACAGTAAATTATATTCTAGAAAATGGAGGTTCGGTAGTTCTAATGTCTCATTTAGGGCGCCCAAGTGGCGGGTACGAAGCAGATTTTTCTCTTAGTCATATAGTTTCAAAGCTATCAGAATTATTAGGTAGAGAGGTGGAATTTGCTGGGGATTGTATTGGAGATAAGGCATTTAGTATAACTAGCAAACTTAGTGCAGGAAAGGTTGTTTTGTTAGAAAATTTGCGATTTTACAACGAAGAAAAAAAAGGCAATTCGACTTTTGCAGAAAAGCTTTCAGGTCATGGAGATATTTATGTAAACGATGCATTTGGCACAGCGCATAGAGCTCACGCTAGCACATCAATAATTGCAGGCTTTTTTGAAGGGAATTCATGTTTTGGAAAGTTAATGCAGTCTGAACTGGATAGTATTCGCAGGGTAATGAAAAATAGCGCAAAGCCCTTTACTGCGATAATTGGGGGAGCAAAAGTTTCCAGTAAAATTTCAATTATTCAAAACTTAATGGACAAATTAGATAATTTGATTATTGGTGGAGGAATGTCTTATACCTTCATAAAAGCTAGGGGTGGTAAGGTTGGTAACTCGTTAGTTGAAGATGATTATTTAGAAGAAGCAAAAGCAATATTGGATGTTGCTGAAGAAAAGGGAGTGCGTATTTTAATTCCTAAAGATTCTGTGATAGCAGATGCCTTTAATAATAATGCCAACCGAAAAACAGTAGATTCTTCAGAGATTCAAGAAGGATGGATGGGTTTAGATATAGGTCCAATGGCAACAGAACAGTATTCGAAATGTATTGAAGAATCAAAAACCTTATTATGGAATGGTCCGATGGGAGTTTTTGAGATGGATAACTTTCAGAGTGGGACAAAAAAAATTGCCTATTCAGTTGTTTCAGCAACTGAAAGAGGAGCCTATTCATTAGTTGGTGGAGGTGATTCAGTGGCTGCGATTAATAAGTATGAATTAAAAGAACACGTATCTTATGTTTCAACAGGAGGCGGGGCCTTGTTAGAATTGATTGAAGGGAAAGAATTACCGGGAGTGGCAGCTATTGAAAATCACTAATTGGACGACTCATTTGGTATAAATTCAAGAAATTCTGGCGGATCAGGCAAGTCCTTCCCAATTTCGAAATCAGAGTACCAATCGGAATCTTTAAAAACAGGCACTACTAATGGTGCAATTGAAGCGGTTGGAGTGTATAGATAAGAGGTGTTTTTCTGTTTTTTCGGAATAAATTCCCAACGCTGATCTAACGCCTCAACCACAATTAGAAATACACTAAGGATAAGTGCCATTTTAAGAATACCAAATACAGCACCACCAACTTTATTTAGCAGCTTCATCGCTACCAAATTCACCACTTTTTCTAGCATTTTTGCAATAAAATACACGGCACCAAGGATTAATAAAAAAGTGACAATAAATGCTGTTAGCTGCATGGAATTGCCTGTAAGGTTAACGTGTTCACCAAGAACAGCTGCAGTTTTGTGCGAAAAATGAACACCGCCATAAATCCCTAAAACGAGACCAACTAAACTCGCAATTTCTATAATCAAACCACGGGTAAACCCTTTGTATAGACCATACAATAATGGAACGGCTAAGATAATATCGAGTGTATTCACAATGTCAAATGTAGAATGGGCTTTGCATAAATAAAAGGGTTACTTGTTTTGTTATGAAGGAAATGAGGTTAAAAACCAATTAGTTTTGCCGTGTGATGGAAATGGACATTCGATGGAATAAAGCAATGGAAAAGTTAGAGGCTGATTTTGGCACTGACTTAGACTTACAATCTGTACTGTTTATTATAGGGCTGCAGGAGTTGGGTTTTATAAAACATAAAATTAATAAAAGACAAAAACTTGAAGTACTTCACGTGGCGGTTTGCCGACTGCTCAGTGATTATGGGTTTTATGAGTTTGAAGGTTATGATGTAGATAAGTGGCCACATTATAAAAGAACTCAGAAGCTCCCTCACTTAAAAAGCGATGACCAACAAAAACTATTGAAAGAAGCGGTTGTTATATACTTAGAGAAAGTCTAATTAGATTCACATTTACCTAGAACGAAAACCTCTTCGGTGACTTCGTTAGATTCCAATGTGATAAATCCATCTGCGCATAAAGTATCGCCAACAATAATTACTTCATTATCTGGAAATACTCCTATTTCTCGCTCTTCAGTGTTGTATTTAAGCACTGATACTCGAAGAACAGAAGGATTAGTGAAATCAAAGTTAACTTTACCTACTCCATCAGTATATTGAGTATCAGCAATATTACATTCTACAGAAACATCTGCACGTTGAACACAAAATAAAATCACTTTAGCATCAGCGATCGCAGTTCCCGTACTATCAACAATGGTAATTTCTGCTTTCGGGTCCTCTACAGGTTTTTTACACGACTGAGTAGCTAAAGCTGCAACTAGCATTATGCAAGTTGTCAATGTTATGTTTGAAATCATCTTTTTGAAAAACTCTGACATAGAATTCTAATTTTACATTTGCAAATATAGGGATTATCAATTCTAAAGATTCAAGTCAGTTTATGGTTAATAATAATAATGTTTTAAAAGTTGCTTTCTATTTGATAATGACGGTTTTTGTAAGCTCTTGTTTTTTGACAAAAAACAAAAAACAAAAAACAAGAGCTGAGTTAGTTTTGATAGAAACAACACATGGGAATATTAAGGTAAGGTTGTATGATCAGACACCAATTCACAAGGCTAATTTTTTGTCATTAGTGGATAGTGGTTTTTATAACGGACTCTTATTCCATAGAGTTATACCAAAATTTATGGCTCAATCGGGTGACCCAGACTCACGAAATGCAAAACCCGATAAAAACCTTGGTAATGGGGGCCCTGGATATACTCTAGGTGCAGAGATTGTTGATTCTTTAATTCATAAAAAAGGAGCTCTCTCTGCGGCAAGATTGGGAAATGATGTAAATCCTGAAAAAAGAAGCTCTGGTAGTCAGTTTTACATTGTTCAAGGAAGAGTTTTTAAAGAGCATGAAATGGACCTGGTTGCAGAAAACAGTCTTCAATCCCAGAAAATGACAGAATTACAGAAATATATTTATGCTCCAGAAAATGAAAAAATATTGAAGCAAATTCAATACTATCAGGCTGCAAGAATGTCGTATCGATACGATAGTATTATTAGAAGTTTAGATCCTATTATTTTAGAAAGAATAGGTCCTAATGCAAAACCAACATTTACTGATAAACAAATACAAGCCTATACCCAGCAGGGAGGAGCGCCACATTTAGATGGTGGTTATACAGTTTTCGGTGAGGTTATAGAAGGTCTGGATGTGTTGGATAGTATTTGTGGAGCTGAACGGAACAATTATGACCGTCCGAAAAAGGATATTATAATTCTTAAAGCATCGAGGGTAAAGAAATAAAGTTGATTAATATGATTTTGGGCCGTTTTCTAGCACAACAATTATAAAATCACCTTGTTTTTTCCATTCTTTTTTGAAATCAAGACTATTGGACTCAACCGAGCTAATAACCGAAATATCTAATTTTTTATCGCTGTAAAAGTTTAACCAATACGCAATTCCACCGTGATCTTTAGAGTGAAAGTCGCCATTAAAATGAAGGAATATACGTTCCGAATTATAAAGCTCTAGTATGGAAGAGGCCATAGTTGCATCCTTTAACGCTTGTGCAGCAACAATTTTTCGAGTGTCCATACCATGTGATGCACCAAAATCACTTTTTATTAATTCTTTATACGGTTTTGCTTTTTCTGGCAATGAGAACGGAAAAGGACACATTAAGGAATTAAGAGTATCGGTTCTAATTGAATCCAAGTATTTAATGTTCTTGAATGCTGCAATTTTAGCAAGCGTTCTAGGAATATTAGTAGCGATAAACGGTGCCTTTTTTTCCTTTGCGAAGTCTAGTAGGGGCAAGTAATCGGATTTAAAATTAGGCCATAGGTCTGCTTCTTCAAACAAATGAGAAGTGTCAATAATGCCTTGCAGATATTCATCAATAAGACTTTGATTGTGTCTTTCGAGCATTTCAGCACCAAACATGAGTCTCTTTTTGTCATTTAGTCTCTGAGCGACTGTGAGCTGTAATTTGTGAAGAGTCTGATCGTTATGTAATTCTCCAAAGAGAACTATATCCTGCTCTGCAAGTTCTTCTATCATTGTTGCAATACCAACTTGCTTACCTTTAGAGTTATATAAGGCATAGTAAGTTGAATCTTGAGCAGAGATCGCAAGCGAGCAAATAAAAAGCAGAGTTAATAAGGTTGAAATTTTAAACATTAAGCTACTGAAAATTAGAATTTTAAAAAGTCAAGATTGACGTATCACTTTTCATTAAATTTGAATTTCAAATAATTGAAGAACAAGCTATGAAGTACAAAAATATTATTAATCCAGTCGTTGCCACTTTTGTATTGTTTATAATGCTTTTTAGCGTCAATGGTCAGCAATTAGAATATTTAGAACTTATTGATAACGAATGGGTTATTAACAAGGAAAAATACTCTAAGTATTTGCAGAATCACCCTTATAATTTAAGGCCGCAAATGACCAAAGAAGAATTAAAGGCCATTCCAAAATATGACCGTCCAGATTTAGCCTACGAGCATGATTGGTTAATAACACACGACCCTAAAACAGGCTCGATTCCTTGGCAACGATTGGTTCCTGTGCTTAATAAATTGTATGGGACTAATAATAACTTACAAACGTTGGCTCCGGGTGGAGGAACATCTAACAATTGGGTAGAGCGTGGACCAAATAATATTGGTGGACGAACTCGAGCTATAATGTTTGACCCAACAGATGCGACAAACAAAAAAGTATTTGCTGGAGGTGTTGGAGGTGGTTTATGGTACAATAATGATATTACAAGTAGTACAGCAAGTTGGAATTCAATCAATGATTTTTGGACAAATTTAGCAGTTAGTTCTATTGCTTACGACCCCACAGCTGACACTGTGTTTTATGTTGGAACAGGAGAAGGATGGAACAATTCTGATGCAATAAGGGGGGCTGGAATTTGGAAGTCAACAAATGCTGGCACTTCATTCAGTCAATTATCTTCTACTGCTAATTCAAGTTTTATAACAGTGCAAAAGGTTATTGTTTTAAAGACAGGAAGAATTGTAGCAGTTACTAATGGGGGAATATATACTTCAGATAATGATGGAGTTAGTTTTACAAGAAGAAGATCGGGTTTTCACGCAGACATTGAGGAGGCAGCGAATGGCGTCCTTTATGCAACGTTTGGTAAAATATACTCCAGTGGAAAAATTTATAGATCTACCAATGATGGAACTACATGGACTGACATAACCCCAAGTGGCGGTTCTCCCGACAGAATTGAGTTAGCCTGTGCACCTAGTGATTCCAACACGATCTATGCGGTTTCATCGGATTTACCTACAGCAGCTCAAACAGATGTGGAGTGGTTTAAAAAGAGCACTGATGGGGGTTCGAGCTGGACCAATGTTACAATACCAACCTATCTAAGCAATAGCTCTAAGCACTTTACTCGAGGACAGGCATGGTATGACCTCATTCTATGGGTTCATCCAACAGATAAAAATGTAGTTATTGCAGGTGGGGTTGATTTACACAGATCAACAAATGGAGGTACTTCATGGACATCTATAAGTTACTGGAACTCTTCACAGAGTAAGCCTGTTGTTCACGCCGATCAGCATAACGTAATATCAAGGCCTGGAAATAATAATGAAATATTAATTGGTAATGATGGAGGTGTTTATTATTCTTCTAATGCCGGAAACAAAAACACTTCTTCTCCAACCTTTTCTAAGCGTGTAAAAGGATATAATGTTACTCAATTCTACTCTGCTGCTGTTCACCCATCTTCTGGATCGAATTACATGCTTGCAGGGGCACAAGATAATGGTTCGCTAAAATTAAATACTGCAGGAGTAGGAGCAGGAACAGAAGTAACAGGCGGTGATGGAGCATTTTGTTTTATTGACCAGGATAACTCTTCTTATCAAATCACCTCGTATGTTAGAAACAATTGGAGACGCACTACAAATGGAGGCTCTAGCTTTTCTACAATCCAATCCGGCAGTGATGGAAGTTTTATTAATCCAGCAGATTATGATGACAATAAAAACATTTTGTACTCAGCAAAGTCTACAACTCAATTAAATAGAATAACCAATATGACTTCTAGCTCGGTAAGTACTGGAGCCATCACAATCTCTGGAATGAGTGGAATGGCTAGCCATGTTAGAGTAAGTCCTTATACCACCGCGAGCTCAAAACTATTTGTAGGCTCTGGTGGAGATGTTTTTAAAGTCAGTAATGCAGATGGTTCTTCTCCTACCGCATCAAAAATTTCACCTAGTAATTTTCCTAATGGGACTGTTTCTTGTGTAGAAATTGGAGCTAGTGAAAACGAATTACTGGTAACCTTTTCTAATTACGGAGTAACTTCTATTTGGTATTCCTCAAACGGAGGCACAAATTGGACAAATAAAGAAGGGAATCTTCCAGATATGCCAGTTCGTTGGGCAATGTTTAACCCTAAAAACAGAAAAGAAGTAATTCTTGCAACAGAATTAGGGGTTTATGCGACTACCGACATTTTAGCATCGAGTGTATCCTGGTCTGCCTCTAGTCAAGGAATGGCAATTACTAGAATTGATATGTTTCAATATAGAGCAGTTGATTCTCTTATAATGGCTTCAACGCATGGCCGAGGTGTTTTCACAGGAAGATTCAAAACACCCGCGGCACCACCTTCTGGAAAACCTGTTGTTAAATTTGGAGCAGATAAAACCACCATTTGTGTTGGAGAATCTGTAACATTTACAGACTCATCGACAAATAGTCCTACAGCCTGGTTGTGGACTTTTACTGGAGGAACACCACAGACATCAACTGCAACAAAACCAGCGGTGACCTATTCAACGGCTGGAACTTACACTGTAAAGTTGAAAGCTACTAATGCAAACGGTTCTGATAGTTTAACCAAAACGGCATTTATTTCAGTTAACGCAGCCCCAAATGCTGCACTTGGGACGTTTTCAGCACTATGTACTAACTCACCAACCCTAACCTTAACTGGAGGGACCCCAATCGGTGGAAGCTATTTCGTAAATGGTAATGCAGCAACATCAATATTCCCAAGTTCCCTAGGTCAAGGAACGGCTGCAATAAAATATAGAGTTCAGGTGGGAAGTTGTGCGGATAGCGCAACACAATTCGTGACAATTAATTCGGCTCCAAATGTTTCTACTTCGGCGGTAGGTAGTGTTTGTATTAGTAATCCAAGTTTTACATTGAATAATGGGACACCTACTGGTGGAACCTATTCTGGAACAGGAGTTAGTAGTGGAATGTTTAATCCGACTGTTGCTGGAACTGGTGCAAAATCAATTAAATATAAAGTGACTAATTCTAATGGGTGCGCAGATAGTTCACAATTTAATATTTTGGTTATTGCAGCTCCTAACGCATCACTAAGTCCAATAGGACCATACTGCACAAATAGTTCAATTGACACTCTAACAAATGGAACTCCAGTAGGCGGGACTTATTCTGGCATAGGGGTATCTGGAAATAGCATTAATCCGAGCATTGGTGGAACGGGAACACGAGTGTTAAGTTATAAAGTTCAAGTTGGTTCTTGTTCAGACAGTACAACGCTCAATGTTGTTGTTAATACAGCACCATCAGTAACGACAACTAGTGTTGCTCCTGTTTGTGAAAACAGTCCAAATTTTAGCTTAACTAATGGAAGTCCGGTAGGAGGAAGCTATTCTGGTTCTGGAGTAAGTGCGGGAATGTTTAACCCCACAACTGCTGGTTCTGGGACAACATCTATTAGCTATAAGGTTACAAGTTCGAATGGTTGTGCTGATAGTGCAACGTTTTCAATTTTGGTAAATGTAAAGCCAACGGTTTCTCTTTCATCAGTTGGACCTTTTTGCTCTGGGAGTAGCGCTGTGACTTTAACTAATGGAACTCCAATTGGAGGAACGTATTCTGGACCTGGTATTTCAGGTAGTATGTTTGATCCAAGTATTGCTGGAGTTGGAACCCACACCATAAAATATATTGCCACTAATTCATCGGGTTGTACGGACTCTGCTACAACATCAATTTCAGTTGCCAATGGTACATCGGCAACTTTAGATCCATTTTCATCGGTTTGTGCCGATACAACATTTACCCTTTTGGGAGGAAAGCCTGCTGGGGGAACCTATTCTGGTCCTGGGGTTTCTGGAGGTGTATTTAATGGCGGAGTTGCGGGACCAGGAACACACACTATTGTTTACACTGCCACTTCTGCTTGCGGGACAAGCAGTGATACGAGATCTATCAATGTTGATTCAGTTCCTAATGTATCAGTAGTAAAATCGGTAGATGGTTGCATTGGAGAATCGTTTCAGTTTAATGCGACAGGAGCAACGAATTATTCTTGGTCACCTGCAACTGGATTAAGTAATTCGACAGTTGGAAGCCCTTCTTTAATATTATCCTCAAGTTTAACCTACATACTAACCAGTTCTTATAACAATGGGTGCTCAACTAAAGACTCCATTGCAGTTAATGCACTTAGCGCGCCTATTGTAAAAGCAAATATTGATTTAGCGGTATGTATTGGTGATACTTTCCAGTTAAACGCAAGTGGAGCTACTAGTTATACCTGGGATCCTTCTACGGGTTTAAATAACTCAACAATTCCGACTCCACAAGGTGCCTTAGCAACAAGCACAACTTATATAGTTACTGGAAAAGACACAGGACGATGTGTTGCAACAGATACAGTTAATGTTGATGTAAAACCTAAATCTGTAGTGACCCATATTCCAATTTCAGATGTTTGTTTAACATCTAATCCAATTACACTTGTTGGCGGAACGCCTGCAGACGGAATATACAGTGGGCCTGGTGTTTCATTAGGAAAATTTGATCCTTCTGTTGCAGGAATAGGGACCCATACAGTTATCTATTTAGCTAGTGAACTGGGAAAATGTATTGGTCAGGTCACAGTAACAATTAATGTTTTACTATCTCCAAATGTGGTTTGGAATGTACCAAATACCATTTGTGAAAATGAAGGTGCTTTAATGATGGTTTCAACCCCAACTGGTGGAAAATATGGGGGAACAGGTGTTTCAGGAACTAGTTTTAATCCAACAACTGCGGGTATAGGCTTTCATGAAATCACCTATACTTTAACAGCTTCTGGATGTTTGGCTAATGAAAAAAGAGAAATCGAAGTAGTTCCCGGAAGTATTGTTGACCCTATTCAAGGGTTGAATAATGTTACCAAAAAAGGAAAATATAATTATCAAGTAAAGGCTATAAACGGAGCTGGTTACTTATGGTTTATTACTGGCGGTACTGTTTTGTCTAGTGCGAATAATCTCACTGCCGTTCAATGGGGTAACGCTAATAATGGAAAAATAATGGTGGTTCAAACAAATAGCTTCGGCTGTGCGGATACGACAGAATTACTAGTGAATGTAAATGCCTTGTCTATTGGGGATGAAGTTGAAATAGGAGGTGGAGTCGTTTTATATCCAAACCCAGCAGACAAAACGGTATCACTTAAAATTGATTCCAAGCATAATGATGAGGTTCAGATTCGATTGTTCAACAACTCAGGACAACAAGTATTAGACAAAAACAGTGTAACCCAAAATGAGGAAATGTTTGAAATTAATATTTCTGAACTTCCAAGTGGATTGTATTTGCTTCAAGCTGAGATTGGAAACACTGCTTATTCGGCAACCCTTTTAATTAAGCATTAATAAAGAAAGTTAAGTTAGGATTAAAGACTTCCAGTTCTTCCGCCATCAACAGGAACGTTTATTCCATTGATGTATGAAGCAGCAGGGCTGGCAAGAAATGCAATAGCATTTGCAACTTCTTCAGGTTCTGCTACACGTTTCATTGGAACTTGATTTTTCATTCCGTCTAAAATCGAGTCTTCAGTATTTCCTGTTTTCTTGGCCTTATTTTCAATTATAGAGGACAATCTCACGGTATTCGTTGCTCCAGGAAGCACGTTATTTACTGTAATATTAAATTGCCCTAATTCATTTGCAAGCGTTTTAGCCCAATTGGCTACTGCCCCACGAATAGTATTTGAAACACCCAATCCATTCAAAGGAATTTTAACCGAAGTAGAAATTACATTGATTATTCGTCCGTAACCCAATCCTTTCATTCCACCAACAAGAGCTTGTGCCATTACTTGATTACAAACCAAGTGTTGATTGAATGCAATTCTGAATTCATCTAGTCCAGCATCAATAGCTTGACCACCAGCAGGACCACCTGTGTTGTTGACTAAAATATTGTAGCGTAACCCGTCTTCTAGGTGCTTCTCAATAATCGACTTTAGCTTGTCTGGATGATTAAAATCTGCAACCAAATAGGCGTGATTTTGACCATCTAAATCTT
>TARA_B110000879_G_scaffold206238_1_pt1 | contig 11872 bp, 9 predicted proteins | sample TARA_B110000879 | Tara Oceans TARA_B110000879 (sample SAMEA4398094) | marine metagenome | biome: Polar Biome; feature: [SRF] surface water layer (ENVO:00010504); material: water (ENVO:00002006), including particulate matter (ENVO:01000060) such as... | depth 5 m
CGTTTCATAATATGATAGAATAATAGTGGCGCGTTACAGTTTGTAAATAGAGTTCGTCGAGCCGGTTTAAGTTGAGACTAGAAGTAGAATTTTTGTGATGGTTCGAGATGGTAGATGCTCTAGAGTATTGCTTATGCAAGCTCAACGATCCTTCTTTATGTTGTTAATCTTGATGCTTGTTGCCGCTTTGTCACTTGGATCATTTGCCAGCGCTGATGATACGGAAAGTAAACCAAACATTGTCTACATCATGGCGGATGACCTGACCCACCATGATCTCGGTTGCTACGGAGGACAGGCCCTCACGCCAAACATGAACAAACTCGCCAAGCAGGGGGTGCGGATGACCCGTTGTTTCCAAGCGGTTCCCATGTGTTCGCCTACCCGACACAATATCTATACGGGGCTCTATCCGGTGAAGTCTGGAGCCTACCCGAATCACACATTCGCCAAAGCTGGAACCAAGAGCATTGTGCACTACCTGAAGCCACTTGGGTATCGTGTCGCTTTATCAGGGAAAAATCATGTCGCACCCAAGAGCGTTTTTCCGTTTGAATACTCGGGAGCGAAGAACCCCGACATGAAAGTCATCGAAAATCTCATGGTGGAGTCGAAGGCGGCAGGCACGCCATTCTGTTTGTTTGCCTGCTCTAATGAGCCACACAGTCCATGGAACAAGGGGGATGCTTCCCGCTACCCCGCCGATAAGGTTAAGCTGCCTTCCTGCTTCGTGGATACAGCCGAGACGCGAAAGGCATTTTCCAAATACCTTGCTGAAATCACCTATTACGATAGCCAAGTGGGGCAGATTATGGAGTTGTTAGAAAAGCATGGTTTAGTCGATAACACCCTCGTCATGGTTACCAGTGAACAGGGGAGTTCATTCCCCTTTGCAAAGTGGACTTGCTACGATGCCGGTTTGCAAAGTGCGATGATCTGTCGGTGGCCCGGTAAGATCAAAGCAGGTAGCTTGTCATCTGCCATGGTCGAATACGTCGATATCACCCCCACGTTTATTGAGGTAGCAGGGGGGGGGGCTCTGAAGCATCTTGATGGAAAGAGTATGCTCGGTGTGCTTCAGGGAAAAACAAAGACTCATAAAGATCATGTCTATGGAATCATGACAACTCGGGGTATTAACTCTGGATCAGAGCATTACGGAATTCGCTCTGTCAGATCGAAAACTCACAAGCTGATTGTCAACCTCACCCCTGAGATCGAGTTTAGGAATGTGTTTATGAAAGAAGATATTTTTATCTCGTGGGAAAAGAAAGCGACTGGCGGAGATGCTGGTGCTATCGCTCTGGTGAAACGCTTCAAACACCGCCCCGCTATCGAGCTTTACGACTTGGGAAAAGATCCACTTGAACAGACTAACATTGCAAGTAATCCCGAGAATGCTCAGGTGATCAAGGCATTGCGGATCGAGTTGGATGCGTGGATGAAATCGCAAGGAGATCTGGGGCAGGCAACCGAACTTGACGCCAAAAACCATCAAGGCCGTGGCCGTAGCAAGAAAAAGAAACAATCTAAACAAAACAAATAACTATTTATCATGAAATTGATTACACTCATTCTCATTACTCTAACGGCTCCACTTATCGCGCAGGGACTCACAAACAAAGTTATGATTCTACCCAAGAAAATACATCAGAAAACCAAGTGTTTGAATGATGAGTTTCTGCTGTTTACGCCCAAAGGAAATTCAGAGGAGAACAATAGCCCACTTATTATATTTCTTCACGGCAAGGGAGAGCGGGGCGACAACATTAAAGATGTTAAGAAACACGGCCCTCCGAAAATTGCGGAGAAAGAGAAAGATTTTCCGTTTGTCATGGTCTCGCCACAATGTTTGAAAGATGAACAAGGTAAGGGATGGTGGAATCCCAAGGACCTTTCCTTGTTGCTCGATTATGTGAAAAAAACCTGCCACGTGGACGAGGATCGTATTTACCTCACCGGTTTGAGTATGGGAGGATTTGGCTCATGGAACTGGGCGGCGGAAAAGCCAAGGGAATTTGCCGCCGTAGCCCCCATTTGTGGAGGCGGAAACCCGAAAGATGCATCCAAGTATGGAAAACTCCCTTTCTGGGTTTTTCATGGGGATGCCGATAATGTTGTAAATATCCAAGCATCACAAATAATGGTCGATGCGATCAAAGCCGCCAAGGGGAACGTAAAATTCACCGTCTACCCTGGCGTTGGGCACAACTCCTGGAGTAAGACCTATTCTAATCCAGAACTCTATAAGTGGTTTCTATCTCATAAGAGAAAAACCAAGTAACTAGATGATGCAATCGAGCCGTTATTAGGAAAGAAGGTGGTATGCTGATCGTATTTTGCTACTAAGAATACGTCTCAAACTAAACTCGTCCCAATCCCCCAATCCATTTATGAAAACACTAGCCGCCACGCTATTTACCTCCCTGATGATTTTCTCTTCCGCTACAGCGGCGGAAAAACCAAATATCCTCTTTGTCTTTGCCGATGATATGACCTTTGAAAGCATTGGCGCTTATGGTCTAACCGATTGCAAAACGCCTAATCTCGACCGCCTTGTCAAAAACGGAGCCACCTTCTCTCAGGCCTACAACATGGGTGCATGGAATGGCGCCGTCTGTGTGGCGAGCAGAGCGATGCTTAACAGTGGTGCTTTTGTGAACCGAGCCCAAGCTACTATTAAGGATAAACCCCATTGGTCGGAGATGATGAAAGGTGGTGGCTACTCAACTTACATGACCGGCAAGTGGCACGTACCTGGGGCACCCAAATTTGATGTCGTTAAAGACGCCCGCGGTGGTATGCCAAAAGGCTCAGGATACAATCGACCCAAGAGTAAGGAAGATTATGAAACCGGCTGGAAGCCATGGGATAAAAGGCAGGGCGGATTCTGGGCAGGGGGTACTCATTGGAGTGAAGTCGTCGCTAACCATGGAGTTGATTTCCTGAATCAAGCGAAGAAAGATGACAAGCCGTTCTTCATGTATCTCGCCTTTAATGCCTCACATGATCCTCGTCAGTCGCCTAAGGAATACATCGATATGTATCCTCTCGATAAGATCAAGGTTCCCAAGAACTACCTTAATCTGTATCCACACAAGGATGCCATGGGTTGTGGACCTGGATTGCGTGACGAAAAGTTGGCGCCATTTCCAAGGACCGAATTTGCGGTCAAGGTGCACCGTCAGGAATACTTTGCGATCATCACCCACATGGATGCACAGATTGGGCGGATTATTGAAGCTCTGGAAGCAACGGGCAAAGCTGATAATACTTATATCATCTTCACTGCCGACCATGGACTCGCCTGCGGTCATCATGGACTGCTAGGAAAACAGAATATGTATGACCACAGCATGCGTGTTCCATTTATGATTACAGGACCTGGCATCAAGCCTGGCAGCAAATTTGAAATGCCAATCTACCTTCAGGATGCCATGGCAACGACCTTGGATCTCGCGAAAATCGAGAAACCTGCCCAAGTGGAATTTAATAGTCTGATGCCCCTGATCAAAGGATCTAAGAAGGTCCAATATGAGCGTATTTATGGAAAATACGTCAACTCACAACGTATGATTGCCAAAGGTGACTGGAAGATGATTTCCTATCCTAAGGCGCAAGTGCTTCGACTTTTCAATACGGCTAAAGACCCCGACGAGATGAACGATCTGGCAGGTAAGCCCGAGTATGCAGCCAAACTCAAAGAGCTCAAAGACGAGTTTAAAGTACTACAGAAAGAAATGGGCGATACCCTAGATATCGATAATCCCGTAGCTTCAAAAGCTCCGAAGAAGGAAAAGAAGAATAAGGGTAAAAAGAACAAGAAAGAGAAAGCTGTCAAATAGGCACGCAGCTATTAACCTTATATAATGTTCAAGATGCTTGGTTTTCGTTTCTCTCTACTGCTATTAATTTCCGCTGTTTGCGCTTTCGGTGAAGGGCCCTACTTCGCCAGTGGTATCAAGGTGGGGGAGGTCGATCAGGACTCTGCCATCGTGTGGGTTCGTCTATCAAAAGAGAAGGCCGCTGATTTCAAACGCCTTCCTATTTTTACCGAAGGGCTTGATGCTAAAGCGAAGGACATAGATGACATGCCGACAGGTGTGGTCGCCGGAATGAAGGGTGAAGCTCGGGTTCGTTATTGGGGGAAAGCGGATAAGTCTGATAAGCTCACCACGCCTTGGGTGGCGATTTCGGCTAAGGGGGATTTTACCCATCAGTTCAATCTTGATCTTCTTATGCCGAACTTTCGTTACGAATTTGTTGTCGAAGCTCGAAAGGTTGGAAGTAAGGAAATTTCAGCTACCATGTCCGGTGCCTTTAAGACCGCGCCAACAAGTATTCAGGCTGTGCCCGTCCGATTTGTTGTAACGACCTGCCAGGCGGTTCGTAGCATCGACTCTGGAGCTGAAGGGCATGTCGCTTACAAGCAGATGCTGGAGTTTAAGCCTGATTTCTTTGTCCACACCGGCGATATTCTCTACTACGACAAAGCTCCTTTATGTAAAAATGAAGCGCAAGCACGAGCCAAGTGGAACCTGATGTTTTCCTACGGACACAATCAGAAGTTTCACCGCTACGTGAGCTCCTACTTCATGAAGGACGACCATGATACCCTGAAGAATGACTCATGGCCGGGACAGAAGTATGGAGATCTAACATTCAATCAAGGATTGGCGATTTTCCGTGAGCAAGTTCCAATGGGTGAAAAGACATACCGAACCGTTCGATGGGGGCGCGATGTCCAAATCTGGATGACGGAGAACCGAGATTTCCGATCAGCGAACAGGATGAAGGATGGCCCATCAAAAACCATTCTTGGAAAAGAGCAGAAGGAGTGGCTGAAGAAAACGATGGCCGAGTCTGACGCCACTTATAAATTCCTGATTACGCCCGGCCCTATCGTTGGTCCTGATAAAAAAGGGAAGGCAGACAACCACGCTAACAAAGCCTTCGATCACGAAGGGCAAGAGCTACGTGATTTTATTGGCAAACAGAAGAATACCTATGTGATCTGTGGTGATCGTCATTGGCAATATTGCTCAAAGGACCCCAAAACAGGAGTCATTGAAATGGGCTGCGGCCCGATCAATGACCAGCACAAGTATGGCGGCAATCCCGGAGAGGATGCTAAATATCATCGCTACTTCAGCAAGAAGGGTGGTTTTCTAGGTATCACGGTTTCAGGAGGCCAAGCCAAGGCAGAATGGTTTACCACCAACGAGATCGATCAGGCCACGGGGAAACCTAAAGTCCGGTATACTGAGAAGTTGGGACGCTGATTATTTCGTTTGATAGCCTTCCTTAAAGACGAGCACTGGGGCATCAAGCATCTACGGAAGATGTGTCCGCCTGAATAGAATGTGAGAAAAGAACGGCAAGTCCTTGCCGTCAGCAATTGACTCTGCATGATGCTGGTATCCCAGTGAATGGGCCACCACTATCACTCCCTATGGAACTTCTCGATATTTCTGCAATTCTCCTGACTCTGGCTGCACTTTTTTCCTACGTGAACCATCGCTGGATTAAGCTGCCAACTACCATTGGTATTATGCTCATCAGTCTTGTCATGAGTTTGGTGTTGATCGGGGTGGGACAGTTCTCACCAGGTCTTACCGAGTCGATAGAATCCTTTGTCGAGGGTATCGATTTTAATGATGCGCTGATGAATGGCATGCTGAGTTATCTTCTTTTTGCTGGTGCTTTGCATGTCAACTTGAACGAACTCAAGAAGCAGGGCCGCATTGTGAGCATCATGGCGAGTGTGGGCGTTGTGCTCTCGACTTTTCTGATCGGGGCGGCATCGTATTACCTCTTTCAAGCATTTGGTATCAATCTACCATGGATCTGGTGTCTCGTATTTGGTGCTCTGATTTCTCCTACTGATCCCGTAGCTGTGTTAGGGATTCTCAAAACGGCTGGGGCTCCGAAGTCCTTGGAAACTAAAATCACGGGTGAGTCTTTGTTTAACGATGGCGTCGGGGTGGTTGTTTACCTCGCTCTGCTTGGTATCGCAGGAGTGGGTGCGCATGGTGACGGGGGACATGAGGCGTCGGATATCGCGATGCTGTTTGTCAAGGAGGCGGGCGGCGGATTACTGATCGGGGGAATCCTCGGCTACATCTGCTACCGGCTTCTCAAATCGATCGACAATTATCATGTGGAAATTTTAATTACCCTAGCACTCGTGACGGCAGGATATCGTTTTGCGATGTGGCTGCACATGAGTGGTCCGCTAGCGATGGTTGTGGCTGGGTTAATGATCGGTAATCATGGCCGAGAAGAGGCGATGAGCGAAAGAACACGTCTTCAAGTCGATACATTCTGGGAGTTGATCGATGAAATTCTCAACGCGATCCTATTCCTGCTCATTGGTCTGGAGATCTTTGTCTTGGATTTTTCCCCGACAGTTTTGATGGCAGGGTTGGTCATGATTCCCGTGACCTTGATGGCTCGTTATATCGCCGTGTTGATTCCAGTAAGTATCCTCAAACGGTGGAGAGTCTTTACTCCCGGTGTCACCAAGATCCTGACTTGGGGTGGTATCCGTGGTGGTATCTCAGTAGCTCTCGCACTGGCGATCCCCACAAGTTTGGGGGAAACCCGCGATGTGATTCTTCTGGTTACCTACGTGATCGTGATCTTCTCGATTTCGGTTCAAGGGTTGAGTTTAAAATCATTAGTAGCCAAGACGCTTGCTAAGGCGAAGAGTTCACCCAGTAACGATGCCAGCTAAGAAAAAAGGTCCCGATAAACCCCTCGTTGGCAAAGAGCTGATCAAGGAGGTGAACCGGCGTATTCGTGCTGCCCGTAGCTACTGGGATGCTCACAATAACCGCGCCTGCCGAGGTGAGCGGGAAAAGGCGATGGCTCTGTATGAAACGCTGACTAAAGAACAGCGGGAAAAAGTGCCCCAGACCTTACGCGTTTGGCTACGCTACCGCTCTGAAAAATACTTTGGTGATCACCGCACCAAGCCGGGAAGGTAGAATAACTTGCAGCGCACGATTATTAAATTAGTTCGACGGAGGAGGAGAACTGCATTTCCGTACCGCGCGAGCGGGCGAGGGCAAAGCGGCACTAGCTTAAAGGCTCTCCAATCTCACAGGAGCTCCACCATTGAGCCGAGACTCCTCGGCAGCAAAGCCAATCAGATGTCCCTCGATCGAATTCTCAATCAGTGAGCTTTCTGGACCCTCACCTCGGAAAATAGCATCCATCGCATCGACCAGTCCGTGGTCGCCGCCGCCGTGTCCTTGGTAACCATCGTCTTTGAGAACTTCGAGGGTAACGATTTCAGTTTTACTCGTTGAGTGATCGCGGATTGTAATGTCAGCCCCTGAGAATTTCTTAAAGGCATCACCTCCGCGCAGTGTGGACTTCGTTCCGTAAATCTCTATGGATCTGCCGCAATCAAAGGCAGTCATCGTTAAGCTGGCGGTGCCTCCATTTTCAAAATCCATATTTACCACCTGGTGATCCACGGCATCGTTATCACATTTCCAGGCGCAGCGACCCCACTTGGAGGTTTTGAGCCATGTTAACACATCTGCATCGCTTCGCTCGGTCGGGTGCGGGTAGACCATGTCCAGCCAGCGTGCGTGTTTATTCAGATAGTGATGAGTATCATACATACACGTTCCACCCTGAGGCGAGGCGTGAGGGCAGCCGGAAGTGCAGCGATCTGTGGCTCCCTCAGGAGCATGTTCTTCAGTGAAATGAGAGAGTCTTCCAAAGGAACTAACCGAGGTGCAGCGGCTTGCCATCAGCCAGGAAATGTAGTCGGTATCATGACTGCACTTAGCAATGATCATCGGTGTGCTCTCTTCAGTTTTCCCCCAGTGACCACGCACGAAGGAGTGGGAGTGATGCCACGCCTCCACACCTTCCGTAGCCTGCATGGAAATGACATCACCGAGCTGGCCAGAGCGAACGATCTCGTGAATCTTCGAATAAAATTGGGTATAGCGTAGGACGAAACACAGCAAGATGCGGCGGTTATGCTTCTTTGCCAGTTGGGCAAGTGCAAGAACCTCGTCCAGTGTTTGGGCAGCTGGTTTCTCGAGGAGTAAATGGTAGCCTTTTTCAAGAGCTCTTTTAGCAGGCTCGAAGTGGTAATTGTCCTGCGTTCCGATGATGAGCACGTCAGCGAGCCTATCCTGGTCGAGAAGTTCGTCTGCCGAGGCGAAGGTTTGAAAATCCGGATTGTCAGAAATACCAGACATCGCCTCCAAGCGTTCAGGTACGGGGTCGGCTCCAGCTGTCACCTTGTAGCGGCTATCACCCAGCGCCATCGCAATTTTGCAATAGGTGCGTGCTCGTGATCCACAGCCAACGGTGGCAATGGTGAGAGGTTGATGGTTTTCCGACATGAGGGACTTATGCTCACTGATATGGCTAACGTTGGAAAGTGGGAAAATTCCTTGGTTGTCGTTATAATTACAGAAATCCTCGAATGCCCTCAATCTCATCCGGGATAGCCGAAGTAACCATTAGCTCGATAGCGTCATTTCATCGAAATACCCATCGATATCAGGACTAGTGAACGTTTCCAGGTGTTTAATGATCACCCTGCAAGAATGGACAGCGTGCTCTTCTTTGTTGACCGTTGACCGTTGACCTTTTCCCCCGGACAGTCAGGGTTCCCATCTCTCCGTCCGATGCAGCTTTCCCAACCCACAGCCCCGTTCAATACCGATGACGTATTGAACCAATTTCTCGACTACCTCATTACCAGCGGGATTGAGCTCTATGGCCATCAGGAAGAGGCGATCCTGGAACTCTTTGCAGGGAATAATGTGATTCTCAACACGCCCACGGGATCCGGAAAATCGCTGGTTGCTCTGGCACATCATTACAAGTCTTGGTGTGAAAATCGGATCTCCTACTACACCGTGCCGATCAAGGCGCTAGCCAACGAAAAATTTCTTTCGCTCTGCGGCACATTCGGCCCCGATAACGTAGGCATGATCACCGGTGATGCCACCGTCAATCCATCGGCGCCCATCATCTGCTGCACCGCAGAAATTTTATCTAATTTAGCCCTCAGGGAGGGCGCTGAGGCCAAGGTGGACGACGTCATCATGGATGAGTTTCACTACTACTCCGACCACGAACGTGGCGTCGCGTGGCAACTCCCACTACTCACACTTTCTCAGTCCCGCTTCCTGCTGATGTCTGCCACCATCGGTGAGACCAAATTCTTTCAGGAAACAATCACCCAGCTCACCGGTGCTGAGACGACTCTGGTGCAGTCCGAGCAACGTCCTGTGCCCCTGGAATTTGACTATTCAGAAATTCCGCTCACCGAGCAAGTAACGGAGCTTGTCGAAAAAAACAAAGCCCCGGTTTATCTCGTTCATTTTGCCCAGCGCGCCTGTGCAGAATCCGCCCAATCACTGCTCTCTAGCAACTTCTGCAGCAAAGATGAAAAACGGGAAATATCGGTAGCTCTTCAAGAAGCCAATTTCCGTTCCCCATACGGTAAAGAAATAAGCAAACTACTCCGACACGGCATCGGCATCCACCATGCCGGTCTGCTTCCCAAGTACCGACTCCTTGTGGAGAAACTCACCCAGCGGGGGCTGCTTAAGGTGATTTGTGGCACTGACACCTTGGGGGTGGGCGTCAACGTCCCGATCCGATCCGTGTTGTTCACCCAACTTTGCAAGTATGACGGCACCGGAACGAAAATCCTATCCGTCCGCGACTTCAAACAAATTTCTGGACGCGCTGGTCGACGGGGATTCGACGACATCGGTTACGTCGTCGCACAAGCCCCAGCTCACGCCGTCGAAAACATCCGCCTCGAAGCCAAGGCGTCAGCTACAGCGAAGAAAAAGAAATTTGTCAAAAAGAAGCCCCCGGAAAATGGCTTTGTGGCATGGAACCGAGACACGTTTCTCAAGTTGCAAACCTCTGCCCCCGAGCCTCTTGTTTCTAGTTTTAAACTCCGCCACAGTCTGATGCTCAATGTACTGGGTCGCCCCCATGAGGATGGCTGCGCTGAGCTTAAAAGGTTGATTGAAATTAGTCACGAAACAGAAGCCTCGAAAAAGAAAATCCGGAAACGTGCTAGGTCGATGTTTATCGCCCTAGTACGTGGCGGAGTGCTGACGATAACGCCCCCAGAAGAGCGGGAGTCTGGAGAGCATACCCCCAAGGTCAAACTTCATGTAGATCTTCAAGACGACTTCACCATGAATCAAGCATTGGGGCTCTATCTGATAGAAACCATCCCCGAACTTGATACAGAAGCACCGGAGTACGCGCTCAATGTTATTTCGCTGATTGAGGCAATCCTGGAAAATCCAACCGCTATCCTCAGGGCACAAGTGAACCACCTGAAAACCGAACTTATTAACGAACTTAAAGCCGACGGCGTTGAATATGATGCCCGCATGGATCAGCTCGAACAAGTCACCCATCCAATGCCGGGTAAGGACTTCATCTACGATACCTTTAATGCCTTTAACGTGAAACACCCATGGATCGAGTCTGAAAGTATTCGCCCGAAGTCGATCGGACGGGAGATGTTTCAGGATTACATGTCATTTGAAGACTATATCAGGGCATACAAATTAGAACGTTCAGAGGCCGTCCTGCTTCGTCACCTCAGTGAGGTCTATAAGGTGCTCAGCCAAACGGTGCCGACCACCCTGAAAACGGAGGCGCTACTGGAAGCTGAGACCTATTTCAAAGAACATCTGACAATAGTCGATTCCAGTCTCATCGACGAATGGGAAAAGATGCGTGATCCCGACTTTGTTCCGGCTGATCAACGCGAAAAAACTGACCCCGTCGAAAGACCACTCACTCAGGATAAACTGAAGTTCACCCGACTTGTTCGTAACGATATTTTCACCGCCGTAAAGTATCTATCACACGATAATCTTGCCGCTTTTCTCGATCTCTTTGAGACAAACAATGACATCGATCCGCCGTGGACAGCAGCCCGCATTGACGACCTACTCAACGACTTCTATGATGGCAGAACGAGAATTCGCCTTGATCCAGATGCCCGCAATAACAAGCACTGCCAGATCAAGCCTCTACCGGAAAGCAACCAATGGCGTGTCCACCAAACACTTTGCGATCCCGATGAAATCAACGACTGGGAACTTGTCGCCATCGTAGGCCTCCAGCAATCTAATGAACGGAACAAACCCGTCATCTTACTTGAAAAACTGGGCTGTATTGTTTGAGCAAACTGAGCCATGTCCCATGGTGAGTTCAAAAAAAAGGCGGGGCACCCTTCGATGCTCCGCCTTTTGAAAAAAGAATCCTTTGAGGAGACTTAGTAGCGACCTCTGCCGCCACCGCCGCCGCCGCCACCGCGATCTTCACGTGGTTTGGCTTCATTCACCTTCAGATCACGACCGCCGAAATCTTTACCGTCACATGCTTCAATAGCATCTTCCATGGCTGATTTTGAGTCCATCGTCACGAAAGCAAAGCCACGTGGACGACCGGTCTCGCGATCTTCTGGAAGGTGAACGTCCGTTACCGAACCAAATTGAGAGAAGTGGGACTCAAGGTCCTGCTTTGTCGTGTCGAACGACAGATTGCCTATGTACATTTTCATAATATTGGAGATGGCAGTGCTGCTGATAATCAACTAAGGCACAAACCAAGTTGAGACTTTAATCTCCTTTTATTTATAAACCAATAAGATTCGTGATCTTATTACCCCAGGTTACGATGATACTGTGTTTCTATAAAAGGTAGGGGCCTTATTTCGTGCTCAATCGCCCGAGCTTACAAATGGAGAGCTTGCAGAGGGACACAACTTCCACCAAGATGCCAAGCAGTTACAACAAGATGAGTGAATCCGAACCACGCCCCCCCAACAACGACCGTCGCCGCCGCTCTC
>TARA_B110000879_G_scaffold41267_1_pt1 | contig 11870 bp, 8 predicted proteins | sample TARA_B110000879 | Tara Oceans TARA_B110000879 (sample SAMEA4398094) | marine metagenome | biome: Polar Biome; feature: [SRF] surface water layer (ENVO:00010504); material: water (ENVO:00002006), including particulate matter (ENVO:01000060) such as... | depth 5 m
GGGCTAAAAGCATTGATAACGAAACTGAACGTCAAAAATTCGTACTTGCGTCTTATAACGTTGGTCTAGGACATATAATTGATGCAAAAAATCTTGCTGACAAATTCGGCGCTGATCCTACCATTTGGGGTGATAATGTCGAGGATTATATTCTAAAAAAATCGGAGAGTAAATTCTATACCGATGACGTTTGTAAACATGGTTATTGTCGTGGTAAAGAGCCCTACAATTATGTCAAAAATATAATGGCAGGGTATGAACATTACAAGAACTTGATACCTTTAGAGTAAAAGCTCCGCTTACAATTCCGTTAAACATCGTCAATAATGCAAAACAGTAATAGATAATCTGGAATTTGTTTATTTGATGCTTTCAAATCCGGAGTTGCTATTTTGATTAAATTCAGCTTATACTCTCTTTCTACCGTTTCTAATCTTTATCCCTAACGCGGACTTCTTCAATACTAGGAAAGTCTTCAAAGTATATTAGAAACTAATACTTATATATTGCTGTGAATATTGAACCTATACCTGCCTTCATGTTCAAAAATGCTACTGACATCTAGGTAATTAATAGAGCTTCAGATTCCTGCCTGCGCAGGAATGACGGATGGTACTATTTCCGAAAGGCAACAGCAGTATTGCTGCACCTTATTTAAAACTGTTACCGGCGTTTCGAAACCAAAGCCGAACAATAACAATAAACTTCGTTATCTATTTACCAGAATCTTTCTTCAAATCCTCTACTCTTGCTTCATCGCCTTCTTCAGCTTTTTTAGCCAATACTGTTCCAGATACGATCTGTTGAAAAAAGTCATTCATAGCAGCAGGAGAATGAGGAATCATAAGTGTATTACTATTAGAGTTGCTTCCAATACTGTTTAAGGTATCGAAATACTGAGTCATTAACACAAACTGCATAATCTCCTGTGCATCAATAGAATTTAACGATTTTTGAAAATCTTCAACCGATTCTTTAAATCCACGAATAATCTCTAATCGCTGCTGGGCGATACCTTCACCTTGCAATCGCTTGCTTTCTGCATCAGCTTCAGCACGTTTTACAATCGTAATTTTTTCTCCTTCTGCTTCTTCTCTAGCTGCTTCTTTATCTCGCTTTGCTGCGTTGATTCTGTTCATAGAATCTTTTACATGCGAATCGGGATTAATATCGGTAACCAATGTTTTTACGATTTCGAAACCATAAGTGTCCATTGCTTCAGAAAGGTTTCTTTTTACTGCAATTGCAATATCTTCTTTTCGAGAGAAAACATCATCCAAGTCTAATTTGGGAACCTCTGCTCGTACATCATCAAATACATATGAAGAAATCTGCTGAATGGGATCTTCTAACTTGTAAAAAGCATCCCAGATTTTTAAGGGTTGAATTACATATTGAACAGAAACTTTCATATCCACAAAAACATTATCCATAGTCTTTGTTTCAATATCGACATCCAATTGCTGAATCTTTAACGAAATAGTTCCTGCTACCCTGTCTAAAATTGGCAACTTAAACGTTAAACCTGGACCGGCAATGCGCTGGAACTTACCCAATCGTTGAATAATTCTAGAAGACTTTTCCGGAACAATTACGACGGAATCAAACAGCGCGAAAACGATAATTACTAAAACTATGATTGCATACATGGTGTCTTTATTTAAGTGAATTAATGAATTCTAAATTAAGGGATAAGATTCACTTAATCAAGCGCTTTATAGAGTTTATCGAATAACAGACCATTTAGAGGCCTTTTGGCTAGTCTTTATAAAGTAAAATCCCGTTTGAGGTTCTTTTAGTTCTAGGATAACATTCATTTTGTTTAATGAGTATTCAAAAGGTACTTCCTCTCCTACAGAATTAAATAGATGTATTGAATTAGGGTTAATTTCTTCCTTTGATTTGATGGTTACTTTTCCTGAACTTGGGTTTGGAAATAAGGTGATTTCTTGATTTGAAATCTCCACAACACTCATTGGTAAAGCACCATTCTCTTGGTAAAAAGCGCTATCGGCGTTTTCTAATAATTGAGCATGATTATCAGCAGCATGAATTGCAAAAGAAACTTTAAGTGAATCTCCAACTTCAATATTATGAGGTCCCGTGCTTATGAGTTGAATTACATCTGCTCCTTCTCCAACTTCGCCAGCGTTTTCTCTAAAGTTAGAAATAGCTTTGAATTTCTCTTCTTTACTAAACACATCGTTATCGGTAAGGTCAACTCCACCTTCTCCTCCAATTATATGATCGATGGAGTAACACCGCCAATCAGCATATTCACTCAATAACTGTATACCTGTAACAGGAACATTTGCAGTTTCAGAATAGGTATACGCCATGTATCGTTGGCCATCGTATTGCGCTCTGTTTTTCTCAGAATCGTCCAAATCCCAATCGGCAAAAAGTCCAACATAGATATTCTCTAATTTTTGGTTTGATTTCGATTTTATAACGTAATCGATAATCACATAACTATCGTGACTCGTCTTTTTCCAAGCTCTTGTAGATTGATCAATCGTTATATTTATAGAGCTTTTAGAATTCTGATCATCAAATTGAGAATAGAATCCTAAGTCTGATGTTGGTGGGGTTATTTCTTGTAATCCCGAAGTGGTTCTAAAATCAGTTTGCTCAACATCTCGAATACCTCTTATGCGATCTACAACTTTCGAATTTCCATCAACACCTTGTCCTATGATTAGTCCACCTTCATAAAGCATCTGACTGCCTCCGTTATAGGTCACTCCAATTCCTTTCTTTTCAGGGTATTCGTAATATCCAAAAGTTCCACGACTTCCAATAGTCATGTGGAGTTTGTTAATTGTAATATCTCTATAGTTAGGATTAACTGGTATTGAGAACCCAAAAGTATTGGTATCGTTTTGAGAAATAATTTCAATCTCAAACTCAAGTTCTTCATTTTGTGGAATACTTGAATCCAATATAATCCGAAAGGGATTTAAAGCATTATTCTCTTTTTGGTCTTTCGCCATGAAAGGAATGACCCAAAAGGAATCTACTACTGTCGCATAATTTGATAAATCTCTAAGTGTAACCCTTACACCATTTTCGTTATTCAAATAATTTGCAATCCAAGCACTCAACTCAATGGTATCTGCTTGTTCAATAGCACCTCCTTCAATATCAGAAAACGCAATACTATCTATTTCGAGCCAAGCATTCTTAAATGCCATTGCCTTGTAAATATTCAATCTACCAACGCCTAATTTATTTTTATAAAAACTGTTTTTACCGTTTCTATACAACGATTCTGACCCTGCTTTTAGTCTGTATTTCAATTCTTGAGGCGAAAGACTTGGAGCATAACTAGCTAACAAAGCAGCTGCTCCAGAAACCAGAGCAGAACTATAAGAAGTACCCGAATTTCTTTTGTATCCATTAATCGGAGTTGTGGATACTACATTTAACCCTGGAGCCGAAATATCGGCGTAATACCCAATATTTGAACTACTTACACGGTTGTCATTCAAATCAGTATTGGTAACCGCCAGTGCATTTTTATACTGCGCCGGGTAGTTATTATCTGCTTTTCCTTGATTTCCTGTTGCTGCTACAACTAGCGCTCCTTTTGAAGTGGCATAATCGACCATTTCTTCACCAAACTTAGAATAGGCTTTTATGTTCCAAGAACAATTAATCACTTTACACCCTTTGTCTGCGGCGTATTTAATTCCTTCGTAACCGTAAACCACTGCAGAACCATTAGTTACCTTTACTCCCAACAATTTACAATTGAAGCCAATGCCTGCTATCCCAATTCCATTATCGGTATTTGGTGCAATAACTCCTGACATTTGAGCACCGTGATCCACTCCTCCTGTGAATTGAACATTTCCGGTTTTGGATCTAAAATCCCAGCCCCAATAATTATCGATAAACCCATCATTATCATCGTCTACTCCATTAACTGGATCGGAGGTATTTTCGAAATACTTTCCTTTAAGATCAAAATGACTCGTATCAATTCCTGCGTCTACTAATCCAATTAAGACGGCTGAACTTCCTTTATTTAAGTCCCAAGCATCTTGCGCTTGAATCAGTTGCAATGCATATTGTGTTGACAGACCGGGATCATTTGTGGTATATGCCAATTCTCCTATATATCGCGGTTCAACGTATTCGAATAAACCCGTTTTAAAAAGAACACTTGCGGCTTTTAGAACAGAAACTTCTCCATTTAAGAAAATTGAATGAAAGACTTTAAAGTCAGCCTCTTCAGTGTTTCGAATACCACGTGGATCTGTATTCTGAAATATTGAAGTCATTTCGATAATCCCGATTGAACGCTGAGTTGATTTAGAAATCTCAGAAATTGAAGTATTCGGTTTTAGCTTGACGATAAGCTCGTTTTGAACGTAATCGATTTGCGCTGAAAGGACATTTACAACGGATAAAAAAGCAAGAAAAACGGTTAACCTAATATTTAACAAATCGATATTTATTTGAGCTTGTAGTTTGCTTCAATTCAATAATGTATAAACCTGGAAGAAATTCGGAAACATCGACTTGAATCTTTTCTGAACTAGACCCAATCGCCAATTTTTGTTCCAACACAATCCTTCCTTCTGAACTCACAATTGATAAATCTATTTCAGATAACTCAGAATTGATGCCTTCGATAGTCAAGTAACTATTAACTGGATTTGGAAAAATTGTAAACGGTGATTTTTCGTTTTCTGCCAATCCTACATTACACAAAAACTGCTTCAAAACTATGCTGTCATAACCGATACAGTTATTAGAATCTTTGCCTGTCATATAGAATACTCCAGCTCGATCAATTACTATCGAATCGCCATTTTCTTTGTTACTCCACATATAAGTTTTCGCACCTGCACCTACTAACACCAATTCTCCTCCAATGCAAAAAGAATCGGTTTCGGCAATAATTGAAACAACTGGAATATCGACTACTTCAGTAATGATTGTATCCGAAATTCCTGTGCATCCTGAAACATTAGAATAATTCATAAACAAAGTGTCAGAATTGCGCACATATCTATCAATCGATCCTAATCCATCGTTCCATGCATAATTAGGGTAGGTCGATGATAGTTTCACTTCAATAGAATCTCCCTTGCAAATAATAGTCTTACCAGTAACGAGAAGACTATCGTTCAAGTTAGAACTGCTTAGAGTTGCAAAGGCGTCCACTTTTCCTGCTCCAAAAACATTATTTGGTAAGGCGCCTGTATGAGTATCAGCAAAGGTATTTTTCAATAACGCGCGACGAACTTCAGCACTTGAAGCAGTTGGACATTTTTCAAAATACAAAGCCGCAATTCCAGCAACGGCCGGTGAAGCCATTGATGTTCCTCCGTTTCTGAAATGAAATCCTCCTTTAGCCAATCGATATCCTATGGCTGGAATTGTTTTAAGTGCATTTATATCTTGAAAACGCGCTGAACTTATTGTATAATTTCCAGGTGCCATCAAATCTGGTTTGGTATAGCTCAAACGATTAGGGCCTCTGCTGCTAGTACCACCTTTTTGACCAACCACAGATGCGGTAAAAATCACCAAACTATCGTACTGATTTATATAACTTTTTCTGTTTTCGTAATTACCTACACTGATTACATTTGGAGAGCAATTCCAACTACTCACTATACTTTGGTTGGTATCTGGAAAAACGTATTTCGATATTCTAGGGTATTGAGAAATCGTGGGTAAGCCTGTCTGAATGATATCAGACCATCCTAATAAACTAGTACTCCAAATATCATGTGCGCCAGTTCCCATAGTTAGTAATCCATATAAATGCTGTGGTTGCGGGTTAATGCAAAGCACTTGATACAGTATTGAGCCTCCTTGAACCTCGGCAAAAGTCAGTAATTGACTATTTCCGCCTAATGATAGGGTCCTCAATGTATCCAATCGATTTGCAACGGGTTCAAGAAAGAAAACGGTATCTACCCATAAACTTGTGTCTGTGTAACCAAAACCAAGATTCAGATTTTTCATATCAGCAGTATCTCCCCAAGCTTCAATAAAAATGGCATTGCCAAAACTCGAATTTGGATTCGATTTAAAATAGGTAAAAGCAGTATCAGAAACAATATCAGTTCGAAGATGAAATGGACCTATGGAACCGGCATTTCCAGCGGCTCCAACAACTAATCTTCCAGGTTTAGCAGCAACTATAGAATCAATAATTTGTGCCGCCAAATCCCTTCCATCATGACTGCCAGAGTAGGTTCCTAAGCTTAAATTAATAACGCATGGCAACCCTAGTTTATCTGCTTCTGAAAAAATCCATTCTACCGACTCTGCTATTGATAAGGTCCAATTAGCTCGGCTAAAATCTGAATTGACACAAATGATAGTTGAGTTTGGTGCATGCCCGGCATAATTAGCAATTGAATCTGGAACGGAACTTCCATTCCCTGCTCCAATTCCTGCCACTTGAGTTCCATGTCCATTATTATCCAAATGAGGGCAGGCTCCTGCATTGATCATAGAAGAATCATACACCTCTCCATATCCAAAACTTGGACGTAAAGTACTATCCGCATTTTTAAGATGATCCCAAATTTTAAAAATTCGTGTTGAACCATCTGTATTTTTAAAATCTGGATGGGTGAAGTCTATTCCTGTATCAACAAAACCCATTACAACGCCTTCACCAGTGTATGCAGGGTGCCTTGGAATTGAGCCTTGATGTACCAAATTTGTTTTTGTATTTATTAAACTCGTATCACTTAAGGTTTGTCCTTGGCCTCCTTCTAGTCTTATAGACGAACACCAATTCAAACCGGACATCTCAATTAATTTTTGACCTTTCAATTCAATTTTTGTCCAGCCTCTAAATGTTGAAAAATAGTGTCCCTTATGAGTACTTAAATAAGCACTCAATTGCTCACTTTCTGCCTTTACAAAGCATCTTACGTTATGATTTTGAAAACCATCTAACCTCAGGTTATGACTTCCAAACTCTTGGGATGAACAAAATAAGCCTGATAATAATAGAAAAATGGCAATAGTTAATTGTTTCATCACATTTCTTTAACGAATTCGAACTGTGGCAAGTTAGGTAAAAAATAAAAATCTTTCTTATCAAAATCAATTTGACAATAAAAGTGTTCCAAGCCATTAGTCACGGCAAGAAATGGAACTTTTAGGGACATATTATATCGAGCAATTTGATCGAAAGTTTTTTGAGTAATAGACAAGGTTGGTCGCTTACATTCAACTAATAGTATGGGGTTCCCTGCTTGGTTGTAACACAAAATATCACTACGCATGTTCATTTTATTGTATTTCAAACCACCTTCTACCTGCATAAGAGATTGAGGGAAACCAAATTCTGAGGAGAGAAAACACATGAAATTTTGTCGCACCCATTCTTCCGGAGTTAAAACAATATTTTTCTTTCGAATTTGATCCCAAATCAAAACGTGATTCCCGCTTTTGGTTAACTTAAAATCATAATTAGGTAAATTCAAATTTTGCACATTACAAAGTAAACTATTCTACATGGGCAAATGAATCAAAAGCATAATTTAGTCCACTCAAATTACAGTTCTTGGCAACAATAGATTATCAACAAATATTAAAGTCCATAAAAGAAAAAGACATAAAGCCTTTTTACTTTTTATCAGGTAGCGAACCGTACTTTATAGATTTGATTTCCAACTATATAGAATCATCTGTTTTGGATGAATCTGAAAAGGAATTCAATCAAACTATTGCTTATGGAAAAGATATAAAATGGGAAGAGCTGGTTGAAAGTTTGAAACGTTTTCCGATGCTGGCTGAAAGACAAGTTATCATTTTAAAGGAAGCGCAGTCCATTCCTCGAATTACCGAGAAGCTCATGCCGTATTTAGATCAGATAGTCAATACAACAATATTTGTGGTCTGTTATAAATACAAAACCACTGAAGCCAAAAAATTTATTGAAAAAGCAAAATCAAAAGGAGTTTATTATGTCAGTAAACCGCTTTATGATAACCAAATCCCAGATTGGATTCACAATTACTTAGCTCGCAAAGGCTTTAAGATTACACAAAAAGCCAGTTTATTGCTCACAGAATATTTGGGGAGCAACTTAAGCACAGTGGCCAATGAATTACACAAATTAACTATCGCTCTTGAAAAAGGTACAGAAATAAATACTGAGGATATTGAAGAAAACGTTGGGATAAGTAAAGACTACAATATTTTCGAGCTTCAAGACGCCCTTGCCAATAAGGATGTCCTCAAGGTTAACAGAATCGTAAACTACTATGGAGATAACCCTAAGAGCCATCCAATAGTAATGACTATAAGCAGCTTATACGGGTTCTATGGTCGATTAATGAGCTTTCATTATTTGCCACATAAATCACAAGATGAAGCCATGCAATCAATTGGCATGAGCTTTTATGCAGCTAAAAATTTACTAAGAACTGCACAACAAATTGGCCCCGGTCGCTGTTACAAAGCATTAAAACTATTAAGAGAATACGATCAAAAGTCGAAGGGAATAAATAACGCCAGTGCATCGGACGGTTCTTTGTTAAAAGAACTTGCCTTTAAACTACTGCATTAGGCAACCAACCGCTCAACCATTAAATTAACCTCTAAGTCAGTTAATAAGCAATTGGCAATAAATACAAACATATACAAAGCTATATTCATACTTTTGCACTTTTAAAATTCGAGAATTAAAATGCTACAGAAACTACTTATTATTTCCCTCCTTTTTCTTGGATTACTACACACAACTGCAGCCCAGACAGGGGGCATAAAAGGCTTTGTGTATAATGCAAAAGACGGCAGTGCGGTATTGTATTCAAATGTATTTTTAAAGGGTACGACATTCGGAATCGCCACAGATGGAAACGGGTTTTATTCTATCAGTAAAGTTCCTGCTGGTTCTTATATTATTACAATCAGCGCAATGGGTTTCTCCACTTTTGAGGAAGAAGTTATTATTAAAGCCAATCAAACAAGTACAAAAAGCATTACCGTTAAAGAATCCTCTGTTGATTTGAATATTTTCGATGTCAATGGTGAAAAACAAGAATCGCAGACTCAGGTTAAGATGTCTGTTACTAAAATTACTCCTCAAGAAATAAACCAATTACCTACCGTTGGTGGTGAAGCTGATTTTGCTCAATATATGCAAGTTGTTCCAGGAGTAATTTTCACGGGTGATCAAGGTGGTCAGCTTTACATTAGAGGGGGATCACCAGTTCAAAACAAAATTTTATTGGATGGCATGGTCGTTTATAATGCCTTTCACTCAATTGGTTTATTTTCTGTTTTTGATGCTGATATTATGCAAAGTGCAGATGTATACACTGGTGGATTTAGTGGTGAATATGGAGGAAGGGTTTCTTCTATCATGGACATTACTACTCGAGCAGGAAACAACAAAAGAGTTGCTGGAAAAGTCTCTTTAAGCACTTTCGGCGCGAAAGCATTATTAGAAGGCCCATTGAAAAAAGCTAAAAATAAAAATGACGGTACGATCAGTTACATATTATCGGCAAAAACATCCTACTTAGATCAAACTAGTAAAACCTTGTATAGTTATGCTGACTCAAATGGTTTGCCATACAAGTTCAATGATTTATATGCAAAAATTAGCTTTGGAGCTCCATCAGGTTCTAAAGCGGATTTATTTGGATTTAATTTTACTGATGATGCATCATATAGCAACGGAACCGACATAGGTTGGCGGAATTTTGGCGGAGGCGGTAGATTTCTGATTCTACCAAGAGGAAGTAGTGCAATTGTAGAGGGAAACATGGCCGTTTCTAGGTATCTTATTGAAATGAATGAGCCTTCGAATCGAACAAGAAGAAGCGGTGTCCAAAGTTTCAATTTTGGAATAGGATCGACCTACTTTACAGGAGACAATGAGTTCAAATTTGGAATAGACATTGTCGGGTTTACAACTGATTTCGAATACACTAATAAATTTGGAAGAGAATTTAAGCAACAAGAAAATAACACCGAATTAGGAATGTTTGCGAAGTATAAATTAACATTTGGTGATTTAATTATTGACCCAAGTTTCAGACTTCAGTACTACGCTTCGTTATCTACTATTTCTCCTGAACCACGTTTTGGAGCAAAATATAATATTACTGATAATTTTAGAGTAAAAGGTGCTGTTGGCATGTATTCTCAAAACTTAATTGCAGCAAATTCAGATCGTGATATTGTCAACCTTTTCTATGGTTTCTTAAGTGGACCTGAAAGCTTACAAGAAGAATATGTGACTAAAAATGGAGCCACTAAAGAATTAAAAAACCGCTTGCAAAAGGCTAATCATTTTATACTTGGATTTGAATACGATTTATGGAAGGGTATAACCATTAATCTAGAAGGCTACTACAAACAATTCAATCAGTTGATAAACATCAACCGAAATAAACTGTATGAAGATGAAGACTATAATGCTGATAAACCGGATATACTTAAAAAGGATTTCATCGTAGAGACCGGAGATGCATACGGGGCTGATTTAAGCGTAAAGTGGAGCTATAAGCAGTTTTATTTATGGTCTGTCTATTCCTTGACAAAAATCACACGTTGGGATGGAATACAGGAATACAGTCCAGTATTTGATAGACGTCATAATGTAAATTTAGTAGGGGCTTACACTTTTGGTAAAGACTTGAACTGGGAAGCAAATGTTAGATATAATTTTGGTAGTGGTTTTCCTTTCACTCAAACACAGGGATTGTATGAAGAAGTTAACTTTGCCGAAGGTTATGACGCAGACTACACCAGTGCTAATGGAAGTCTTAATGCGTTATATTCGGATTTGAATCAAGGCAGATTACCTTCTTATGCAAGACTTGATGCTAACATAAAAAGGACATGGACTCTTGGAGCTTTTAGTGAACTGGTAGCTTCTGCTGGTATTACTAATGCCTTGAATAGAGCTAATATTTTTTACTACGACAGGTTAACTAATACAAGAGTGAATCAGTTGCCTTTTATGCCAAATGCAAGTATTAGCCTAACTTTTTAAAGTAAAACCAATAACACTAATTTGCAAGCTAGCTACCTCCATTGGTTTTAATGCATTTATATTTGCACCAAACTTCTCTTGATTTGTTATAAGAGAAAAACAAAATACATGGCACACGAAGAAAAATTGAACGGACAGGATATCGATGTAATAGGCGATAATCACCTATCCGCTAACACAGAAACTCCGCTAAGGTCAGATGCATTTGAGTTATCAAATGCTGAAAAAATTGAAAAAATTCAAACTGACTTTGCGAATATCATGAACACACTTGGTTTAGACATGACCGATGACAGCCTAAAGGGAACGCCAAAACGCGTTGCCAAAATGTTTGTTAACGAGATCTTTGGTGGATTGCATCCAGATAACGAACCAAAAGCTTCAACATTTGAGAACAAATACCAGTACAGCGAAATGCTCGTTGAAAAAAATATTGTTGTTTACTCTACTTGCGAGCATCACTTTTTACCAATAGTGGGTAAAGCGCATGTAGCTTATATTTCAAATGGTAATGTAGTAGGTTTATCTAAGATTAATAGAATTGTTGAGTTCTATGCAAAGCGTCCCCAAGTCCAAGAACGCTTAACTATGCAAATTGTAAGGCACATGCAAAAGGTTATGGGAACCGATGATGTAGCTTGTGTGATTGATGCTAAGCATCTTTGTGTAAATTCTAGAGGTATAAAAGACATAAATTCGAGCACTGTTACGGCTGAATTCGGAGGTCGTTTTAAAGATAAAGATGTAAAACGTGAATTCCTGAATTACATTAACATGGAATCTTAACAATAAATCTCACACTTAATGGCCCTATATGATCAATACCCAGTTGAGGTATTTAATTCACTAGGAAAAAAGAAAGAAAAGTTTGAACCTT
>TARA_B110000879_G_scaffold104820_1_pt1 | contig 11869 bp, 11 predicted proteins | sample TARA_B110000879 | Tara Oceans TARA_B110000879 (sample SAMEA4398094) | marine metagenome | biome: Polar Biome; feature: [SRF] surface water layer (ENVO:00010504); material: water (ENVO:00002006), including particulate matter (ENVO:01000060) such as... | depth 5 m
AACGAGTAGACTTAGAAAAGAGGTCTAAAGTGCTTAGGGTTGCAATAATGCCAACCAATAAAATGGCTGAACCTCCAAAGTTAAACCACCCAGTTTGCGTATTGGTTAATCCAAATAACAAAATAGCTAATCCAGCGAAGGCTAAAACTATAGGGGCAATGGCATTTTTAATTTGCATAAATCTTTAATTTTTTACTATAAGAAACGCACAAACTTACAATTTTTTTTAAACGAAAAATTACGGATGATAATTCCTTAAAACTCCTATAAACATTGACATAATCATAAATACAAAAACTAGTAATTAACCTATTTTTGACACATGCAAGGAACAGAAGTTCGCAATCAAATATTAAAACAATTAAATCTAACTCCTACTCAGGATCAATTTAGATTTATTAAAAGTTTCAGTGACTTTATTGCAGGAGAATTGAATGTTCAGGTTTTTATTTTACGTGGGTATGCTGGTACCGGTAAAACCACAATGGTAAATACTCTGGTTAAAGCATTACCGCATCTAAAGTTATTTTCAGTTTTATTAGCTCCTACAGGGCGCGCAGCCAAAGTACTCACATTGTATACCAGTAAACGCGCAAGTACTATACACCGAAAAATTTATCAAACAGTAGATAGAGGCGGAGGTACTGTTGGTTTTAGATTGGCTAAAAACACTGCAAAAAATACAGTGTTTTTTGTTGATGAAGCGAGTATGATTAACGGAAAAAGTCAGCATCAAGGAGAGGGATTTGGACAAATGCATTTACTGTCTGATCTTATTGATTATGTGCGAGATGGTGAAAACTGTCAACTTGTATTTATTGGTGATATTGCTCAGTTACCGCCAATAAATGAAAAGGTTAGTCCGGCCTTAAGTAAATCGTTGTTGCGAGGACAGTTTGGTATGGACAGCGAAATGATTGAAATAAGAGAGGTCCTTCGTCAGGCAAAGGACTCAGGGATTTTGTTTAATGCTACAAAATTGCGAAATCAGCTCTTCGATAATCAGTTTACTCCTCAATTTGATTTGGATGATTTTTCAGATATTCAGTCCATTTCAGGTGGCGAATTATCAGATTTTTTAGAGGATTCATACGGGCGATCTGGAATTGAGCAAACGTTGTTATTGTGTCGTTCAAATAAATCAGCAAATAAGTTCAATCAAGAAATTAGACACCGGATTTTATTTCGTGAGGAACGAATTGAAGGTGGAGATATGTTGATGGTGGTGAAAAATAATTATTTCTGGATTGAAGCTACTAGTAAGCCTGGATTTATCGCCAATGGGGATGCATTGGAGGTGCTGAGTGTTGGGCAATTAGAAAATAAATATGGTTTTGAATTCGCTAATGTGGAGGTCAGAATGGTGGATTATCCTAACGAAAAACCAATAAACGTAAAAGTGCTGTTGGATACACTTTACGTTGAGTCGCCATCGCTATCCCAAAAAGATTTGGATAGGTTATATAACGAGCTTATGGTAGAATATAGCCACCTGAAAAATAAGAAGGCTATTCATTTTAAAATTAAAGAGGATTCTTATTATAATGCTTTGCAAATAAAGTTTGCATATGCCGTAACATGCCACAAAGCTCAGGGTGGGCAATGGAAAGAAATCTATGTAGATCAAGGGTATTTAAATCCAGATCATATGGGTGTAGAATATACACGTTGGTTGTATACCGCCATAACTAGGGCTACAGAAAAAGTGTTTTTAGTTAATTTTAATCCTACATTTTTTTCTGATTATGAATAGTAACTATTTTGAATTAATTGATGATTTCCTATCAGATAGTGATACTATTCTCGAAAAACTGACTGATGAAGTTAGCTGGGAAGAAAGAGAAATTAAAATTTTCGGAAAAACATATAATCAGCCAAGATTAGTTGCGTGGCAAGGTGATTTACCCTATAAGTATTCCGGTGGTATCTGGTCTGCTGCGCCATTTTCAGAAACGGTGTATTTATTGAAAAAAGCTGTCGAATTGGAAACAGAAACTATCTATAACGGAGTGTTATTAAATCTTTATCGTGATGGTCGAGATAGTATGGGTTGGCATTCAGATAATGAAAAAGAACTGGGCTTAGCACCAATAGTTTCATCACTTTCATTTGGAGCTGAGCGAAATTTTCGCATTAGATCAAAGCGAGAAAAAGGGAGTTCTTTTTCTATTGCACTGCGCAATAATTCACTGTTTGTGATGAAACCAGGATGTCAAGATTTATACGAGCATACTCTTCCAAAAACTTTAAAATCAAAAGGAATTAGGATAAATCTTACCTTTAGAAAATTATTTTGATTGTTATTAAGAACGGATAAATCATGAAAATAATAATCATAACTACTCTGTTTATAGGAGTTTTGGTAAGCACTTTTTCTCAAAATCGGTCAATAAAATTTATTGATAATTCGATTGACAAGGCAATCGTAAAGGCACAAAAACAGACAAGCTTATTTTTTTTGATACTTATACTGCTTGGTGTGGTCCATGTAAATGGGTGGCAGCAAATATGTTTACGAACTACACTGTTGCTGATTTTCACAATGAAAACTTCATTAATTTAAAGTTAAATATGGAGAAAGGCGATGGAAAAGAATTTGCGAAAACGCATTCAATTCGGTTTTATCCGACCCTATTATTTATAAATAAAAATGGGGAGCTTTTTCACAAGCAGGTTGGCACTATGAGAGCTTCTCAGAGTTATGTCGATTTAGGAAAGAATACTAATAATCCAAAGGAAAATTTGTTAGGTATGTATCAACGATTTACTGGAGGAGAAAAATCGCAGGAATCCATTGAGAAGTATCTGAAGGTGCTTAAATCAGCATACGAACCAACCGATGAAGTTTTGAATATCTATTATGAAGGCCTTTCTGAAAATCAGTCTTTAAACCCTGAAACATCGGATATTATTACTTTATACGACAAATCTGTTGACTCAAAAGCCATGACCTATATTCTAGAGCATAGAGATGAAGTTAAATCGGCTTATCCTGAGCAAGATGGTGAATTTTTATACAGAAATCATGAGTCATGGGTAATGGAGCACGTTTCGGGGAAACAGGCAAATAGAAAGGAAATGGAAAAAAGAATGATTGCTGTTAAAAAACGCAACATTACAGGTTGGTAAAAAATTATTTTAACTCTAGATTTAAAGGAGTTACAAAAAGAAAAGCGAATGGCTAATTTTGTGAAATCGCTGCTGCCGATGTGGGACAGTATTTTGCAGATGACTAATAGCTTTAAATAGTTTTGCTTGGACAGTGTTTGAGAATACGGACAATAAGGAATGTTTATTGGAGGCAATAAACTGGACTGATATCGTTATTGCAAAGCTTCCAAATCTAGGAGTATTAGACACTAAAGCGACTTTACTTTTTAAATTAGATAGGAAAGAAGAAGTGATAAAAGTTCAAACCGAAGCAATTGAACTAGGGAAAGAAAATGGCATGCCTGATATTGAGTTAAAAGACTATCAGGATACTCTCAAGAAATTTAAAAAATAGAGCGTATTAGAACTCGAGTTTTTATGAATTTGAAAAGTAATAAAATGTATTTTTTGATTGCTTTTTTTATGTTTTTATTAATATCTGTGTTTGCTGTTGCTCAGGATACCACGGTGTTATCGGTCAACAAAAACATTCGATTAATTGACGGTGCAAAGTATATGCATGCGGATCTTATTTTAGGTAATGAACATCAATTCGAAGGAAAGGTTTCCTTTAATGAAGATAGCACTATTATGCGCTGTGAAAGCTGCAAATACTTCTTCCAAACAGGAAATATTGGTATTGATTTAGCTGAAGTTGATTTAGAATTAAATCCAGCTACTAATGCGGCTAAAGTTTATTTCAGAAAAAGTTACACGGAGACTTTTATAATCCCTACAAAACTGAAAATTCAAATTATTGAAATGGATTTTGATATTCGAAGCGACCAACCTGCGCTTATGAATCCATTGGTAACTGATGAATTTTTAATTTTTGAAAGAAGTCAATTAGTGTATTATAATGGTTATCAGGATAGTACTACTTGGTTGGCAAACAAAGTAAAAATTGACCTAAAGAAAGGGGATGTATACATCGAAGGAATTGAGGTGTTTAAACCATATGATTGTGAAATAAAAACGTTAGATAATAGCCTGAAGATTAATAAGAAAGGAAACTTCTATCCTCTGCAAAATGCAATTCTCCGATTTACAAGATACGGTGATATTCATGAAATCCAAGCTACTAAAGTTGGCTTTAAAAAACAATCAACTTTCTTCTCTGCAAAAGGGTTTATCGAAGAAAAAGACGAAAAATATTCAATAAAAAAGATTCACCCTGAACGCGTTGGAGGAATTTATCAAATAACTGGAAAAGTAAAGGGAGTTAACTAAACTTTTACTCCAAAGGCAAAATCAATAGGACTATTTTCGGGTTTAAAACCTCGCGCTGGACTGTATTCTCTTCCATAAAAAATAATTTGAAGATGGAGTTTATTCCACAATTCCCTCGGAAACAATCGTTTCGCATCCTTCTCTGTTTGTTCAACAGACTTCCCATTCGTGAGCTTCCAACGTTTCATTAATCGGTGTATGTGCGTATCTACAGGAAAAGCCGGTATTCCAAAAGCTTGAGCCATAACAACTGAAGCTGTCTTATGACCAACTCCAGGTAGTTTTTCTAATTCTTCGAATGATTTGGGGACAACTCCATTATGATGTTCCATCAGCAACTTTGAAAGATTTACTATTGCTTTTGATTTTGTGGGAGAAAGTCCGCAAGGCCTTATTATTACTCTAACCTCTTCAGTGTCCTGTTTAGCCATTGTTTTTGGATTATCCGCCAATTCAAAAAGGGCAGGAGTGACTGTATTTACTCTAACATCCGTGCATTGGGCAGAAAGAAGCACAGCAATCAATAACGTGTATGGGTCCTTATGATCTAATGGAACGGGAGTTTCGGGATAGAGCCTCTCCAAAGTCTCAAGTACGAAGTCAATTTTTTCTGCTTTTTTCATACTGCGAATCTAAATTCTATTTCAAGAAAAGGATTTAAACAATTTTAGAAACTCTCAAATTTTAGATAATTTACATTTGTTCTATGGAGTTAGACTGTATTAGCTACAAAGACATTGATTTTTTACCCAAGTTAATGTCCGATTATTTAGAAAGAGAACCAAACCTTGGGTCTTTGTTTAATCAGCCTCCAACCCTCAAAGGGTTTAAAAGCACAATTGAAAATCGTCAATTTTCTGACGATAAAAGAGCTGTTTTAAGTGAAGTATTGAAAAGTCAATATCTGGGAATTGATAATGCTAATCAGCAACTTTCTGCAATTGAATTGCTAAAAAAACCAACAACCTTTACCGTTACGACTGGACATCAATTGTGTTTGGGGACAGGTCCAATGTATTTTATTTATAAGATTTTATCAGTTGTTAAGCTTTCTGTAAAACTTAAAAAAGAATTTCCTGAGAATGATTTTATTCCTATTTACTGGATGGCAACTGAAGATCATGATTTTTTAGAAATCAATCACTTTAACACTTCAAAAAAGCTCTACGAGTGGAGAGGTGAAAACGACATTGCTGTAGGATGGAAAGAACCTGAGGTTAATGACCTTATTCTAGAACTTGAAAATGATATTGAAAAAAACACTTCAAGTAAAAAATGGTTGGAACTTCTTAAAGAAGCTTATTCTAAAAAGGATTTGGCAAGTGCTACACGTAATTTGGTGCATTGTTTTTTAGGGAAATTTGGAGTGGTTATAATTGATGGCGATGATGCGCAGTTGAAGCAAATTTTTGCTCCTAAAATGAAACAAGAAATCGAGCATCAAACTAGCTTTAATTCAGTTGCAAAGACGATAAAGCAACTCAATAAAATTGGATATAAGGAGCAAGTTTCACCTCGAGATATCAACTTGTTTTACTTATCAAAAACATCGAGAATAAGGATTACCAAGAAGGCGGCAGGCTTTGAATTGGCCGATAAATCCAAAACATGGACGAATGTTGAGATTGTAAACGAAATAACATCGCGTCCAGAATTATTTAGTCCAAACGTTTTATTGCGTCCACTTTATCAAGAAACCATTTTACCTAACCTAGCTTATATTGGTGGAGCTGGTGAAATGAGCTATTGGTTCGAACTTAAATCCATGTTTGAGAATTTTGAAATTGATTTTCCGATTTTAATGCTTAGGAATTCTGCTGTGTTAGTTTCTAAAAGAGATGCGGAGCGACTTTCTAAATTAAAACTGGAGTGGGAAGACCTTTTTAAGTCTGAGAGTGATATAGAAAAGATGCTTGTGGAGATTCATGGAAATAAAAACTTGAATCTCGATGCTTATCGTTCCAAAATTGAGTCAATTTTTAAAGAGTTGAAATTACTGTCGGGTTCTGTTGACACTACTTTAGAGCCATCTTCAGAAGTTTCTAAAACGCGTTCTTTAAAATCTATTAATCGTTTAGAGAAAAAACTAATTAGAGGTGAAAAGTTGAATTTAGAAACTGATCTTGAAATGATGTATCGGGTAAAAGGTTCTGTATTTCCTAGCGGAAATTTTCAAGAGCGTTATTACAATATTGCTGAGTTTTACCCAAGAATAGGTGATGAACTTTTCGATAAACTATTTGAAGCATTTAATCCATTACAGCCTGATATTACAGTGCTTGAGTTTTAATTAGCGGAAGAATTTTAAGGTCTTCAGCTCAGCAATTTCATTTCTCAATACCAAAAAGTGTATACCTCTTTCGAGCTGGCTTAGTTGGATAGTTATCATTTGAACTCCAGCCTCTTCAATCACAAAGTCAATCTTTTTTCTAGTTACAATATATTTGACTTAATCGGTAGTAATTTATACCAAAATCAGTTTGATATCCAACTAAACTGTACTTGTTTAAATCGTTTGATATTCACTTTCCTGATAAGGTTCCTGTTTTCGGAATGGCCATTGTCAATTTTGAATTATATCGATAAGCTATCAGAGCCTTCCACAGTTCTTGATCCACTCAGATCAATGTAAAGGGTGAGAGAGAATAGATAGTTATAGAAATTGCAGGAGAAATCCATTTCGCATTTCCTTCAGTATCTCTAAATTCTATTTTTTCATTTACGACTGAAATATATCCTTAGGCATTTTGTAAATTAATATGTGAAGTGTCCGCACTCTAATTTACTCCAGCAGTGTCTATAGTTATAACAGATGGAGATCCAAGAACGTCCTTATTGTTTTGACTCGTGAAATTTTCGACATACAAAGTCGTCTGACTTTAAGAATTAGAAAAAAATATAGTAGTAAAGGAGAGAAGGATTAGTTGAGTTATTCTTTGATTTACCTACTCAATTTAAGTTAATGTTTTTGTAATTTGATTGATATTGCGGATTGTTTATGTTTTTGTTATAAAAAGGGAGCGTTTTGATTGGTCTCATTCTAGGGTAAAGATACTTTTGCGTATGCAAGATACAATCCTCATTCTAGATTTTGGTTCTCAGTACACTCAACTCATTGCTAGACGGGTAAGAGAATTAAACATTTACTGTGAAATTCATCCTTTTAATAATTTCCCTAAAATTACTTCTGATATAAAAGGAGTTATTCTTTCAGGGTCACCTTTCTCTGTTAGAGATGAGAAATCTCCGATTCCAGATTTAAGTGCAATTAAAGGTAAACTACCTTTACTAGGCGTATGCTATGGCGCACAGTTTTTAGCGAATCATTATGGAGGAGAGGTAGTAGCTTCAGAGCATCGAGAATACGGAAGAGCTAATCTTACCTATATCGATAAAGCATCTGAGTTATTTTCCGGAATAGAAACTGGATCTCAAGTATGGATGAGTCATGGTGATACCATTTCTAAATTGCCGGAAAACTATTCGCGGATTGGTAGTTCAAAGGCTGTTGAAAATGCGGCCTTTAAAATTGAAGATGAAACAACCTACGCTATTCAATTCCACCCAGAAGTTTATCATACAAGTGACGGACTTATCCTTCTAAAAAACTTTGTAGTCAAAATTTGTGGTTGTGATCAAAACTGGACTCCTGCTTCTTATATTGACACAACTGTAGCCGAACTCAAGGAAAAAATAGGAAACGATAGAGTGATTCTTGGCCTTTCGGGTGGAGTAGATTCTACCGTTGCTGCAACACTTTTAAGCAAAGCGATTGGTGAAAACTTGTATTGTATATTCGTTGATAATGGATTGCTGCGTAAATATGAATTTGAAAGCGTTTTAAAACAATATGAGCACTTAGGCTTAAACGTTAAAGGAGTAGATTCTAAATCGAAATTTTATAAGGAATTAGAGGGCGAATCTGATCCAGAAACGAAACGAAAAATAATAGGTCGAGTTTTTATAGAAGTATTTGACGAAGAATCGCATTTGGTAGAAGATGCAAAATGGCTTGGTCAAGGAACTATTTATCCAGATGTGATTGAATCAGTTTCTGTAAATGGTCCATCGGCAACTATAAAATCGCATCATAACGTTGGTGGTTTGCCTGATTATATGAAACTAAAAGTGGTCGAGCCATTGCGGTCTTTGTTTAAAGATGAGGTTCGCAGAGTTGGAAAAGAGTTAGGATTAGCAGCAGATTTACTAGGAAGACATCCTTTTCCCGGTCCTGGCTTGGCAATTCGAATTTTAGGAGATATTACTCCAGAAAAAGTGGCAACGCTGCAAGAAGTCGATCATATTTTTATTCAAGGATTAAAAGATGAAGGCTTGTATGATGAGGTATGGCAAGCAGGCGCAATACTATTGCCAGTGCAAACGGTAGGGGTAATGGGTGATGAACGTACTTATGAAAATGCAGTAGCTTTGAGAGCAGTTTCCTCTACAGATGGAATGACGGCAGATTGGTGTCATTTACCTTATGAATTTTTGGCACGTATTTCGTCTGAGGTTATCAATAAAGTAAAAGGAATTAACAGGGTAGTTTATGACATTAGCTCTAAACCACCAGCTACAATTGAATGGGAGTAATTTGAAAGTTTTACTAAGAATAATTTTTGTTTTTACCTGTTTTTATACTGCAGAAAGTGCTATTGCTCAGCAGTTTAATCAAAAGCAAGTTCAGTTGATTGATGGTAAAACGTATTACCTCCATAGGATTGAAAAAGGCAATACGCTGTATTCTTTAAGTAAAATGTATTCGGTTAAGATTAAAGATTTAATTAGGGAAAATCCTCAATTGGAGGAAGGGCTGAAGATTGGACAAGTAATTCGAATTCCGGTTAAAAAAGTGGATACTAAAGCAGCGGCAAATAATCCACCTAAAGCCGAAGGTAAATACTTGGTTCATAATGTAATCGCTAAAGAAACAATGTATTCTTTATCTCGAAAGTATGAGATAAGTGCCGATAATCTCGTAAAGAGCAATCCTCAAACTAAGGAGGGCCTTAAAGAAGGGATGGAACTAAGAATTCCAATAGAGCAAAATATTGTTACTAATGTGAGTGAAAATGTAATTGCACCAGCAGTTGAAGATTCTTTTGAATTGCATTTTGTAGAACCTAAAGAGACACTTTATTCTTTAGCCAAGGAATATGATTTGAATATGGATAGTATTCGAATCGTAAATAATGGATTAGCTGATGGTCTAAAAGTGGGTACAACCATTCGATTGCCCATTGCTAAAGCAAAATCGATTTCTGTTTCTGATGTATTAGCAGATATTATTCCATTAAAGGAAGACTCAAGTGTTTTTAAAGAAGAATACCAGATAGTGATAATGCTTCCGTTTTATTTTGATTTAAACGATACCTTAGAACAAAAGCGGAGAAGTTTTGAACCCGAAAAAATTCTACCAGCATCTGAAGTTGCTATGGGAATTTATACAGGAGTTAAGCTTGCGTTGGATAGTTTACGAACTAAAGGCTATAAATTCAAAGTGCTGGTGTATGATAGCAAATACGATCGGAAATCAAGAAGCAATCAAGTAGTTAAAGATATCCTTTTGGACATGGAATTAGTTAATACGGATTTATTTATCGGGCCATTATATCGTCCAAATTTTGAGGTAGTTCAGAAATACGCAGATGCAATTGGGGCAGCGAGTATTTCGCCAGTACCTCAGAGTAACAGCATTTTGGATACGAATCCTAGAACAATAAAAGTGAACTCAGGAAGTAAAGCTCAAGTAGATTTTATTCGAAATATGGCTCTGACTAATTTTAAAGATAAGAACCTGGTTTTGATTGAAAATAATGAATTAAAAGATGTTTTGTTAGTGGAACACTTCAAAGGGATTTACAACGGTGATACAAACGAAGTAATTTTCAGTGAAGTGAATACGAACTTCCAACGCCTTAAGATTTGGGATTTTGACACTGCAAAAATCAAATACCTGTTAGACGATTCAATTCCAAATGTATTGGTGATGCCGTTGAATAGTAAGACTTTTGTAACTAGAATGTTGAATGCTTTGAACCGATATTCAAAAGATTATGATATTACAGTTGTAGGAATGGATTCGTGGAGCACGTTCGGTTATTTAGATATTAAATATTTGAATAATCTAAAGGTGCATATCCCTTACAATCAGTTTGTAGATTACAATTACAGTGCAACCGCTGAGTTTATTGTGAAATATAGAAAAATCTACAAATCGGATCCAAATGACTGGACCTTTTTAGGCTATGATATAGGGTTGTACTTTTTAGAATCGTTGCAGAAATACGGTAATGGTTTCTATGAAAATTATCCAACGGACACCTACCGAGGAGTGAGTAAGGATTTCAAATTTTCAAGATTAAATCCAAACGGCGGTTTTGAAAATACTGCTCTAAAAATGGTGAAAATTGAAAACTATTTTTACGTTGAGGTTGAATAAATGAGTTACCAAGAGCAAGTAATTGAATGGTATAAATCTTTGCAGGATAATATCTGTGCAGGATTGGAAAAAGCCGACGGATTAGCAAAGTTTCAAGAAGATAATTGGAGTCGTCCAGAAGGTGGAGGCGGAAGATCTCGTGTTATTCAAGACGGAAACGTTTTTGAAAAAGGAGGGGTTAATTTTTCTGCAGTTCACGGTGTGCTGCCCGATACTATTAAAAAGGCTTTGGGTGTTTCAAAATCCGAGTTTTTTGCCGCAGGAGTATCCATCGTTTTGCATCCAAAAAATCCATGGGTTCCTATTATTCACATGAATACACGCTTCTTCGAGATTGAAGGAGAAACTTGGTGGTTTGGTGGTGGAATTGATTTGACTCCAATTTATATTAACGACCAAGAAACCAAAGGATTTCATTCGGAACTAAAATCCACTTGCGATCAATTTGACGCTGAGTATTTTCCGAAATTTAAAGAATGGGCAGATAATTATTTCTTTATAAAACACAGGAACGAAACGAGGGGAGTAGGTGGCATTTTCTACGATCGATTAAACGACAGAGATTGGAGCGAACTCTTCGATTATAACAAAGCCATAGGCGATACTTTCTTAAAGGCGTATTTGCCCATTGTAAATGCAAATGCAAACAAACCCTTTAGCGAAGAGAACAAGAACTGGCAACTGATCAGGAGAGGGCGTTACGTGGAATTTAATTTGGTTTACGATAAAGGAACCAAATTTGGTTTGGAAACGAACGGACGAATTGAATCTATTCTGATGTCCTTGCCTACACATGTTAGCTGGCCATATAACTTTCAACCAAAAGAAAACAGCGAAGAGCAGCAGACTTTGGAGAAATTGAAGAAAGGAATTGCTTGGTAATTGGTTGTGTATTGAAATGGATGAAAGACTTCTATCACAATACCCTAGTGGAATTTTTAAACTCATCCATGGAAGACTTTTTTAGAATAAGATTTTCAATTACATTTTTATCTCCAGTTGTTAACTCTGCAATGTTCCAATTAATAGTTGTTTTATTTATAAATT
>TARA_B110000879_G_scaffold212832_1_pt1 | contig 11867 bp, 9 predicted proteins | sample TARA_B110000879 | Tara Oceans TARA_B110000879 (sample SAMEA4398094) | marine metagenome | biome: Polar Biome; feature: [SRF] surface water layer (ENVO:00010504); material: water (ENVO:00002006), including particulate matter (ENVO:01000060) such as... | depth 5 m
GGTGATGCTTCGATCAGAGAATTACCCTCGCGCACGATGCTCTTACAGGAACGACGTTTCTTAGCTGCGGAGTTCTGGGTGTTGATCTCGGCGAGTTGTTGTTGCAGGGCATTGATTTCGCTTTGTGGGATGTCAGCAGTGCCAGCCTGAGTTTCGCCCGCAGAAAGATACACGCATGCCAGAAGAAACGCTAGGTAAGCGGCTCTGAAATCGGGTTTTCTTTGTTGTCGTATCATCGTCTTATTCACTTCTACTTGTTCGGTGCTTCACTATATAAGATCTCTCTATTAACGTGGCTTGAATTCTAACTCTTTCAACTTGTCGTGAAATACTCCGTAGAGGGATGGAGAATGGGTTTTGGTGCCGGCAGCGGCTTGTTTTTGAGAAAAGGGGTAAGGAACCCAGATCAATTTCATATCGGGTGCTCCAGCCTCCCCCCAACAGCCAAAAAAATTCCGTGACTAGCAAAATCTTGAAGGTCGCGGGTTGCCGTAGCCATGTTCATTGCTAGGAATTTGCTTTTTGGATGAGGTGTTCGAGAGCATCATGCGAGGAGGAGATAGGGGGTTGGTTCGGATTTCCCTGGCAGACCAGGTCCATCCATCCCATGTCGTCGGTCAGGATGAAGAGAATGTTGGGGTGTTTCCTCGATTCGGCTCCGGAAGCGAGTCCGATGGCGAGGAACAGGACAAGCCAGATCCGTGTGATCGTATTCATGGTTCGTTTTTATTCGCGTGTTTCATGATGACGCAAAGCATTGCGCATGGCCTTGACCTTTTCGATCGCTGTGGGGTCTAGTTTCTTCGAAAGCCACGGATCTTTCTGCAGTTCATCCAGAATGGCCTCGATCCTGGCGAGCTTGCTCTCCAACTGCTTCTTGGCGTCGCCCTTGTAGAGGTCCGCCTCCAGCTTGGGCAGGTCGATCTGCAGTTGCCGGAGCTTGCGGTCGAGGGCGAGCTTCTTCGCTTCTTCCTGCGTCAGGGTCACGGATACCTGCGTATCGGGTTTAGCCCAGCCCCAGATCTTGATCGGCTTCTCTTGTTGGAGAACCATGCCGTCACTGAGAATGCGGGCGAAACGAAATTCCGGCTTCGGCTCCTGCTTGGCGTGAGCGGTACCGCTCACAGTCAATAAGAGGAGGGCCAGTGCGAACCATCGCAGTTTCATGAGACCCCCGTTGGCGTTTTTTAGTTGATTGTTTTTGTTCATAAAGTTTCAGTCTATTTTAATTCGTGGGGCTGATCGTCATCGTCATTTAGCCCGCTCTTGTGCCGAGATGAATCATTCCTACTTCACCTCGCCGAATTCTTTCTCCCAGTCTTCAACAGTTTTCTTAAGCGTAATCAGGGCCTTCTGCAGAGTGGCACCCTGATGGTCCTTCTTATTACAGCGGGCCTCGAGGTTCGGCTGGATCCGCTTCATGCTGGCGATGAACGGCTTGCCGTCTTTGCCGAGCTGTGCGGCGGCCTTGGCCAGGCCGATGTTTCCCCAGCGGGCGCCGAGGATCGTCCAACTCGCCGGCAACGCACCCATGGTAGGATAGGCGCCTTCGATCGCCGGCAGAAAAGCAATGGCATTTTGCGGATGCTTCTTCATGTCGATGTAGCGAAGTGTCTCGAAAATGTTGTTCCGATCGATCGGCTGCTTGAATCCCTCACGGAGTTTGATCTCGTTGACCGACTTGGCCATGCCGGCGACGAGTTCGTCCTTGAGTTCCGGGTTTTTCGCGATGGCCTTCTTGAAGAGGTTCGTCGCGCCCCAGCGACGGCTGGGCAGATTGCTGTCAGCGTCGTAGCTCGCGAGCATCGCGGGCAACGCGGAGCGAAATGCCTCAGTTTCTGGGATCAGTGGATGCAATGCTGTAAAAGCCGCGGCACGCAGCCACCATTCCCGGTTGCTGAGGTACGGCGTGACCACGTTTAGGTGATCCTTGATGACGGCCGCGTCACAGCAACTCAGCGCCATAAGGGCGTGACGCTTCTCCCACATCGGCGCCTTGGGATTCTTGAGCGGCTTGAGAATTTGAGGCAGGAAGTGTAACTTGATCATTTCGGGAGTGATGTTCGAGGTCGTTTTCCCGATACCCCAACCAGTCGAGCAACTGATTGCATCAAGCCCCGCCACGCGGAGGCGTCCGTCGTCGCTGGCCAGTGCTTTCTTGATTTCCGGGATCGCTTTTTCACCCTGGAAACCTAGTCCGTGGGCGGCCCAGTCGCGCACCGTCGGCGAGTAGTGGTGCATCATTTTCGCATACCACTCGACCGGCATCTGTTTCTTCCGCTTGTCGTTGATGGATGCCTTGGCCGTGCTTGACTTGATCGTGCCGTCCTCATTGTAAATCGTATGGAATACCGCCGCGATCTCGTGTGGTTGCTCCTTGATCACGACCCCGTCGATGAAGTCGATCCGATGGAAGTCGTCTGTCTCCAGCGAGCGCTCGACCGCAGTCGGCTTATGCGGGACGCTGAACTTGGTGCGCGGCTTGCCACAGATCCGCAGGTTTTTGAGATACGAGGTGTAGGCCATCGCAATCAGGCCGGTCTGGAAGAGCGGCGCCTTGCCAATCGTGCCGTGCCCAGGGAACCACGGGGTCCGGAACCCTCCGCCGGGCATGCGGGACAGCTCGTAAAACCAGATCATCTGGTCCTTGTGGCGCCGGTAGGAGTTCTTGTGCTGATCGGGGACCAACGCATCGACGATGTTCCGCCAGGTCTGGTTGCCGAAGCACGAGCCGTGGCCGCCCTCGCAACCGAAGTAGGTGTCGGTTTCACTGAGCGCCAGCAACTGGGCGCCCGCTTGGAATTTCTTGTCCGGAAGCAGCGTCAGGGCTGAGGCCAAGCCGCCATTCTTGCCATTGGACGACCACCACAGCTCGGGATGATGATCACCGTAGGGCACGCCGCCCCGCCCAGCGAAACGGAAGAACAAACTCAGCGCATCATCATAGGTCTTCTCGTTCACTTTGACTCCGCACTCGCGGGCCAACACCAGAGTCGTCAGAGCCTGGTCTCCCGCGGCATTCAACAGCCCGCCTGTTACATAACCCGGCCCACAGTGGGCTGTCCCGTGCCCCCAGCCGCCGAAATACTGGCCGTCGCTGAGGGTCTTGCACCTGGCCTCGAGTGCGGGCAGGACCCGTTTGTCGCCCGTGGCGAGATAGTATTCGCCTAGGAAAATCCCGCTGTAACCAATCCTCCAGGTGCTTGTCCCGGGCTTCTTTTCGGCAAGACTGACCGCGTATTTTTCGATCGCAGGTAGATATTTTCTCTCACCGGTCGAAAGCAGGAACAGGCCTTCAAGAGCGCCGTTGATCGAGCCGCCTGGACCTCCATTTTTCAGAATGAATGCGGCGGTCTCATCCACGATTCGCTGTGATTTCTTACAGTGGTTCGGGTAATTCTTGCCGTAGCTGCCGATCGAATCGAGTTGGATCACGACCGTTTTTTTCGCCCCGCCGCGCTTGATCGAGAACTTCATGTTCCCGTCGCGTCCCTCGGCCGCGTTAATTGCAAAACCTAACGGGTGGCGTGGATCCTGAATCTCCAGCGAATTCCCGTCGACCGCCAGCAGTACGTCGCCCTTCTCAAGCGTGCGGGCCGCTGGGGTATTCGGGGTGATCTGCGTCACCTGCAGTTCCCCACCCTTGAGGGCGACAAACATCCCGGTCACGCCGACCATGATATCCTTGGTGTCCTTGCCAGCAGGCAGGATGTTGGCCACGGCAGCCATGGGTAGCGCCAGAAGCAGGACCGCAATTGCAAATCGTTTCATTGTAGACATAGTTTCGTTTTTCGTTTGATTATTTCTTTTGCTTTGAGATAAGCTCGGCCATCGACGTTGCGAAGGAATCGCCGAGTCGAACGAAGAACTTACCACTGCCTAGGTAGTGATAAGGGCGGTCGCTGCCAACGGTGTCCCACTCAAGGTAATGCTTGGCCCAACCACTCTTATAAACCTTATATGCACCGAGGTCATACTCTGTATAGCTCTCAACCGCTAGGACGTTGCCTTTGAACTCAGTAGCTTTGGCCGCTTCACGTTGGCCAACAGAAACAGCATTTTCAGCCACTTTTTCCTCTGTCATGTTCGTGCCTAAAACACCAATAATAAAGGGCATTTTCGGAGTCTTGTAATCTTTGCGCACGTCCTTGATAAAGTTGACCATATTGTCCTTATAGTTGTCGCGAAAGGCGTCCGAAAACTGATCGTTGTAGCCCTGGAACCAGACAAAACCAGCGATCTCATAACCCGCTTTTGAGTCATAAGCCGGGTGATTGTCCTTGAGCTTGTCCAGCACGTTATGAACGGCTTCATTCATCATGCGGTAATTGAGGCTGGCATTCTTCTTGATCTCATCAACTTTGCCACTGGCTTTTTGTTTTTCATCCAATGGGTATGCACCGGCTGAAGGCGGCCGAAAATCATAGTTCAGCGACTTGCCGCCCCATGAGGTCTTGATGATCAGAATAGGTCCATCAATCTTCTCTGCGATCGAAAGGCCAAAACTGTATTCAGGACCTATTGATGTGGCTCCATGACCAGCATGACCGATGCTGAGCTTGCCTGATTTTTTGTTCTTATCTGAAATCGAATTGATGTAAACTCGATCAGAGGCAACCAGGGAATCGGTGACAGCTTTTTTGTAAACCTCACATGCCTCTTTAAATTTTGCATATTCAGCTTCCGCGGCCGCTTTTGCGCCAGCATCAGCATCTTTCATGGCCATTATTTTCGCCTTCAGTTCATCGCCTTTTCTTGCCATGGCCAGCTGCTTGTCCAGCATTGCCTTGGACACCTTCGAACCCTTTTTAAAGACCAGACGGGTGAGCTCCTTGTCTTTGGTGCTGTCTGAATGATACAAGGTGGCTACGGTATGCCCTCTGGAATGGCCCACCATATTCGACTGGCCGGCTAGGATAAATACCTTGAGGGTGTCGGCCGCCGATACGGTGAGGGAGCCTGTTAACAGGACTGCTAATGCGAGAAGATTACGTTTCATTTTCATTGGTTGGATTGGTTGGATTGGTTGGAGAATGGGTGACGGATAAAACAGGGGTAGCTGCCTCATTACCCATCTTTATAGGATTTTTGGCGACCAATTGCTAGGGATTTTCTTTTTTCTGGGTGTCCCTGAGGACGTTGTTGTGGTGATCGAAGAGGGGGCGTCCAGAACGAGTTCCAATTCCATCGCGTCGCCAGAGATTTCCTTCAGCAGGTATTCGGTATCTCTCTTTACCGTGATGTTCCGCTCCTGCTTCGGATCGGTCCGAAGTTTCTCCAGTTCGCGCAAGGGTTTGATACGCAGCACGCCATCCGCAGGCAGGCTGAGCTCGCGGGGAAGAGATTGAATGCCGGGCGGGAACTTCTTGATATCCGTCAGTGCTTTGAAATCCTTCGGGCGATCCACTTTTTGCATCCCGTTAATCCACGGGGTACACCACGCCCACATGACCCGCCGGCCGTCGGGAGTGAGAAGTGATTCGGGTGCGAAGAAATCCCATCGGGCCCAGTTCATCAATGCGTGTTGCTCGGGGAGGAATTTCTCGTCTTTGAAATCACCAAGGTAGTATCGGGCACCCAGGCCATGGCTGATGCACAGAAGCATCCACTTGTCGCCGATCTTGAACATGTTGGCGCAGGAAGTATCTTCGCCCTTGGGCACTCCCAAATCTTTGGGGAAATCCGGGTGAAACAACTCGCCGAGGAACTGCCAGTTCTTGAGGTCCTTTGATTTTGCCAGGGTCGGATTCCCGCCGCCTCCCAAGGCGTAATAGGTGTCGTCCATCAGCCAGCAATCGGGATCCCAATGGCGCATTTTCGCCGGTTTGCCGTCCGCAGTCTTAGGCTCGACTGCGATGGTCTTCGACCATTTGTTCAGGTCATCGTCCAGCGCAAACGCGATCTGGTTTCTCTTGGATCCTTGGCCGTGATAGATGATCGCCGGCTTGCCTTCCTTGGTTAGGAATGCAGTGCCGCTGAACATTCCGTGTCCCGTCTTTGGCGGCGTGAGTACGGTTGGGTGCCACTTCCAATGCACCATATCGGTGCTCGAAAGGTGAGCGAAGGAATGGCCCCGGCTCTGGTAAATGTAGTGCAGGTGATAGCGGCCCTTGTAGTAGATGGCGCAGTTCGGATCCGCAGGGATCGCCTTGTCGGGTCCTGGATGCGCTAGGTGGTAAGTCAGCCAGGTCTCCGGCGGGTTCTTCGGCATCACAGGCATATCCTGTGCAGTGCACACCGCGGTGATCAGAATAAGGATGAGTCCTGTTATATATGATTTCATTATTTATTTATTGCTAGGAATTTACTTTTTACGGGGTATTCCTGAGGACGTTGTTGGGGAGAAAGGGGTTTGACCACATGGACTACATTCGTACACTTGCTTTCGGATCATTTTTGCTGTGCCATTCCTTGTAGAGGGCATGCAGTTTCTTGACGATATCCGGATGCTTGTCGGCCAGATCCGTCGTCTCACTCACGTCGGTCGCCAAGTCGTATAATTCGAGTTTTCCCGCCTTTGCTTTCTCCTTCGGACTGATGAGCTTCCAGTTCTTGTGGCGGAGTGCCCAACCCTCTCTGGTCTGCTGCCAGAACAAGGTCTCATGATTTGGTTTGTCGGTTTTACCAAAAAGAATGGGCAGCATGCTCTTGCTGTCGAAGGTGGTATCGGTGGGCATTTTTCCGCCAGCTACATCGACCGTGGTGGCAAAGAGGTCGAGGCTGGTCACGGGTATTGAAGAAATTTGCTTTGCTTTGATTTTGGCCGGCCAACTGACTGCGAAGGGGACCCTTGGCCCGCCCTCGTAGAGGGAGTTTTTGCCTTCCCGGAGTTTGCCGTTGCTGGCTCCGCGTTTGGGCTCTCCTCCATTGTCATTGAGAAAGATGACCATGGTATTGTCATACTGGTCGTTCTTTTTAAGGGCATCGAGTATGAGCCCGACTCCTTCGTCGACCGAAGCCATCATCGCCAACTGCTTATCCCGATCAGGATTTCCAGTATTGTATTGCTTGAGATACTCTTCCTTGGCCTCGAGCGGATAGTGGGGCGCGTTGTAGGCCACGTAGAGGAAGAAGGGCGTCTTACCACTGTGTTTGTTAACAAAGGACACGGCCTCACGATTCAGGAAGTCGGTGAGGTAACCAAAGTGTTCCTTCACCGGCTCGTTGTTGCGCATCAAGCAGCCACCTTTGGCTGGTGCCAAATAGCCCCGCATCCCATAAAGAAAGCCATAGAACTCATCGAAACCGCGGCGGTGAGGGTACTCCGCTTCTTGACTCCGACCCAGATGCCATTTGCCGATCATACCGGTGCGGTAACCGCTTTTTTTGAGAACCTGAGGCATCGTCACCTGCGGCAGGAAGAGTTTATTGAAGACGTCGCGGTTGTGGTAGAAACCGAAGCGCTGCTGGTATTTTCCTGAGAGCAGGCCAGCTCGTGTCGGTGCGCATTGGAGACCACTGACATAGCCACTGGTGAACTTCATCCCCGCATCGGCAATCTTGTCGATATTCGGAGTCTTCACGTGTTTGTCGTTACTATAACAACTGACATCGGCATAGCCCATGTCATCCACCAGAATGAGGATGATGTTCGGCTGGGGTTTCGTGGTTGTGTCAGCTACAGCAAGGGAGCAGGTGCAGGCAATGCATAGTCCAGTAGCGAGGTGCTTCAGGTATTGTAAAGGCATGTTACTTTTAGAAATTCGGTTTTTTGGTGAGGTGTCTATACATTGCCCTGTGTTCATTTTTGGTTTCGTTTATAATCCTTACCAGCGTAACTGGCTTGCACACTTTTACGCCAGAGAGCGAGTGCATTGAGCATTTTCTGAACTTTTTCTGGTTGTTGATCCGCCAGGTTTTCCTGCTCTGTAAGATCGGCGAAAATGTCGTGAAGCGTGGTGCGTTGTGGTTTGTTTTTCTTTGCTTGAGTGAGACGGAGTTTATACTTCCCGTCAATCCACACAGCATCAGAAGTCTTGCAAATATTGGGTGTTTCAGGGGCAACCTTACCACCTCTTATAAATCCGATCGGTTTGTTGCGTTGCTTCATCTTGCCTTCAATTAATTTAACGATGCTAGTGCCATCGATCACGGGTTGATGCTTTAGCGTGATGCCAACGATGTCGAGCACCGTCGGATACATGTCCATGTGCGAAACGGGAATCGTGGTGCGCATGGGCTTGGTGATTTTGTTAGGCCATTCCAGCAGGCCAGTGGTGCGAACGCCGATTTGGCCTTTAGATTTGCCTCCAGACCCTTCGCGAATGCCACCATTGTCACTCACAAACCAGAGGATGGTGTTGTCCTCGATCTTTAGGCGTCTTAGTTCCTGGCGAAGGTTGCCAACTGCTGCATCGAGTCCAGAGATCTCCCCATAGTAATTTTGATCTGATTCCTGTAGGTCGGGGTAGAGTTTACTAAAATCTTCGTGCGGAATATGCGGGCCGTGGGGAGATCCGAACGAGACTTGCACGAAGAAAGGCTGTTTGCGCATGGCACGCTTTTGGATGAAGTCGATGGCCAGTTTGACCGTGGCAATGGAAGATTCACCCTCCGTCTTCACTGGTTTTTCGTCGCGCTTGTCACTATCGCCAACAAAGAATTCGACGCCATTGTTGTAGTGTCCCTTGCTCCATATAACTTCATCGAAGCCAACCTTGGTCGGGTGGGTTGCCTCACGGCCCAAGCCCCACTTGCCGAAATGAGCGGTTTCATATCCTGCGGTTTTGAGTGCCGTGGCGACGGTGATCTCACCATCTTGCATCGGGCCGACTGTCGTCACCATTTTTGCGCGTAGCGGGGTGCGACCAGTGAGGATGGCCATGCGGCCTGGTGAGCAAGTCGCGTGGGCGGAGTAGAAGTTGTCAAACCAAAGCGCTGAGGCTGCCATCGAGTCTAGGTGAGGGGTTTTGACCACTTGGTTTCCACTGAAGCCAGTGTCCTGCCAGCCCATGTCATCAGCGACCACGAAAATGATGTTGGGTTTGAGTTTGGGTTTTGCAATCGCATCTACAGCTCGTGGGGCTTCCTTTGCGGCAGGTTCTTCTGCCTGTACCGTGGCGTTCATTACCAGACCAGTGGCTACGGCTGCTGTGAGTAGAACCGCCAGAAATGCGGTCTGGAAATAGGATTGCATTGCTTGGTTCGATGTGATTATTGGCCTGCTCATTGCTATTTTTATTAGATTACGAGTTTTTTCAATATCCAGCAGCCAACAAGGAATGTCCAATTACCAATGAAGGCTGGCGTCATGATGCATGGATTCTTGATGATGCCGTGATTCTTCTTCGTTGTTGGTGTGTTCATGGTTTTTGCGTCTTCATTCTGTGCTTTTTCAACCAGTCTTTTAATTTTTCGTGGGTCGACTTGTATGGGCTCGGAGCATCTGCTCTGCCCGGCGCTGCGGTACGCTTACGCATTTGGACCGCCTCGTCGCTGCGATCAAGTTTGTCGAGAATCTCAGCCTTGGTGTTCCATAGTTCTACCAGGGTGTCATCCGGGTTATTGGTCGTTACCGTGGCGGCTTCTTTTCGCCAATGGGTCGGATCCTTACTTCTTCTGCCTTGGAAGTAACGTAATTTCTGGGAGTCGATTGCCTTTTCGATCGACTCGAGCGCGGTATTCCAGTCCTTCAGGCCTATGTAGGCTAGGGCCTGTCCGTGGTATCTCGGGGTTCGCCAGCCGAAGCGATCCGGGTTCCAGGGAAGATAGGGGCCGCCGAAGACGCGTGCCGCCTCTTTGAAATTGCCCTTTTTCAGAGCCTCACAGGCCGTCTCGACTTCACAGGCCTCGATGTGGACTTTCGTGGCGAGAAGGGCCACGAATTCCGAGCTATCGTAGGGCAGTCCCGATGCATGCCACGCGATGGAGCCGTCCCGGCGGAGCAGGAAAACGTTCGGGATACGATCCGCCGAAACAACGCCCAGTTGGCGCACCATCGGGTTGGCGAGGCCGCCCGGCACAATGGCGGCCTGGCAGGTTAGCCCCCTCGATTTCATAAAGGCACCGATGCGTTCCGCATCTTCGGACAAAAAGGCAGCGATCGTCGTGACGTCTTTGTTGACATGTCTGTCTGCAAGATCGCACGCTATTTGGAGCACACTGTGATGTAGCACCTTCTTGTCTTCACTTTCCCCGCTGGCGTCGATGGGAAACTCCGCATTGGGTTCCGCGGACGGCTCGACAAAAACCAGCAGCGTCAGTTTGCCGTTGGTATCCTGCGGGAGGCTCAGCGTTCGCCCATCGAGGGTCTTGAGCTTCAAGGCCGGCAACGGTCTCGTCATCGGCGGGGCACCGTGATTGATCATGTAGCTACGCACCGAGTCGCGTTCCTTGTGAATGTGATTGGCCCTCAACAGGCGGTAGTTGTAGATTCGTTCACGCAGGAACGAGACCATGGGCCACAGCACGGGATTGCCCCCGTCCGGCGCTGCCAGCAGCGTGGCGCGGTAGTGATCGTGCAAGTCCCGTGCGTTGGCGTGCAGCGCCAGGATCGCGGCCGCGGCATGGGCCGAACAGGGTGCTTCGGCCCCGCCCGTTTTCTCGATCAAGTCGAGGAGGACGGACTCCGGCTCCGAGCCCCCCCGCCGGAGCGCTTCCTTGCCTAGACAGAAACGCGACACGACGTCAGCCCCGGGGGGCAGTTTCGTGGCCAGAGAAGCGCGTGCTTCCCGGGCGGCTTGTTCAAGATACTTGGGCTCGCCGGCAAGGCTCCACATACCCAGCAGGGCAATGATCCTCCGGTTGCGCACGATCCAGAGATCCGGTGCGGCAGGGTGTTGCCTGACCGCCTTAGCGCACAGCTTCTCGGCCTTCTCGTAGGTCGCCAGCGCCTCGGCGGTGGTCAGTCGGTAGCGGAAGGGCGCCGGTGTGAAACATCGCTGAATGGCGCGCAGCGTCTCGGCGGGGACTGACTCGGCCGTTCGAGTCAGCTTGGCGCCGGCTTCCTTGCCCGAGCCCACCGGGGCCATCTTCAGCTCGGGCGGCAAGGCGGCATCCAGGCGCCCATCGGGCTCTGTGACCAGAACATCGCCAATCAACAGCGACTGCAATTGCGAAAGATAGCGTGCGTCGTCAAGGCGCCGACTCAACGCGGGCATCTGAAACACGGCGCCACGCACCCCAAGCTTGGCCTGTTCCGCTGTGTATAGCGAGGTCGGCACCAAGAGAGAATGGCCGTAGGCGTTGACTAGGATGCCGACCGGGTCTTTTCGTCCATAGCTGCGAAATGCCTGACTCTTCTTGCCCCTAGGCAGCCGCATCACCGTCCAATCCAACTGCAAGTTGCGCAGCGTCCCGGTCCCTGCGTCAGGCAGTTCGTCGAGATTAAAGCTGAAAACCTTGAATCGGCCCGGCAATTTATCCTCTAGCTCCTTGATCTGCTTGAGGTAAAGTTCGAATCCCGGCGTCTGTCTCGACCAGAACACCATGACACTGAGCCGCCCTATCAGATCAGCCGGAAAACTCAGGACAACTCCGTCCGCCCGTGTGTAATTACCGGTGAACAGCACTTCCAGCTTATTGAAACCAAGACGCACTCGGCGAAACTCGATGACCTCATGGTCGCCAGAGAAGCGCAGATCCATCCTCTCGAAGATCTTTTGCTTCAGTTCGTCGACCTCGAGTTTCTTGGCAATCAGTGCGGCCATCATCAGGCATTTAGCCTCCGCCGACGTGTCACGATAGCGATCGACAATTGATAAAAGCTCCTCGGCCCGTTGTTTCATATCTGCGTTCTTGAGCGTCATATCTCTGTCGGACAATAGCAGATCCGCTTCCAGGCGCAATTCGGCATAGGTATTTGGTGCCTCTACCAGCATAGTGCAAATTTCAAATAGAGACTTTCGGTTCCGGTCTGAGTTATCCAT
>TARA_B110000879_G_scaffold68499_1_pt1 | contig 11847 bp, 10 predicted proteins | sample TARA_B110000879 | Tara Oceans TARA_B110000879 (sample SAMEA4398094) | marine metagenome | biome: Polar Biome; feature: [SRF] surface water layer (ENVO:00010504); material: water (ENVO:00002006), including particulate matter (ENVO:01000060) such as... | depth 5 m
GGAGGAAGCCTCTCTCCCACCGCCCAACAATTCGACGGCGGAGTTCTTCTCACAAAAGTGGTGAGAGAAGGGGATGCGGTGAGAGTCATCATCCCAAGCGCAACCACTCCTACTTCCGGTCTCAGTTGGACCGTGGCTGGATTCAACGATTCAACGTGGATGTCGGGAGCTACCGGAGTGGGATACGATCGGGTTTCCACCTACGATTCACACCTCAGTCTCGATCTGGACGACACGATGGATGGCGAAAATACCTCGGCTTATCTCAGGCTCGAATTCAATCTCGACGATGCCTCAGTCTACGATGTTATGAGATTGAAAATGAAATATGACGACGGGTTCATCGCTTATCTCAATGGAGTTCCCATCGCTCAGGAAAATGCTCCCGGCAACCCAGTTTGGAATTCAGTTGCGACTGCCAGACATACCGACGGAGAAGCCGTCAACTTTGTTACATTTGAGGTCAACGGTCAGGTTGGAAATCTCGTCGATGGAACAAATGTTCTCGCCGTCCACGGTTTGAATGACGGTATCGGAAGCTCCGATTTCCTCATCACTCCGGAACTTGAAGTGGGACAGTCAGCAGTCTCCGATGGACTCACTCTCACCGAATCAACGCTCATCACGGCTCGCACTCTCGATGGTTCAGATTGGAGCGCTCCGGCCGAGGCATACTTTCTCGTTGATACCGTTCCGGCCAACGCAAGTAACCTGGTGATCTCTGAGCTTCACTACCGTCCCGCCGATGTGGATGCCTCTGAAATGACAGCTGGATTCACGGATCGGGACGACTTTGAATTCCTCGAGCTCATGAACAGCGGAACCCAAACAATTGATCTCAGTGGTGTCAAATTCATCACTGGAATTACCTTCGATTTTGCCACCGCCGGACTGAGAACACTTGAGCCCGGGGTCCGCCTTTTGATCGTGAATGATCTCGCAGCATTCCAACAACGATACGGAATGGCCTTCTCAAATCAAATTGCGGGCGAATACACGGGGAACCTCAGTAACGACGGTGAACTGATCACTATGGTCGATGCATCGGGCACCACCACTCATTCATTCACTTACAATGATCAATTGCCTTGGCCGGAAGGACCGGATGGCGATGGCTTCACTCTCGTTCTGATCGATCCATCTCAGCAGCCTGTTCTAGACCACGCGGCCCCCGCGAGCTGGCATGCCAGCGGGACAGTGGGTGGCTCACCAGGTGAGTCCAATAGTAGTAACTATGAGTCTTGGAGAATCGCCAACGGACTCCCGATCCCCGAAATTGATCCTGATCCGGACAAAGACGAGCGCGACAACTTGCTCGAATATTTTGAAGGCACCGATCCAAATACTTCGGATTATTCCTTGGGTACTGTCAATGTTGAGACCTTGATTGTTGGCGGATTTGCTGACGAATACATCATCTTCCGTTTCCGTCGTAATCTTACGGCAGAGGATGTCACCATGATTCCCCAAGTTTCAGATGATCTTGAGAGCTGGTTACAAGGAGCAGCCAACATTGTCCTTCATGGTCGGGAACGACTCGATGATTTCCACGAGACTGTCATATTCCGTTCTACTGCTCCGCCAGGAAATCAGCGACTTAAGTTCGGAAGACTCCAATTGGAGCTGCAACGATAGAGGACACTTTCCTCAGCTCAAGAGTCTTCCAAGTCATCGGATAAAATCTCACCACGTCCCCGAGTTTCCTTGGAGCGATGAGGTGCGCTATGAAATTTCCGAAAGAGAAAGACCGTCATGCATTGGTGATGCATGACGGTCTGAATTGGAAAAGGTGGTGTCTAGAGACAATTAACGACGGCGTCGTAAAAGTGCGAGTCCAGCAAGTCCGGCAAGAGTAATACTAGATGGCTCGGGAACTCCAGTCCAAGTAGTGGAGTGCGATGCGATCATTCCGTCACCTAGGGCGCTCCGAGATTTGAATTTCGTGAGCTCCTCCGGCTCGCGCAGATTTCTCCAATCTTTGGAATGGCTTTTACGCACATTGATGGAGACGCGTTTCCGGAGCTGTATGTCGTGCAGAATTTTTTCGGTCCCCAACTTGAAACTGGTCGAATGAACGGAGGAGTCAGCGTCCTCCTGAAAAATATCAATGGCAGCGTTGAGCCGGTTTGGCCGAATCGTAGTCATCTTCTTGTTGCCGGCGATGCCACGGCTTTGACGGTAGCTGATCTCAATAGCGACGGACTTCCTGATTTTCATGTGGCGGTGAATGCGGGAGTGGCAATGGCCTTTGAGGCGAATCCTCAGCACTATGTAAATGAACAGCTTCTTTGTCTTAAGCTCAAAGGGCGAGATGGAAATCCCGATGCCTCGGGCGCTCGTGTTACGGTTTCTGGAGAAGTGTCCCTCACCCAGCAAGTGAGCACAGGTGGTGGTGCGATTTCTCGTAACCCCTTGAAAAAGAATGGAGCGGGTGAAGAGATTCGAACTCTCGACATCGACCTTGGCAAGGTCGCGCTCTACCACTGAGCTACACCCGCATTACGTTGCTTCGAAAAGCTGCGCTGCGAAGCACTCTTTGCCATTGTGGTCGATTTGTCGCAAGATTTTTTTACGACGTTTTTTCGCCGCGCTTTTAGCAGAAAAGGTCATTTGATTGCATAATTGTTAATTCTCATTAAGTAAGTGGCGATTTGATTTACAGGACCTTATTGTGAGTTCTTGCCGTTTTTTTAAGTCGAAAAAGCATAAGAGACCTCAGGATTGCCTCGTTTTTGATAAAAAATGTCAGTTCTGTGGCAAGAGAGATAAAGAATTATTAAGCGAGAACCTAAGCGCCCTTTTTACTTTTGATCCACTCATGGGGAGGCGAGCTTCGTTGAGATTTCCTAGTAATTTTATGCGATGTATCCAATGCGGCTCACTTGACGACAAGGTCGTGGACTCCCGGAGTTCCAAGGATGGGACCTCGATTCGTCGCCGCCGGGAATGCCTGAATTGTGGCTCTCGATTTACGACATACGAGCAAGTGGAGCGGACCGAGCTTCGGGTCATCAAGGCGGATGGGTCTCGTGAGGTGATCAACCGCGAGAAGCTCTTTCGTGGTCTTGTGAAAGCCTGTGAGAAACGGAAGGTCTCGATGGATCGGATTGGCCGCGCCGTTGATGAAATTCTTTCCGAACTCCATAAGGATCACCAACTTGAGGTTCCTTCCCGCGCGATTGGGGCCAAGGTGATGGACAAGCTTCATGCCATCGATCCGGTGGCCTACGTGCGTTATGTGTCGGTTTATCGCTCCTTCGAGGATGTCGGTGAATTCATTCGGGAAATTCAAGCCCTTGAAAACCGCTCTCGCAGCGATGTCTTCCAGCGGAAGTTCTTTAAATAATCCATGATCTGCCTCGTCGGAAATCTCCCGGTTTTGCAAGTCGGTCGCCATCAGGTGATCGGTTATGGCACCGAGTGGATTGATGAGGCACTGAGCCGGGCGGCGGATCGATGCAATCGCGATGACTTTCCTTTCATCGATGATATTCGCAATGGGGTTTTGCACTACTTGGAGCATCGTTGTCCGCTGCGGGTGCTTCCGCTGAGTGATCTTTTCGAAAGGATGGAAAGCATGCTGCTAAAGATCGGCTGCGATGCGATCGCTCTCCAGCTGAAACCGATTGCGCCGCCGGTGACGATTTCTTTGGTTCGTTTCGCAAGAGAATCGGGGAATGGATTCGAGTTGGCCTTTTTCTGTCTCCTGACTGAGGACCTTCATGACCTTTCTGAGCAGGGGGCTGAGAGCATCACCTTCAAAGATATTGAAGAGAGCGCGATGATTCTTCGTGGGAAGAAAAGCTTTACGAAAGACTGCGAGAAGCTCGCGATCGAAATCCGGGATTTCTTGAAGAATTTTAACAAGGACCACGGCATTGCCGAACGCCAACTTCATTTGAGTGTTGAGAAATGAGTGAGAAGACTCTTTTTGAAAAGATTATCGCCGGTGAGATTCCGTCGGAGGTGGTTTACGAAGACGATCTGTGCTTCTGCTTTCGCGACATCTCGCCACAAGCTCCGGTGCATCTTCTTCTGATTCCAAAGAAGCCGATTCCCCGGATCGCGGAGGCGACAGCAGAGGATCTCGAACTACTGGGTCACATGATGACGAAGGTTGGCGAGATTTCGCGGGCGGAAGGCTTTGCAGAAGAGGGATTCCGGACCGTTATCAATAACGGCACCCATGGGGGAGAGGCGGTGCCTCATCTTCATTTGCATATCTTGGCAGGCCGTCAGCTGCAGTGGCCTCCGGGTTAGCTTAGGGGCGGGCAAGACAGGCAGGATACCTATCCTACGGTTTTTTGGTCGAGGAAGTAGTCGATGAGCGCTTCCCTTGTGTTGATGGGGAGAAGTTTCGATTTGCTCGCTTTTTCGGACATCATTTCGCGGAGCTTCATGAGTTTACGGCCACCGGACTGGCTGTCGTAGCTATTGAAAAGGATGCGATAGCGCTTGTCGTTTTCTAGTTCCGCTTCTGGAAGGCCGTAGAGGGAGCGGTCGCTGTATCGGTCCTCTTTGGCCTCTGCGATTACTTCCTTGATTTGCGCTCCGGTGAGCGAGGCGTGCACGATCCAGTTTTCGTAAGGCAACCACTTCCATGCGTCTTCGATTGTTTTGATACCGGGTTGGACGTCGCTGGTGCCAAAGGTGCCGTGGAAGATGAGGTCGGCTTCGCCATCGTGTTTCCTGGCCGAGGTGAGGAAGGACTTACAAAGGAGCTCCCAGTAAGGACTCGTTCTTCCGCGGGCGCTGATGGGGGATTTTACTTCGCCGATGACGACCTTGCGACGCTCTTCGGCATTCGTAACCGCTTCCTTGGAGCATTCGAGAATGAGGGGGTCGAGGGCCAGGCGATCGTCCATGAGGACGGTCCAGGCATTTCGTTTTACGAGTTTGCGTGATTCGAGGTCGAAGCTGAGGTCGACGCGGCCGCAGTTAATGCCGTAGTAGTTTGCCTGGGTGCAGAGGACATTCGACGAGTACCACGAAGGGCGGTCTTGATGGGTATGGCCTCCGATGTAGATGTCCACACCAGGCACCTTTTCTAAGAGATCTTGCACGGGGTTGGCGTAGTCATCGGCGCGCTTCCAGCCCATGTGGCCGAGGCAGACGACGGCGTCGACTTTTTCCGCACGGAGTTCTTTGACGCTTTGCTTGAGTGAGTCGAGAGGGGAGGTGACGCTAAATTCCTTGAGGAGTTCGGGGCGGGACCAGTAGGGGATGCCGGGAGTGACAAGCCCGACGAGTCCGACTTTAAATCCACCGACTTCCTTGATGACCCAAGGGGCAAGTTTGGAAAAGGGGTTGCCGCTGATCTTGCCGGCGGGCTTTTGATCGATGGTGACGTTTCCGGTGATGACCGGCATCTTGGAGCGTTCGACGGCTCCGGAGAGGACATCGAGGCCCCAGTCGAATTCGTGATTTCCGAGGACCCAGCCGTCGTAGTTGAGCTTATTGAATGCGTCGATCATGACGGCACCTTTCGTTTGATAGCCCGCGATGGTGCCTTGGTAGACGTCGCCGATATCGAGCAGCAAATTATCCGGGCTATCTTTTCGCCACTTGCGGATCTGGGTGGCGCATCGTGCGAGGCCGCCGAGGTCTCCGATGCCATCGTAAGTCTCGGTCGGAAGGATGTGCCCGTGGAGATCGGTGGTGTGGAAAAGGGAGATCGTCTTGAGTGAGCGATGGTCGGCGCCAAAGACGGGATGGGCCATCCAAGCGGCGGCTCCAGTGAGGAATCCTCGGCGCGTATTCATGTTCATTCGGATAAGTCTACGCGGACTAGTTCTTTATCATTGCGCATGAAGACGCTTTTCTCAGCGAAGGCCGGAGCGCTCCAGACAACGGGACGGCCGAAGGCTTCGTTGGTGGGCTCGAGAATGTGCTGACGACCGAGCTCCTTGTATCCTTCTTTGTTGAGTTTTGCCAAAATGAGATTGCCGCCTTCGTTCACGATCCAGAATTGCTCGTTTCCAGCGTGATGGGTGAGGTAGACCGTGCCGTGTCGACCGCTGGTGCGGTGTTCCTTTTCGACGACTGGCTCCTCTGTTTGCCAGAAACGTTTTCCATCTTCGAGGTTCGCTGCGACGAGACAGTTTGAGGAAATATCGGAGCCATAAATGACGCCATCGACAATGATGGGTGTGCTGTTGCAGCTGTAGAGCGCGGTTTTCGGTTTGCCCTTCCACGCGAATTTTGCGGTAGGTTGATCTTTGCCCAATTCGATGAGGGCTCCGATTCGCCCGATGCCGCTGGCGAACATCTTATTTCCCGACAATTGAGGGGTGATGACGGCCATGCCGTAGTTTGGCTTGAGGGGGAGGGCCCAGTAGAGATCTCCGGTTGAGGGGTTGAGTCCATTGATCGACTTAGTGTGCCAGATAATGAGTTGGTCCGTGCCACCGGCTTGGATGATCGAGGGAGGGCTGTAGCCTTGATTTTCAGCATTGAGAGACTTCCATTTGACCTTGCCAGTCTTGGCATCGAAGGCGACGGCGGTGCTTCCTTCGCCGCCGACGAGGCAGTAGAGGGTGCCGTCTTTTACAAGGGGGTGAGCTGAAAATCCCCAGATGGGAAGGGGGGCGCCGAAGTCTTTCTGGAAGTCCCTTTTCCAAAGGAGCTTTCCTGATTGGGCATCGAGGCAGCTAAGATGGCCCATCGCTCCCAGGAAATAGACACGGCCGTCGGCCACCGTAGGAGTGGAGCGAGGTCCGCCGGGATAGGAGAGAAGATAATCGAGAGGCTGCTCGTAGACCCATTTTTCTTTACCGGTGTTTACGTCGAGTGCCCGGAGACGTTCTGAACCTTTCCAAGCCACTGCCTTGCCGGGGTTGTTGATGAGCTCGCCTTTGGTGCGGACATACTCGGGGAGGAAAACGAGACCCTCGGCCACCGAAGGTCCACTGTAGCCCCAACCCACTGGGGTGCGCCAAAGGACCGTTGCCCCTTTTTTTGGGAGATCTTTTCGGATTCCAACTTCCCGCCAGGTGCTATCGGCCTTTTCACCCATCCAGCGTGGCCAGTCGTCAGCCAATGCGGTGGCGATTAATGCGAGAGTCAAAAAGGCAATTTTCCTCATGTCACCAACTTGATTGGCTTCACGGGTTTGTCAAACTTGCACGGGGAGACAAATTCACTATTTTGAAACCAGTCAGCCAAAGGCGGACTGCCCGCAAACCGCTCCTTTTTTCGATTCTTTCTTCCCGTTCGACGTACCAAGGTGAGAAAAAGACAAAAATCAGGGGAATCTCCTTAAAAATATGACTCTTTCTGCAATTGAGAGAGCCAAAATTCCAAAATTGGCGATTTATTTTGTCAGACAGGCAATTTTAATACGTATTGATTGCAGACACACTATGAAGCGAATTCTAGCCCTGGCTCTCCTAGCCTCACCTCTTCACGCTGCTCACCCCGGCGAAATCCACTACAAAACTCTTTGCATTGCCTGTCATGGCCCTGACGGAAAGGGAGTTGGCGAAGGTGCCAATAAATTCCCCCCGGTTTACAAAAGTGATTGGGTCAAAGGGGACGCTCGCCGCACGATTCAGCTCGTGCTTCACGGGCTTGCCGGAAAAATTGTGGTAAATGGTAAGGGCTATAATCTCGTCATGCCTCCTCACGGAGGATCGATGACGGATCAACAGATCGCCGATGTCACTTCCTACGTCCGTGCGAATTTTGGAAATAAAGAATCGGCTGTTACGCTGGCGATGGTCAAGAAGGAGCGGGCGCAGAAAGACAATCCCAAGCTTCCTTTGATGTGGAATCCCAAGAAGCTGCTTAAAAAATACCCCCTTGCGAAACGGGCCAAGAAGCCTGCGATTAACGATCTTCTTTCCTACATCCACCATGGCGAATTCAAGTCGCTCGCCGATCTCCGCGCTTCCAAACCCAAAAATGCCGAGGAGGAACAAGCCGGGCTTATTTCTCTCAAACACGCGGATCGTGGGGATAAGTTCGGACTCGTTTGGGAAGGCTGGCTCGACGTGCCAAAGGATGGCTCCTACGAGTTCAGCTATGACACTGATGACGGCGGTGCCCTTTCGATCAACGGAAAAGAAATCATCACCCGTGATCGCATTGGGCCTGCGGGCAAGCCCAGTAAGAAGAAGATTGCGCTCAAGAAGGGCCGGGCTCAAATCAAGATCGAGTACTTTGAATATCTTGGTGAGGAAGAGATTTCTCTGATCTGGAATGGCCCGGGAGTGAAAAATGTTGCTCTTTCTGAGGGCGCGAAAAAGCAGAAATCTTCCAATCCCACAATGCTGCTCGCGGCACCGGCTGGCGAGGCCACGATTTACCGGAACTTCATCGAGGGGACTGATCCCCGTGGCATCGGCGTGGGATACTCCGAGGGCGTCAACCTCGCCTTCAGTGGTGACTCTATGAGCGTCGACATGCTCTGGACGGGCAACTTTATCGATGCCGGACGTCACTGGGTCAACCGGGGTCAGGGCTTCCAGCCACCTGCCGGAGACGATGTCGTCACCGTCAATCGCGGATTCGCTTTCGCAAAATTAGGAAGTCAGACCGAACCCTGGCCCTCCAAGGTAAGCGATTCTTTCAAGCCAGCATTTAAGGGCTATCAGCTCAATAAGGCCCAGCAACCTACCTTCGGGTATCAGTTTGGCGACATTGAGATTCAGGATCAGCCCCTTCCTGATGCCTCTGGAACGAGCGTTATCCGCACCATCACGATCGAGGTTCCCGAGTCGGCCAAGAGCGCCGAGGCTTTCTACTTCCGGGCGCTTAGCGGAGCAGCCGTCGCAGTTCAAGGCGAGCGTAAGTTTACCTTTAAGGAGCTTAGCGTAGCGGTTCCCTCCTCAGAGTATCCGCCTTTCGTGAGGGAAAATGAACTTCTCATTCCTATTCCTTTAACCACGGGAACCCACACCATTCAGATCCAATATTCCTGGAACTAATCACACTTACCTTTTTCTTAGAATGAAATCATTTTTGACTCTCTCCCTCCTCGCCGTATCGGCAGCCGTTGCTGACGAACGGCAGCCCGAATTCTACCTCCGCGAGGAAATCCCGATGCCCGAGGGCGAAGTCCTCGAACTCGGATCCATCGCGATAATGCCCGATAAAAAAGTTGCCGTGAGTTCACGCCGCGGCGATATCTGGGTCTGCGAAGGTGCCTATGACGCGGACCTTTCCAAAGTGAAGTGGACTCTGTTTGCCCGTGGACTCCACGAGCCTCTCGGAATGTTTTACAAGGACGGTTCGCTGTTCACCACCTCTCGTCCCGAGATCACCAAGATGACCGACACCGATGGTGACGGACGCGCTGACCTCTTCAAAACGGTGACACAATATTGGGGTATTGATGGCAACTATCACGAATACAACTTCGGCTCTGATCCCGATAAGGACGGCAACGTCTGGGTCGTGCAGTGTCTTACTGGTTCCGGCGGCGCGAGTGACAAGTCCCCGTGGCGTGGCTGGTGTTTCCGCTACGGCCTCGACGGCAAGGTCATTCCCACTTGCCCGGGCATCCGCTCTCCTGGTGGCATCGGCTTTAACCAAGCGGGCGACGCCTTTTACACCGATAATCAGGGTCTCTGGAACGGCTCATCTTCACTGAAATGGCTAAAGCCCGGCGGCTTCATGGGAAATCCTACTGGCAATGTTTACGCGCCCATTCTCAATCTCAAAGAACCACCGAATCCCACGACTGGTTCCCGCATGGTCACCGAGAGTGATAAGGATCCCCGCATCATCCCGCCCGCCGTCATTCTTCCTCACGGAAAAGTGGGCCAGTCGCCGACCGCTGTTATTTACGATAGCGCTGAAGGGAAATTTGGCCCCTTCAAGGGACAAGTTCTCGTCGGCGAGCAGACTCACTCCCAGGTTCAGCGCGTCTATCTTGAAAAGGTCAAAGGCCTCTACCAAGGTGCCGTTTGGAAATTTTTGGAAGACTTCCGCTGCGGAGTCATTCCCGCCCGCATGGGTGAGGATGCCACTCTCTTTGTGGGAGGATCAAACCGCGGTTGGGCCGCTCGAGGTGGGAAAAACTTCACTTTCGAGCGCGTTCGCTGGACTGGGAAAAAGCCCTTCGAAATGCATGAAATGCATGTCAAGAAAGATGGTTTCGTCATCACCTTCACTGAGCCGGTCGATAAGGCGAGTGCCTCAGATCCCAAATCTTACAAGGCCGCCGCTTGGACCTATATTTATCAAAAGGGCTATGGTAGCCCCGAGGTCGATCCGGCCACTCCTGTTGTGGAAAAGGCCACCGTTTCCTCCGATGGAAAATCGGTTTACCTTAAAGTCTCCGGTCGTGTCCGTGGTCACGTTCACCACTTCAATCTTGAGAAGGTGAAGTCATCCAAAGGCGACAGCCTCTGGCATCCCGACGTCTACTACACTCTCAACGAGATTCCTGACTAGGTCGGTTCTCAGCTTCTTCAGTGTGCGCACTCGGTTCTGCTCTTTTGGATGTCGGGTGCCGCTGTTTTTCTTCCATCGGCACTCCTAATGCCAAGTAGTGTTTCAAAAGAGCCGAATACCGGAGTGATTTCTTGAAAGGGGGAGGCGGGATGAAGGCGTGGTGCGGGTGAAATGCCCCAGGGTGCACACTACTGAGGATCAACGTTGCCATTTCGAGAAAGCGCCCAGCTCTTGATTCCAAGGCGCAGCGCTATTTTCTAGCTATTTAAAAACATCTTTCGTCTCTTTTGAAATGCGGAGTGATATGAGCTCACCACATGACTTTCACCCTAATCTTAATCACCGCATTCGCGATAACAACTGCTGCTAGCATTGGTGAAGACATTGCGACGGACGGAAAGAGTAAGCTTCCCAACGGTGTGGGCATCGCGGCTAAGTTCAAAGCCGATACAGGCATCCACAAGCACGAGTCGGTCATCTATGCGAACGGGTTCGAAGCGCAGGGCGATTGGAAAAAACTCTGGGACGAGACCCGCGACAAGGACGGGCAGGTGCTCTTGCTCGTCTCACCTCCTGGTGGTGACCCGAAGCTTGGTAAGCATTGCCTGCAAGCCAAAGCCACTCTCGGTCACGACACTGGCGGTGGTGCCACGAAGTGGTTCAGGTCCAGCGAGACGCTCTTCATCCGCTTCTACGCGCGCTTTGATGAAAAATGCGACTACATCCACCACTTCGCTACTCTGCGTGCCAACAAGGGCCTCCAGGGCAGCGATCGTTGGAGCGGGCCTAAAGCCGAAGGGCGACGAGCGATTTTCGACCGCTCTCGAGCCCTGGGGTAACTGGGGAAAAAGCCCGTCCCCAGGGAAGTGGAATTTCTATAGCTATTGGCACGAGATGAAACCCGCGCCCGATCAGAAATACTGGGGCAATCAATTCAAGCCAGAAGGCCATCCGAACATCGCAAAAGGCAAATGGATCTGCTGCGAATTCATGCTCAAGCACAACTCCGCTGGGAAGCGCGACGGCGAGCAAGCATACTGGATCGATGGCCGGCTTCGCGGGCACTGGCGCGGCATCAACTGGCGGAAGACACCCAGCCTCATGGCCAACGCCTTCACTCTGGAGAGCTACATCACCGACCGCTGGACCAAGAATAAGATCAACATCGTCCAGTTCGACAACATCGTCATCGCCAAGGAGTACATCGGGCCGTCCAGGTAATAACAACTCCCGAACTAAGCTGGTAAAATGGGAGATTTTCCTGACTTGATCATGGGAGAGGTGGAGAGGGCCATTCTCGCGGATCAATTTTCCCGATTGCAAGAAGGAGCTCGCCCCTTTTTCAAGAACAACGCCGATGACGTGAACGACGATTTACAAGTGAGCACGAGATGGAACGAAACCGAGCTTGAGACGACGGATAATTGCCTCGATGACTTGCCCTTGGCC
>TARA_B110000879_G_scaffold73869_1_pt1 | contig 11815 bp, 14 predicted proteins | sample TARA_B110000879 | Tara Oceans TARA_B110000879 (sample SAMEA4398094) | marine metagenome | biome: Polar Biome; feature: [SRF] surface water layer (ENVO:00010504); material: water (ENVO:00002006), including particulate matter (ENVO:01000060) such as... | depth 5 m
TTTATTTTCATCCCGGAACTACAGCCGTTGATCAGAGGTATGCCCCACTCCGTCAGCACGCCCTTATCTAAATTTCCGCGAACACTTAGAAACACTGTCTGGGATTTTCTTTCAAAATTTTTTAAAGCTGAAGTTTGACTATACGTCTTGCATTCATGCCTATGAATAATTAACGCGAATAATTAACGCGAATAATTAACGCGAATAATTAACGCCACGTCAAAATGCTTAATTTGCTAACACCTGAAAGAAAACGAATTAAGTAACTGTCTCAATTTCGAGACCACACCAATTTAGGTTAGAGGGGATTCAAATGTCGCGAATAGCAATATATGGAAACCATTCAGCAGCAAATGATTGATGCTAAGAGGAACGAACGTGCTAATGCACTGAAAGAAGTAAAGCGTCTTTGCAAAGAGTTTGGCGTTACTGCTGGAATGCTGAAAGGCTCGTTGGCTGAAGGTAGGAAGAAGGGATGATAGTTAACTCTGTTTTCTTAGGAAGCAAGAAATTTGGTTTAAATTTATTCAAGGCTCTATATGAGGCTGATCCAACAATTAATTGGACAGTTTTATGTCCTCCAGATTTGAACGATATGAGGACATATTTCAGCGAGTTTCAAGATTATGCAAAGTTAAAAGATATCGATTTACTTACAGCTACTTCTCCTGCAATGGTTGAGCAGTACGCATTAGATAACAAGCCAGATGTAATGATAGTTTGTGGTTACTACAGAATACTTTCGGCAGAACTACTAGAGAATGTAAAACTAGGTGTTTGGGGGATCCATAATAGCATTTTACCTAAGTATCGTGGTGGATCGCCTTTAGTTTGGCAGTTGATTAACCGCGAAAAAGTAATTGGTTCTTCGTTCTTTAAGTTCACAAGTGGTATGGATGATGGTGTCGTACTTGATCAAGTTAAAATTGAGAATGCTGAAAAGATGACGATTAGTGAAGCGAGCGATTCGATCGAGCAAGCTTGGATTGCCAAAGTGCCAGAGATATGGGCAAATTTCTGCAGAGGAGACATTCATCCAGCGGAGCAAAATCACAAGGAAGCAAGCTATTGTGCGCAAAGGCAAGAAGCTGATGGGCTTATTGATTGGAAACTTAATGCAAAAGAAATAGACGCCAGTATACGTGCTCAAGATGCGCCATATCCACGAGTTTTTTTTAAACTTAACGAGCAAATAGTTAAGATTGTAAACCACTCTATTGACAGTCGAGAAATTTATGGGGCTTCCGGACAAGTGTTTCAAATAACTGATAATAACGTTGTTATATGCTGCGGTGGTTGTACAGCTATCCAAATATCAAAGGTGCTAATTGATGGAACCATCGTTGATGCAACTACTATAATTAACTCAATTAAAATGCGACTAATTTAAAGCTGCTTAATATTGCTATTCGATAACCATTACAAGTTAGCACAAAAGTAGATGTCCGAATGGTACGACAGGCAAAAGAAACCAAACGGCAACTTCTGTAAGTTGCTGCAAGAACGTATAAACAAAACAAATCCACGTCGCACACTTACTGCAGATGAACAAAGGCGACTATCTAAACTCGAAGCTGTAGCAGAGAAGTTAAGGCGTGGAGAAAACGTGCAAAATCGTCAGATGCAAACTTGGTTAAGTGGTGACGAATACACACAAATAGAAGCTGATTGGCAAGAGCAGCTAGAGCTACGAGAAGAACTTAAAGACAAGCCAAGTGAGCTTAAACGCTACGAAGAAAAGCTGAAGCAAGCGACGTTTGAGTACAATCGTGCAGAAGGCTACAGCAGCCTTCGCATTTGGTTTGATAGAGATATTAGCTGAAGCTAATGCTGGCGCTGCGTCTCTACCGACGTTATCGATTGCACGCTCAACAACACTTATTTTACGTCTATCTTCTTCATTAAACGACTATTGTCACGCAGATTCTCTATACTGCGTGATGTAACCAAGCGCGGTAAGTTGCCAAGACTTGCATCAATTAAAAACCCGTGTCCGAAGTCTAAATTCCTATCAAACAAAACCTGCAAGCTAGCATCTGCAGCAACAATTTCTTAAAGTATCTCTAGTGCATCTTCGCATAGGCTCTCACACTTTGAGTCTGCTGATGATGCAGCTACTTTTTTTCCTTGGCGGTGATAAGCATCAGCACAATTACGCATCATTATCGCTTTGCTCAGCTTGGCTTCATAGCGTTTCAATTCGTCAGGCTTGTCTTTAAGTTCTTTACGCAATTCAAGCTGTTCTTGCCACGCAGAATCTATCTGCATGTATTCACCTTCGCTGAGCCAAGTTTGCACCTGACGATTTTGCACGTTTTCTCCACGCCTCAACTTCTTCACAATACCCCCTAGTTTTGCTAGTTTTGCTAGTTTTGTTGATTCGTCTTTTGTCAATTTGCGACGTGGATTTACTTTATCTAAACACTCTTGCAGTAACTTCCGAAAGTTACTTCTTGGCTTCCTTTGACTGTCGTACCACTCACTCAATCAAATATTTTCCTGCTAAATCAATTCTTTCTTAGAGCATATTTTTTAAGAGAAAGAATTTTTTTCTCAAACATAAACCACGAAAGTGTTGCTATAAAAAAAGTTAGTGAAGTAGCTAAAAGCGCCCCAACAAAGCCCGTTATATTTTGATAAAGAAGATAATTAACGATTGGCATATGGAATATGTATACACCATATGATATGTCGTTCTTCTTTAACATTTTGTCTGAGAGGCTTGGCAGCGTATAGGCACTTTTGAGCGTTAGCATAGCCACTAAAAGATAGGAAATTGGATTTATGTTATTACCCCATCCAAGATCTCTTGTTAAGAAATAGCTGGCTAAAAATATACTAAACAGACCTAAAAAATGAACTCTTTTAACTGCTGACGCTATAGATGGGTATTTGTAAGCTAGCGAGCCCAGCATAAACATGTAGAGCCAAGGCATAAAGGAAACAGAAAACAGCTTATAGTATACGTTGGATCCGTCGTTTAGATTAGCATTTAGCAAATTTATACATGTGAGGATTAACAACACTATTCCTATCAAACCAAACTTGAACTTATTCAAGAAGAAAAAAATAAATGGCGTTAGTAAATAAAATTGAATCTCTACACAAATTGTCCACAAGATACCGTTAATAACCCCAACCCCGTAAGCTCTCATAAAATCTGGATTATAGAACTGAAAAATCGTATTCTGTGTAATACTCCAAGTGAGAAATTCAACGGTAGTAAAACTTACTTTTTCAAAGAAGCCACTATACCAAATCGAGATAATCGAAATAAGAAAGCACAACCATAACGCTGGAAAAATACGAAGAAACCTCTTTACAAAAAAATTTAAATTTGTGTTTAAGCTTTTCGTACTTTGTTCGTAAGAACCATAAATCAAGTAACCGCTAACAAAGAAAAAAATTGGCACTCCGGGAAACAAACTCAGAAAGCTTATGAGCGGACTCTCAAATCCTAGGTGTCCGGTAATGTGTGATAGTGCAACTTGCGTCGCAGCGAATAAACGAATTAAGTCAAAGTTATTCCGTGTCCCATCCTTCATTGACGCTTTCTGCCTTAAACAATTGAGCCTTTAAGCATTCCAGTACCAGACTCTTTGCAAAGACGCTTCACTTCTTTTAGTGCATTAGCACGTTCGTTCTTCTTAGCATCAATCATTTGCTGCTGAATGGTTTCCATATATTGCTATTCGCGACATTTGAATCCCCTTTAACCTAAATTGGTGTGGTCTCGCAATTGAGACAGTTATTTAATTCGTTTTCTTTGAGGTGTTAGCAAATTGAACATTTTGACGTGGCGTTAATTATTCATAGGTATGAATGCAAGACGTATGGTCAAACTTTAGCTTTGAAAAATTTTGATAGAAAATCCCAGAGAGTGTTTCTAAGTGTTCGCGGAAGCTTAGATAAGGGCGTGCTGACGAAGTGGGGCATACCTCTGATCAACGGCTGTAGTTCCGGGATGAAAATAAAATTTGGCTAAAAACGCTAAGGTGTCTAACGATTGCTATCATCGCGTTCTAACTATGCTGAAACACTTTGGGTCGTCATGGGGGGGGTAATTAGAGCATAAACTCAGATCGGTTTTATGCGCCTTTCGGGGATATTATAGTGTCTAGTTGAGTGTTGGTGGCTGTTTCAACTTTCAACTCGTTATATGATTTCATCAAACACCTCCTTTGAATAACTGTCAGTGTAATCAAGTAAATCGATTGATTAATAGTTCTACACTTAATTAGAACAATTCGTAAATTCGTAAATTCGTAAATTCGTAAATTCCTAAATTTCTGATTTATTAGTGATGCATTAGGGATATTAAAGTAGCGAGACACACGGAATTAAACGACAAATGTTGTGACGACGATTTACTCCACGCAAAACATTGTTCTTATCGCGTTTATTTTGAATGTGAGTGATGAGCGGATGTAAGTGTCGGATCCATTCCGGGTTCTGTTTTTGCTATAACGCTGCGGGCTAATGCCCTACAGCGCTACAGTTTACGGACGAATGCTTAGTCGTTGTTAACAAGTTTCGCTTTAGCAGTTGCATATTCTTGGCTGAGTCGCTCGACTAGTTCGCCAGCAGAAACAATGGCTGTCACAGCACCGATACCCTGACCACAACCCCAGATATCTTTCCATGCCTTAGCTTCAGCGTTTCCGCCAGAGCCAAAGTTCATCTGTGAAGCGTCGCTGGTGGGTAGATTCTGCGGATCGAGGCCGTTAGCGGTGATTGATGGTGCCAAGTAGTTGCCATGGACGCCTGTGAAAAGGTTGGTGTAAACAATGTCGCTGGCAGCATAGTCCACTAGTGCCTGTTTGTAGGCGAGGTCTGCGTTGGCTTCCTTAGTCGCTATGAACGCGGAGCCAATATAGGCCAAGTCGGCTCCCATCGCTTGGGCTGCTAGCACTGCATTGCCATTGGCAATTGAGCCTGACAATAACAACGGGCCGTCGAACCAGTCGCGAATCTCTTGGATCAGAGCGAAGGGTGACAGGGCGCCCGCGTGGCCGCCGGCGCCAGCGGCGACAGCGATCAAGCCATCTGCGCCTTTCTCGATGGCCTTTTTGGCAAATTTATTATTAATAATGTCATGCAGAACAATGCCACCCCAAGAGTGAACACGCTCATTGATTTCTACCTTTGCCCCTAATGAGGTGATAACAATTGGCACCTGGTATTTTTCGCACAGATCCATGTCTTGGTCGAGCCGGTCATTGGATCGATGTACAATCTGATTGACCGCAAATGGCGCTGAAGGCGCATCAGGGTTGGCTTCGTCATAGGCTTTGAGTTCAGTGGTGATGCGTTCTAGCCATTCATCAAGCACTTCTATGGGGCGTGCATTCAGGGATGGAAAGGAGCCCACAATTCCCGCCTTGCACTGGGCGATGACCAAATCTGGATTAGAGATAATAAATAGTGGCGCTGCCACTACCGGAATGCGCAGTTTGCCGACCATGATACTTGGAGTTGCCATATTAGAGCCTAGTTTTGAGTGGGTAATATGCATAGTGTTGCATAAGCGGAGGTATATGCAACTATTTGCATAAAGATTTGTGCATTAATCCGCTTCACAGTTACACTGCAAGGAATTCGACTACCGGCTTCAATGCTTCAGATGTCCTTATCCCATGCAATTTTAACCGCGCTGCTCGATGAAGATTTGACGGGCTATGCATTAGCGAAACAGTTCGACGTGTCGCTGGGATTTTTCTGGCAAGCCTCTCACCAACAAATTTATCGCGAACTCAAGGGGTTGCATTTAGCCGGCAGGGTGAGCGTTCTCGAAGTGCCCCAGCATGGCAAACCTGACAAGCGCGTTTATTCGCTGACCACCCAAGGTCGGCATATGCTTGACTCTTGGATCGTGGAGTCCACACGAGCCCGGGGCACCAAAGATGAACTTTTTATCAAGTTGTTTAATGTTGGCTCTGTGCCTGTGGGGCAAATTACTTTGGCTGTAGAACAGCGCCGGGCCGAACACACGCGCAAATTAGAGTTGTATCGCAAAATTGAGACTCGCAATTATGCCTCTCCTCTGACTTTGTCGGATCGCAAAAAGGGCGTCTATTTGTCGTTGCTTGCGGGTATTCGGCAGGAGCAAACGGCTTTAGTCTGGTGTGATGACGCGTTGGATTTGCTGGCTACGGTTAAGTCCTAGAGCTGAGTCCTAGAGCTGAATCCTTAAGCTGCGTTCTAAAACTAAGCTTTGCCAGCGCTTTGTTAAAGGTCCAGAAAAACGCCATCTATCGGTCTTTCTATCGGTCTTTCTACCGGTCTTTGATTTTAAAGGCCGCCGATTTTCAACCTGGAACGCATGATAGGTGGCCAGTTCGACGGTGCTGCCTAGTTGGGCTTGGGCCAGCAGCAACGGCAGGACTTCAATGCCCAATTCACCGCAGGTTTCTAATGCACTACCAACATCGGTCTTGATGCTTGGTGACTTGAAAATACGCTCGCCGCGAGACTGATGGATATCACTGGTTACGGTTTGCTCTAGGCATTAGGTATTGGTTCCTTAATAATTCCCGCAATAGCGATGCGCATTGAAATTCCTACTAATTGCTGGTGCCTTGTTTTATCACCCAGTTTAGGGTCATCTAGGTCAGGACTTTCGTGTTGCATGAGTAGCTTGGTCGGCGGTACGGTAAGTGAAGTAAGCTAGGTTAACGAGTGTTTTGGTTTAATGAAACGCGCACTAGGTGCGATGTAAGTGTGCGGCTTTCACAGCTGGTTTGGTTTAACAACATGCATGGCAGCTGCCTATTGGCGAGCTAAAGTCATCTTTGTGTTCATAGAGGGAGTCCAATGTCTGAATTAAAGGTTTTTCATTTGCCGGGCCGGTGGGGATTAAAGAGTGTTAGTCCATTTTGTCTAAAGCTAGATGCTTTTTTACGCATGGCGCAAGTTCCTCACCAATCAATAACCGCATCGACGCCGTTTGGCGGGCCTAAGAACAAGGCGCCCTGGGTGGAGTTAGATGGCCAGATCATAGGGGATTCTTCACTGATTATTGAGCGTTTGATGAAAGTCTACCAAGCGGATCTTGATCAGCATTTGAGTGGCGAAGAGCGTGGAATTGCTGTTGCCATAGAGCGTTTAATTGAGGAAAATCTCTATTGGGCCATGGTCTATGACCGTTGGTGTCGGCCTGAAAACTGGGCAACGCTTAAAAGTTCTGTGCTAGGCAACATTCCTCAACCCATGCGCGCTTTACTAGCGCCCTATGCTCGGCGTTTGGTGAAGAAGCAGCTTGCAGGGCAGGGTATGGGCCTTCACTCAGAGGCGGAAATTAGCGCTATTGCCGGCAGGGACATCGTCGCATTGTCAGATATTTTGGCCGATAAGCACTATTTTTTTGGTGACAGTCCCAGCCTCACAGATGCTACGGTATATTCTCTGCTGGCCAACATCTACGCTGTAGAATTCAACAGTCCAATGAAAGCAATGCTTGAACAAACGGCAAATTTGCCGCCATTTATTCAACGCTTTAAGGCAGAATATTATGGCGACGATACGGCGCAATAAAGGCGCTAGCTCTATTGCTGTTTTCTTAGCCGCTGATAAATTTTGTTGTTTATATTTTTAGAGTGGATACTCAAGTGAGCGGGTTTTTATGAAGCTAGATGTATTTACCACCGGTGGAACCATAGACAAAATTTACTTTGATAAGAAAAGTGAATTTGCAGTGGGTGATCCTGTTGTTGGGTCTTTGCTCGAATCCATGGGTGTAACCTTCGAGTTCACAGTTAATCAGTTAATGCGATTGGATAGCTTAGACATGACTGACGAGGATCGAGCTATCATCTATGCAGGGGTCAGTGCCGCTAATTCTTCTCATGTTTTGATCACCCATGGCACCGATGGCATGGCCGAGACTGCTGCAAAACTAACGGCTATTCAAAACAAAACTATTGTCCTAACAGGGTCATTGCAACCGGCGGCATTTGCTCATAACGATGCTGTTTTCAATATCGGCTGTGCGGTTGGTGCCATTCAATCGCTCCCCCCGGGTGTTTATGTGGCGATGAGTGGGCGGATTTTTGCAGCAAAAAATGTGGTCAAAAACACAGCAGAAAATCGATTTGAAGCAATAGCCGAAAAACATTGACTCGTTTGGCAGCGCTGATGAGCACCTTGTAGAGCAGTCTATTGTCGGTGATGGAATGAATAGTTCAGCACAGATTGGGAACTCTTGTTATCACTGCCAATTAAAAAACCTGTAATGAGTATTATTATCGGCGACAATCTCACTTTGCAACGAATGTAAATGGGTGTCAGTACTGATGACTGCATAGATTCGGCAATTTCGCTATCAGCCGAGCGAGAGGCGCGACTTAAGTTAAGAAATTTGATTATCTCGGCGGCCGGAACGGAATTTGCGTTTTCTCTCTTCATCCCGAGCTGCTTTGTATTGCTTTTGTTGTTCAACAATGACTTTTTCTTTGGTGATCATATCGGGTGTCTCTAGCGTTATCGGACCGAGCATGCCAGCACGAAATTCATTCACTAGAATTGCCGATGCTTTCTCCAAATCAATTCGTCCGCCAGCACTGATACAGCCGCGCCGGGCGCCCATCATTTCCATGAACTCAAATTCTGCTTCCGGGATGGAAGGCAGGTCATAGCGCTCTTTTAAAGCCGCTGGATAATATTTGATCAAGTATTCTGCAAGGTAAAAAGCGACTTCTTCAACGCCCATTGCGGTGTCTTTAATGGCGCCAGAGGCTGCTAGTCGATATCCACTGTTCTCATTTTCAATCTTCGGCCAAAGTATGCCAGGGGTATCTAGAAGAATAATGCCTTCGCTTAGTTTGATGCGTTGTTGGCCTTTTGTAATGGCCGGCTCGTTACCTGTTTTGGCCGCTTTGCGCCCTGAAACTGCATTGACCAAGGTAGATTTACCTACGTTTGGAATGCCTGCGATCATAACCAGCATATGTAAGTTAGCTTTCGCTTTAGAGGGTACTAAGGTTTGGCACAAGCGGATGATTTTCTGCGCTTTGTCGTGCTGATCAAGGGTTGTGGTAAGGGTTTTTACCGAAGCGTCCTGCTCAAAATGCTTCTGCCAGAGCAAGGTGGTTGCTGGATCTGCCAGATCAGATTTGCTCAAAATTTTAATACTTGGCTTATTCTGCCGAAGTGTTTCAATCACAGGGTTTTGGCTGCTGGAAGGCAGGCGCGCATCCAATAATTCAATGACAAGATCAACGTCCGCTAAGATTTTATTCATCTCGCGAATCGCTTTGTGCATGTGTCCTGGGAACCAATGTATTGCCATCGCCCAAGTGTGCGCTATGTTGGCGCTATGCACCATAGCGCTGAGATATCTTATTCTAGAAGTCGCGCGAACAGTGCGCTTTAGGGTTGTTCATCGACAATTATTAGTAATTTTTTTCGGGTAATACCGTTATTGCGATCCTCGGTATGTTTTCTTCGGTTGATGCCTATTGGACGCCAGCAATTGGGCAAAGTTCCTTAGGTCTAGCTCATTAGTAAGCACTTGTTGATTTAGATGAGAAGCCCAGTAATACAAAACTTAATGTATCCAGGGCGCCCCTCATGGGAAATGAAACTTTGAAGGACTGATGATCATCTTTTTGATGTTGTGGGGGGGCATAGTAAGTTATGGATAAAGGTGAACGCTGAATAAAAAATGAGACAGCTTTGCCGACTCAGTTGGAAAGTACCATTAACTACTGTAGGGGCTGAGCTGGTATCGGAAGAACAATCTATTTGGGTCGTTAGTACAGATATGCCCTACTAGGAGATAGATCGAGCGAGGTTGTCATTCAGATGTCGGTGTTTTGCGTAAGTAAGAAGAAATTCCCACAGCATGAGTTGTGACATTCCAGCACTGGATGATTAAGAGCGGGAAAGTCGCATGTTGGTTTTAGTACCAAGAAGCACATTCGCTCCCTGTGGTCTTGAAGCTCTGGTAATTGAGTTTTAAGACCATGGGATTAAGTTTTTGGGTGCGGACGATGTCGCAGGAAAGCGGGCTGATAAACGGTTCTGGCGTACTGTTATTTTAACTTCAAAATTTTTTGCCTAGGTACGGTTAGAGTGCATATCCACGAAAATTCCTACTGCCACATATTTGGGTTGATCCATAGTTTTTGTGTTTAAGCTAATGAAATTAATATTCCGCGACTAGTTCCAAAAAAAACCCAAAATTTTTACCGTTTATCCGCTACTAAGAACCGAATAACCGACGCATTTACAAAAAAAAAGCGATATGGGGACAATTGCAAGAACTTTGTAAAATGGTGAGCATTAGTGTCTCAACCCAGTAGCCTATTTTTCTTTCCACAATCAATTGGCACTTTATTGTGACTGCGCGATATTTCATATCAGACCGCGAGGGATCTTATGTCGAATGGGATTCTAGGGTTGAGTCGTTATCTCTAGCGGGTAGGGCAGCAGTAATTTCTGGAAATGTCGGGCAAGATTGGGTTTACGTTGGTGCTGGTACTTCATTAGATCTATCCGGTTTAGGTGGCGGTGTCGATCGAATTTATCTAACGGGAAATTTTAGCGAATACAAACAGAGTGTTGTAGGGAACGCTTACACTCTAAGTCGTCAGGTGGGCGGACATATAGAAACTGTAGTTCTGAGTGTTCAAAGTTTGGCCGATGAACTGTTTTTTGCCGATGGCGCCGTGACCCTCGATGTCGATAAATTTTTAGACACATCAAGTTTTGTGTTTAGAGATATTGCTGTTGATGATCTAGATTCTTCTAAAGGCACCCCGTTTGCTTTAGGGGATATCGTTGATGAGCACTCGGGACATTCACCTGTCGTCGTATACATTACTGATACTTCGGGGGGACATATTCCCACCACAATGTCTTCTCACTCCTTGCTCGAAGTGGTTGGTAACGTTGGGGATGATAGTATCTTCGTCAATGAAGGTTCTTTGGTTGATGCCACAGGGCTGTCATTTGGTCGTGACACAATCTACTTGACGGGTTCTTTAGACAGCTATTCCCAGTCAATTTCTGGTAATACACTCACCTTAGCCCGCACAAAAAACGGAAAGCTTGAGTCGTTGAAGTTGTCGGTACAATCACATTCGGATCGGGTAGTTTTTGCAGATGGGTTTGTGGAAATCAATTCAAATTTGCTGTTCGACGCAACATCGTTCGAGTATCGTCATTTAACTACTGATGACTTGGATCAAAGTTTTGTTTCTCCAGTAATTAACGTTAATTACTACAATGTGACTCTTGATATATCAACTGATCGAGCGCATTTAGGCGGAGGTGATTCTGCCAAAATCACTTTTTCTTTTAGTGAAGTGCCAATCAATTTTACCGAACGAGACATCGTAGTCACTGGTGGGAATTTGTCGGGTTTCGGTCAGAGTGAAATTGACACAAGAATATATACAGGAATATTTACCCCTGCTGAAAATAGCGAAGGTATTGCTAGTATTTCTGTCCCGGGAGATATGTATTCTGGCAACGAAGGCGCTGGAGCAAGGTCTATAAGCCTGTTTGTTGACACTCTAGCAGCTAGCGTCGTTATAACGTCAGATGTTGATGTGTTGACCGCTGGTGAGTCTGCAACCATCACGTTTACTTTCAGTGAAGCGCCTGTAGGTTTTGACCTTCACGATGTGGTTGTCAGTGGCGGCGAGTTATCAGCCCCTGTTGTCTCTAAGTCTGATCCAAAGATCTATACAGCGACATTTACGCCAACTGCTGGCAGTGGTCGACTGCCAGCATTATTGTCGGTGCTGGCAGCTACGATGATAGTGCGGGCAATGCCGGAACTGCTGCAACCTTAACGACGCTAAGCATTGAT
>TARA_B110000879_G_scaffold9356_1_pt1 | contig 11787 bp, 8 predicted proteins | sample TARA_B110000879 | Tara Oceans TARA_B110000879 (sample SAMEA4398094) | marine metagenome | biome: Polar Biome; feature: [SRF] surface water layer (ENVO:00010504); material: water (ENVO:00002006), including particulate matter (ENVO:01000060) such as... | depth 5 m
AATGTTAGTGGTCAATCAAGTTGGAAATCGCCAAGTAATATTGCACTAATAAAATACTGGGGTAAAAAAGAAACTCAAATTCCTTTAAACCCATCTTTAAGTTTCACTTTGTCTAATTGTAATACAGAATGTATTATTAAATATGAGCCATTAAAAAAACCTAATAATCAATGTAATTTCGAATTACTATTTGAAGGTAAAAGAGAGATTTTGTTTGAGGAAAAATTAAATATTTTTTTCAAAAGAATTGTTTTTTATTGTCCTTATTTACTCGATTTAAAATTAATTATTGAGACCAAAAATTCTTTTCCACACAGTAGTGGGATAGCCTCTTCTGCTTCTGCTTACAGCGCTCTTTCATTGTGTATAATGGATATTGAAAAAAAAATAAACCCAACGATTAGCTCTGAGTATTTTTTTAATAAATCATCTTTCTTGTCAAGACTTGGATCAGGTAGTGCTTCCAGAAGTGTTTTAGGTCCTTTAGCAATATGGGGAGAAAGTAATATTTTCAAACACAGTTCTAATTTTTTTGCAGTTAAATATGAAGAAAAATTACATAGTAATTTTAAAAATATTCAAGACACGATCCTGTTAGTGGATAAAGGAAAGAAACATATTTCTAGCACTGTGGGACATGACTTAATGATTAACCATTCCTTTTCTAAAGACAGGCTTGTTCAAGTCGACCAAAACTTAAAACTATTAAACAATGCTTTAATATCAGGAGATTTCGAAGCCTTTATTCACATTGTAGAACTAGAAGCATTGACTTTACATGCTATGATGATGACTTCTAATCCTTATTATGTTTTAATTAAACCAAACACTTTAAACATAATTAACGAAATTTGGAGTTACAGAAAAAATACTAATTCTGAAGTTTGTTTTACTCTCGACGCTGGAGCAAATATTCATTTATTATATCCTAAGAAAAACTTCAATGAGATTCAAGAGTTTGTCTCTGGAAATCTATCTAAATTTTGTCAAAACGGTGAGTTTATAAATGATCATGTAGGTAATGGACCAAATAAATTATAATTTTACAATATGAAAGCCCCTTTATTTTATTCTAAAATTTTATTGTTTGGAGAATATGGAATAATTAAAAATTCCAAAGGTCTCTCAATTCCTTATAATTTTTTTAAGGGTGGCTTAAAGCTGGGAGATTTTAAAAATGAAATTGTTAAAGAATCAAATAGAAATTTAATAAATTTTAAAAATTATTTAAAAAATATTGACAGTTCTATTGTAGAATTTGATTTTATTAAACTCGAGAATGATTTAAAAGACGGTATGTTCTTCGATAGTTCTATTCCTCAAGGTTATGGAGTCGGAAGTAGCGGGGCTCTTGTTGCGGCGCTTTACGATAGATATGCTTTAAATAAAATTACTGTCTTAGAAAACTTAACAAAGCCTAAAATTTTAAATCTCAAAAATGTTTTTTCAAAAATGGAATCTTTTTTTCATGGAAAATCATCTGGTTTAGATCCTTTAAACAGTTATTTAAGTTTACCAATCTTAATTCATTCACAAAATGAAATTGAAACAACAGGAATTCCTTCACAATCCTCTAATGGAAAGGGTGCTGTTTTTCTGTTAGACAGTGGCACGTCTAGTGAAACCGCTCCAATGGTTGAGTTATTTTTTAAATCAATGAAAAATAAAAATTATAACAAAATTATTAAGGAAAATTTTATTAAAACTACTGATGATTGTGTTGAGGATTTTTTAAAAGGAAATTTTAATTCATTATTTACGAATATGAAAATTTTATCTAAGGTAGTTTTAGAAAACTTTAAGCCAATGATACCTAAAGATTTTCATGTTCTTTGGGCTAAAGGAATAGAATCTGATGATTATTTTTTAAAATTATGTGGTTCAGGAGGTGGTGGATATATATTAGGTTTCTCAAAGGATTTTGAAAAAGCAAAAAAGTCTCTTTCCAATTACAAACTTGAATTGGTTTATAATTTGTAATGTCTTTTCTTCCAATAAATAAAAGTTTTTTATTTAAGATTTTAAGTTTATTTTCAGTTGTTAGAGGATATAATATCCTTTTTATTATTATAGCTCAATTTATTTCTTCAATTTATATGCTGTCTGAAAACGGCAGTATTCTAGGTGTTGTTTATGATGTTAATATATGGTTAATTATTTTTTCATCGGCTTTTTCAATTTCAGCAGGTTATATCATAAATAATGTATTCGATTCTGAAAAAGATTTAATTAATAGACCACTCAAAACTACTTTAGAAAAGGAAATTTCTGGAAGAACTAAGCTTTTGGTTTATGTTTTCTTGAACATAATAACCCTAACTCTTGCTTTTTTAGTTTCTTTAAAAGCATTCTTTTTTTTTAGTATTTATATTATTGGAATTATTATTTATTCAATAAAAATTAGTAAATATCCTTTTATAGGAAATCTATTTTCTGTAATTCTAGCAATTACTCCTTTTTTCGCTATTATTCTTTACTACAAAAATTATTCTATTGAAATTTTCTCACATGCTTTATTTTTGTTTTTAATAGTTTTAATTAGAGAGGTTGTTAAAGATTTAGAAAATTTTGTTGGAGATTTCACTTTAAATTACTTTACTATCCCTGTCAAATATGGTGAGCAAGTTTCTAAAGCATACATTTCGTTTTGTTCTATTTTAGTCTTGATTGTTACTTATCTGATATTAGTTTTTTACGAATTATCTTACATGAAATATTTTTATCTTTTCAATTACATCTTCTTTGCTTTTTTTAACTATCGTATTTGGAACAGTGATTCAAAAGATAATTATCAATACTTACACAATTCATTAAAACTTTTAATCGTTTTGGGTTTATTTAGTATAATATTGCATGGTATATAAAAGAATATGGAAATCAAACTTGTAAGATTAAATAAATATGTTTCTAATTCTGGGCTGTGCACAAGACGTGAAGCTGACGATTATATTAGCAGCGGAAGAGTTTCTGTGAATAATGAATTAGTTGTTAAGTTAGGATCAAAAGTGTCCTTAGACGATGAAGTTAAAGTTGATGGGAAAATAATTTTCCCTTATGATTTTCAGTATTTACTTTTAAATAAACCCTTAGATTTTGATTTCAATGTTTCGGGTAAAAAAAATGTTTTAAATCTATTGTCCTCACTTAAAGCTGTAAACTTAAATCCAACTCAAATTACAATTAAACAATTTTCTGGATTAGTTTTAATTTCAAACGACAATGATTTTAATAATATTATTTCTAAAAAGTTTGGCTCTTTCAAACAGTTATTTGAAATTAAGCTTAGAGATAACATTTCTAACGAGGATTTGAATTCTATAAAAAATTCTTCAGATAGTAATAATATTGAAATAATTTCTATTAATTATGTAAATGATGGGCTAAAAAATGAATTAGGATTGGAAGTTAGAGCTAGTAGAATGTCTAGTATTGTGAATTTATTTGAAAAATATAATCATAAAGTTATATCCATTGACAGAGTAATAATTGCAGGACTTTCAAAAAAAGAGTTACCTAGAGGGAAATGGAGATTATTGAAAAAACAAGAGGTTGTAAACCTAAACTCTTTTTAGTTTGAGCTAGCCCAAATAAATCCTCTTGTTAGCAGTTTCCATGCTTCTACATGTCTTTTGAATTCGTTTGGATCGTGTCCTAGTGATATATAAAATATTTTTCCTTTTCCGTATTTTTTTTTTCCAAACAACAGGCATTTCCACATCTTTAATCCACGGATAATTTATTCCATCAAATTTTGTTGTAGCAAGAACCTCAATATTTGGATCAAAGTGAATATAATATTGTTCACTAAATATTTCAAAATCCTTTATACCCTTAGTTAATTCATCTTCAATAATTTTTACTTTAAAATTTACCATTCCTCCGGGGTGTTCTACCCATTGTCCTCCAGTCATAAAATGATAAGCAGCATTAGATCTGAAAGAGTCTATAAGTCCGCCGTGAGCTCCAGCAAATCCAACGCCATTTCTTATCGCTTGAATTAGATTTTTTTCTTGTTCGGGTGTGATTTCTCCATTGGTTACTGATTGTATTATTAAATCAAATTTCATAAGATGATCTAAATTTGAATAAATGTCTAAACTATTCTTGACCTCTACTTTGGCTGAATTTTTAATTAACCAATTTTCAACAATATTTGAAAACAGCTTTGGATTATGTCCTTCCCAGCCTCCCCATACAATTAACACCTTTTTATCTTTTAATTCCTGCGATTGGGCTAATTGTTGAGAAAAAATTAAACCAATTATCAAACAAATAAAAAAATTCTTCATAAATTTAAAAGTATAATTAATATTCAATGTATTAAAAAAATCTAGTAGAAAGAGTAGATTAATGAATGTATTTTGAATCTAATTTTATCAAAAACTCATTTCTGCTTTCTGAATAACCTTTCCAACTCGTTTAAGTAGATATAAATATTTGCTAGTACTTGAATTTCCTTACCTTATTGCGTAGCAATTTGAATGCTTTTGTTATATGAGCTTCAACACTTTTTATTGAAATCTTGTTGTGTTTAGCGATTTCTTCATTAGTAAGGCCATGTTTCTTTTTTAGAGAAAATATAATTTTAGTTTTTTCTGGAAGTTCATCAATTAAGGAGTTCATTTCACGTATCTTTTTAGATAGATTTTCGTTTGAATTGTTTTTTAATTGTTGATCTAAAATAGAGTAGTATTGTTCATGTAATCTTGTTAAGGATTTATTTTTGTGATAATCAGTTATAAATTTATTATAGATTGACTTATACAGAAATGACTCCATTGAATATTGGGGCTTTAATTTATAACGATATTCGTAAAAATTAATAAAAACCTGTTGAACAATGTCAGATGCAATAGAATGATCAAACGATAAACTAAGAGCATATCCAAAGAGTTTATCACTATATTTTTGAACTACATTTTTCCAAGCTTTTTGATCTCCTTCTTGAAGTTTTTTGATAAGAATTTTATTTTTTTCTAAACTATCTTGATCCATTCAAAATTATTTAATATTTAATAAATCTATAAATATTTTTTAAAATTGTTAAAAATTTTAATTTTTATTTACGATTTCTCCAATTATATAGGGTTTTAGTTTTGGAGTTCGTAATAATGATATAATATGGAAAGTAAAATTGAAAAAATTATATTAAGATTTTTTGATAATGAAGCTTCATTATCAGAGCTAAATATTCTTTTACATTGGATTAATAATGAAAAGAACTATGCTCAATATGTTGAGTATATTTCAATAAACCACCTTACAAACTTAGCTTTGAATAAATTCGATCAAGAACAAATCATAAGAGATATTAATTTAAAAATTAATTCTAATAATAAACCTTCAATTAAAAAAAGAGCACTTGTTTTTACAAACATTGCTTATGTGCTTTGTTCTTTTTTAATAATAATTTATTTATTTTCAAGTGTAGATGAAAATGATGATTTAAAATCAATAGATCCTAATCAGATTACTCTAACAACTGAAAATGGTAGTAAAATTGATTTAGAAAATTTAAATAAAAATCAAAATAAGATTAATAATAATATTTTAGTAAATCATACAAGCAATACGCTTTATTATAAAACTGATCCTACAATTAAAGATCTAAAATATAATACTATCAGTGTTCCCTATGGAAAAGTTTTTAATCTTGAACTTTCTGATGGAACTCTGGTTTATTTAAATTCTGGGACATCCTTAAGATATCCAGTTAATTTTATTAATAACCTTACTAGAGAGGTGTTCGTTGATGGTGAGGCCTTTTTTAAAGTGAAAAGCAATGAAAGTCAATTTATAGTATCCTCAAATAATACTTCAGCATATGTTTATGGAACTAAATTTAATTTCAAGGACTATCCAGAAGATAATTTTTCGGAAGTTATTTTAACTGAGGGCAGTTTAGGAGTTAGTGAACTTTCAGCTGATGATACAAAGAATAAAATTTTAATGATTAGACCTGGAGAAAAAGCTAAAGTTAATTACTCAAATTCAGAAATTGTACGTACTAGAGTCAATACTTCATTATATACCTCATGGATTGATGGTAGAGTAGCATTTAGAAACGAGAGTCTTCCTGGAATGATACAAAAGCTAGAAAGAATTTATAATGTTATAATTATTAATAATAATAAGGATTTAGAAGAAAAATATTTTACAGCAACAATACTCTATAATGAAGAAACTATAAATGATGTGCTTTCTTATTTAAGCGAGGTATATGGATTAAAATATCAAATTATAAACAATAAAATATTAATTGAATGAAAAAAATAAAAATTTAAAAAGGCTATTGCTGTAACAATAGCCCCTATAAAATAGCAACCATTAAAACGAGAACCATTAAAATAATCACTAAAAAAAACAAATTTATGAAACTTAATCACTTGTTGTCAAGTAATTGGCAGTATAATTTAAAAAAGCTAGCAAAAATTATGAAAATTTCAGTTTTACTTTCTGTAATTATGACGTTTTCATCTTTTGCACACAACAATATTTATTCACAAGATAAAATTTCAGTAAATGTTGAAAATACTGAAATTAGAAATATTCTGGATAATATTGAGTCATCAACTGAACTGAGGTTTTTTTATGATAATGATATTTATGATTTTAAGAAAAAAATAAGTTTATCTTTAAAAGAAGTGACAATATCAAAAGCTATCAGTTTAATTTTTGAAAATAAAATTGAATTTAGATTAAAAGAAAACGTTGTTATTCTTGAAAAATCACAATTAATTGAAAAAGATAATGTAGTTGATATTAAACAAGAAGACATTGAGCAAAGAATTATCACTGGAATAATTACAGATGATAATGAAAATCCTCTTCCAGGTGCAACAATAATTGAAGTTGGAACAAGTAATGGAACAACATCAGATTTTGACGGTAATTTTTCTATTTCTTTAGAGAACGAGGATGCATCATTACAAATTTCTTTTATTGGATTTGAAACTCAAACAATTGCTGTGGGTAATTCTAATAACATTTCTGTTCAATTAACAATTGATGGCTCATCTCTTGATGAAATAGTAGTTATAGGATATGGTAGTCAAAAAAAATCTGATCTTACAGGTGCAGTTGGGTCAATAAAGGAGAGTCAGATTATTGAGCGTCCAGTTGCTACAATTAATCAAGCACTTGCAGGAAAAATTGCTGGGGTTCAAGTCAACGCAGCTAACGGTAGACCAGGTGGTAAGTCAAAAGTTCGTATTAGGGGGATTAGCTCAATTAATTCGGGTAATGATCCTCTTTATGTAGTTGATGGTGTTCAGTTGCCTCAGGGTCCATTGACTTTTGGTTTATCAAATACTGCAATTGATTATATAAATCCATCAGATATAGTTTCTATAGAAGTTTTAAAAGACGCTTCATCAACTGCTATATATGGAGCTAGAGGTGCTAATGGAGTTATACTAGTAACAACTAAAAAAGGAAAATCAGGTGAGAGTAGAGTTACCTATAATTCTGAATTTTTTGTAAGTGAATATGGCCCTAATGCGACACCTAAGAGGCTAAATTCTGAACAATTTCAAATGATAGAGCAACTAGCTTATGATAATATTGCAAAATTTGATCCTACAGGCTGGGCATCTGGAAATTATGCTAATCAAGAACCTAGCAAAAAAAGAGCAGGTGCTTTTCTTGGTGATTTAGTTAACGAACTTTTTGACTCTAGTGGTAAAGCTAAATACGATACAGATTGGTATAATGAAATTAGACAACGCAGGATGTCTCAAAATCATCAAATTGGATTCTCTGGAGGTGACGATAAAAGAACATTTAATGCTTCTATTGGTTTAAGAGACGAACGAGGTCTTCTAATAAACTCCTATATGAAACGCTATTCTACAAGATTTAACTTTGAGGATCAAGTTAACTCATGGTTAAAAGTAGGAGGAACAGTAGATTTTAGTGTACGACAAGAAAACAATCAGGACACTGGTCCATGGGTATTTGAGTCAGCGACTCATGCCTTTCCGTTTTTACCAGTGCAATATGCAACTGGAAATAGTCCGTTTTTCCCTCCATGGTTTTTAAATTATGCATCTAATTTAGAATATGGTTTTGGTACAGGAGCAGGCGGGAATTTTATGTATAATCCAGTTATGGATTTAAATAATCGTAAGTACATGACTGATAGTCATAATTTTACAGGTAGTTTTTTTACAAACATTAATATTTCTAAGGATTTAGAATTGAGAACATCTGTTTCATCAAATATTCTAAATCAAGGAAGAAAAATATTTTATCCTCAATTTATGAATGGCGGAAACAATGGGGCTATTCAAAGTAATGCAAGAAATGTTTTTTATTCAATTGAAAACTATTTAACCTACTCAAAGGAAATAGATGATAATAATTCAATAACTGCTTTATTAGGAGCTTCATGGCAACAAACTGACCTTACTTGGTTTCAAGGGGATGGGTATGGCACTCCCTCGGATGGATATGGTCCTAATAACTTAGGTGCGGCGTCATTTAAAAACTCATCATCATCTATGAGTAGAGAGGCGCTTAATTCCTTTTTTACTAGGATTAATTATAATCTTAAAGACAAATACTTTTTTACATTTACTGCTAGAGCTGATGGATCTTCTAAATTCGGGAAAGCTAATAAATGGGCATTTTTCCCATCAGCAGCAGCAGCTTGGAGATTATCTAAAGAAGATTTTCTTTCCAATAGCGATGTAATCTCAAATCTTAAGCTAAGAGCAAGTTATGGACAAACTGGTAACTCAAGTATACCCGCATACTCTTCTGAAGCCCAATTAGGTCCAGGATCTCTTTTAGGAGGGAGTAACATTCCTGGTTATACTGCTGGTTTTGGTAGCGCTTCAGCAGGTGGAACTGGTTTACTTACTCTTGAAAACACAGGTCTAAGATGGGAAATAATGACTCAATTTGACATTGGATTAGAACTTGGTTTACTAAATGATAGGCTAAATATTGAAATGGATTATTATAATAGAGAAACAACAGATATGCTATTGAACGCACCAGTTCCAGAGTCAACCGGATTTAGTGTTATAAGACAAAATATTGGGTCAATGGTAAATAAAGGTTTCGAATTGAGTTTAAATTCAATAAATATAGATAGGCCTGATTTTACTTGGAATTCAACTTTTAATATTTCAATGAATACAAACGAAGTACTTTCACTTGCTTCTCCTTCAGATATTTTTGATGTAGCTTCTCCTCAATTTCTCGGAGGAGGTTCTATTATTAGAATAGGTGAGGCTATAGGTTCAATGTATGGATTCACCCGATTAGGGGTTTGGGGTACAAATGAAGCTGAAGAGGCAGCAAAATATAATTATAGAGGTGGTAAAACTGTATTGCCAGGAGATATAAAATATAAAGATCTTAATGGTGATTATGTAATCGATAATTCAGATAGATCTATTATTGGTAATGGATATGCAGATGCTTATGGAACCTTTACAAATTATTTCAAATACAAAAGTTTTGATTTAACTCTTGATGTTCAATATTCTATTGGTAATGATCTTGCAGACCTTGGCTTACATTGGGGTGAAAATAGTATTGGTGGTACCAATCTCTATACAACTGTATTAAACGCTTGGACACCTGATAATCAAAATACTATGATTCCTCAAGTAAGAAATGCATCTGCTGGAAGTGTGTCATTATTTGATTCTCACATGGTAAAAGATGCTTCTTTTCTTCGTGGAAATAACTTGATGCTTGGTTATACATTTAAATCAGAATCAATTCAACGCCTGAACCTAAATAAATTAAGATTGTATGTTTCGGCTCAGAATTTCTTTTTATTAATGGATAAAGATATAATGTCAGATCCTCAAGTAGACGTAGCAAATTGGAATGTGGCTGGTGGAAACGTTGCTTCACAAGGATTTAAGTGGCATGAATATCCAAAATCTTCAACCTTTGTAATAGGATTACAAGTAGGTATTTAAATAAATTAAAATAAATTTAAAATTATATATTATGAAATATTTTAAAATAAAAGGAATAAATAGAATCCTTAGCATCTCTCTATTATTTCTCGTTAACTTAGGATGCTCTGATTTTTTAGATGAAGAAAACCAATCAAGTTTAAATCCCGATTCTTTTTACAAATCTAATGTTCATGCCGAATCTGCTTTAAATGGAGTTTATGCAAGTACTAGGTTTATTGGCGGATACGCTGGTGGTAATTCTAGTAATTGGCATTTATTGGAAGCCGTAACAGGACAATCTAAAAATAATAGCAGTTCAAACCAAGACTTAAATAGTTTGTCTTCATTGTCTTACGATTCTAATATCGCACACGTAAAAAATATTTGGGCTGGGACTTACAAACTCGTTGCTAACGCTAACATGGTAATTGAAAAAGTTCCAGGTATTTATATGCCTGAAAATAGAAAAAAACAAATTTTAGGAGAAGCCTATTTTTTAAGAGCTTGGGCTTACTTTAATGCTGTTAGAATATGGGGTGACATACCTTTGATTACTTCACCTGTAGGTACTGGTTCGGAAGATTTTTATGCTGCTCGTACTTCTCAAAGCGAAGTATACAATCAAATAGTTTCTGATTTGAAATTTTCTGAAAGCTCAGGGTTACCCTTCACTGACCAAACTGGTAGAGTTTCTATGGCTGCCGTTAAATCTTTACTGGCAAAAGTTTATATAACAATGGCTGGAAATCCTCTTAACAAAACAGAGTATTATGTTGATGCGGCAACTAAAGCTAAGGAAGTGATTGATGGTTCCGGAGCTGATTTATTTGATACTTATGGAGAAATACATGAAGAAAGCAATGAAAACAAAGTTGAACATATTTTCGGCATACAATATGCACCAAATGTTGAATCAAATCCAATGGCATATAGCTTTTTACCCCCTGTAAACATTACAAAGGGTGGAGCTACAGGATGGCAAACTAATGTGCCTGAATCAAATTTTTATAATTCATTTGAAGATGGAGACTTAAGAAAAGTAAATCGTAAAGGTTGGTTTTTTACTGATTATTTCTTAGGAGGAAGCGGAGCACTTACTGACTTAGGCGGTCCATATGTTTATAAACACTTTAATGTGGCTAATTATGGAAGTGATGTTGTGGAAGGTAAAGGCACAGGTGATTTCCTGAATTTTTCTATTATTCGTTTTGCTGAAGTATTACTTATTTTCGCTGAAGCATCAAATGAAATCTCTGGACCAAATGCGGATTCCCTTAATGCTGTTAAAAGGATAAGAGACAGAGCAGGACTGACTATGCCAAGTTCCTTGTCAAAGGAATCATTTCAAAAATTAATTTGGAAAGAAAGATGGCATGAGTTATGTTACGAGCAAATTACGTGGTTTGACATGGTTCGTCTTAGAAAGGTATTTGATAGCAATTCAGGTGATTTCAATAATTTTGTTGGACACACTAATCTTGATTCAAATCAATCTTTACAGGAAAAACATTTATTGTTTCCGATTCCTGCGTTAGAACTGGTTAATAATCCAAATTTAACTCAAAATCCAGGATACAATTAATAAATCAATTCGTTTATTTATTTGATATTTTTGTTTTCAAAAAGCAGATACGTTCAGAAAAAAATTATATTTTGAATGTTTCTGCTTTTACTAAAATGGAATAAAATTTTCTATTATCAGAAACCAAAGATCTGTAAACTGTAGATTTGTTGTCCTTATAACTAGTTGGCAACAAGGTCTTTCCTACTTCCCCAAATAATAACGCATTTTAATCTTTAATTTCTTATGATTAAGCTAATTGTTGAGAAAAAATTAAACTAATAGATAAGTAAATAAAAAATT
>TARA_B110000879_G_scaffold38171_1_pt1 | contig 11760 bp, 10 predicted proteins | sample TARA_B110000879 | Tara Oceans TARA_B110000879 (sample SAMEA4398094) | marine metagenome | biome: Polar Biome; feature: [SRF] surface water layer (ENVO:00010504); material: water (ENVO:00002006), including particulate matter (ENVO:01000060) such as... | depth 5 m
GACAGTTTGAGGAAAGAATGAAAGCAGTGATGAATGAATTAGAAAAATCCCCGGATATTATTTTATTTATTGATGAAATTCATACTATAGTTGGCGCAGGTGGCGCATCTGGCTCATTAGATGCTTCAAATATGTTCAAACCTGCGTTAGCAAGAGGAGAACTTCAATGTATTGGAGCAACTACCCTAGACGAGTACAGACAATTTATTGAAAAAGATGGCGCATTGGAAAGACGTTTTCAAAAAGTACTTGTAGAACCTACAACTGTTGAGGAAACCCTTCAAATATTAGAAAACATTAAAGGAAAATACGAGGATCATCACAACGTTACATATTCAGTAGAGGCTATAAAGTCCTGTGTTCACTTAACTGAAAGATATGTTTCCGATCGTCACCTTCCAGATAAAGCAATTGACGCTTTAGACGAGGTTGGTTCGAGAGTTCATATCACCAATATCAATGTTCCTAAATCAATAATAACTATTGAAAAAAACATAGAGGACGTTAAAGAACTTAAAAATAAAGTAGTTAGAAGTCAACAATACGAAGAAGCAGCAAGGCTAAGAGACTCAGAAAGAAAATTGAACGAAGAGCTTGAAAATGCGAAAAACAAATGGGAGGAAGAAAGTAAATCCCATAGGCAAGAAGTAACCGATGAAGATGTAGCAGAAGTAGTAGCAATGATGACCGGAATACCCGTTCAAAAGGTGGCAGAAAAAGAAAGTGGTAAATTAATGAAAATGGTTGACTCTATGAATGGAACTGTCATTGGGCAAAACGAAGCAATTACCAAAGTAGTAAAAGCTATTCAAAGAAATAGAGCAGGTTTAAAAGACCCAAATAAGCCTGTAGGTTCATTTATTTTTCTCGGACCAACTGGTGTAGGAAAAACACAACTATGTAAGGTTTTAGCAAAATATCTATTTGATAGTGAAGAATCACTAATTAGAATAGACATGAGCGAATACATGGAGAAGTTTGCAGTTTCTAGATTAATTGGAGCACCTCCAGGATACGTAGGATATGAAGAAGGTGGTCAATTAACTGAAAAAGTCAGAAGAAAACCTTACTCTATCATCTTACTTGATGAAATTGAGAAAGCACATCCCGATGTTTTTAATTTACTTCTTCAAGTTCTTGACGATGGTAAAATGACCGATAGTTTGGGAAGAACTATAGATTTTAAAAACACCATAATAATTATGACTTCTAATATAGGAGCTAGACAACTTCAAGATTTTGGAACTGGTGTTGGATTTGGGACAAAAACAAGAGCTGAAAACGACCAAGACAATATAAAAGGGGTTATTCAAAGTGCTCTTAAAAAAGCATTTGCTCCTGAGTTTCTTAACAGAATTGACGATGTAGTTATTTTTAATTCCTTAGATAAAAAAGATATTCTAAAAATTATTGATATTGAACTAGATAAATTATTCAATCGTATAAATTCTCTTGGTTATAAAGTTGAATTAACTAAAAATGCTAAAGAATATGTCGCTGAAAAAGGTTTTGATGAAAAATATGGTGCAAGACCACTAAACAGGGCCATTCAGAAGTATATTGAAGACCCTTTAGCAGAAAAAATTATTCAAAAAAAGGTAAAAGAAGGAGATCTTATTAAAATTGATTTTGATAAAAAGAAAGAAGAAATTATAGTTGCTCTAGATGAAGTAAAAAAGAAATCAAAATCTAAAGAAGGTTAATCTTCTAGATTTTGATTCCAAACACCATCTAAGTCATCTGATTCTATCCCTAAATCCTCCTCTATTTCCCATTGAGTTTTCGGTTTAATAAAAGTTGCATTTTCTTTTCTGTAAAATCTCGATAAAATAACTCCTACAATAGCTCCTGAAAGATGGCTTTCGTAGCTTATTTTCCAATCATAAGGGAATATGCCCCACAACATACTTCCGTAAATAAAAACTACTAAAAGAGCAACAGTTAATAGTCTTGAATCTTGCCTGAAAACACCACTAAAAAATAAAAAAAACAATTGGCTATAAATAACTCCACTAATTCCAATATGGAAAGAATTTCTGCCAAAAACCCAAACACTTAACCCAGTTATGATCCATGAAAAAAACAAAACTCTCCAAGCGATAGGACGATAAAAATAAAACATAGCCCAAGTAAGTATTAAAAATGGAACTGAGTTGTTAATTAAATGGTTGTTATCAGAAGAATGTACTAAAGGAGCAAAAATAATTCCCCATAACCCATCTAGAGTTCTAGGGAAAATGCCAAGTTGATATAGATTTAGACTAAAATGAAGATTTACAAAATGAATTAACCATAAAAAAATTAAAAAGAATATTATCCAATAGTGTTTTAAAAAGATATTATAAAAATCTTTCATCTACTTTATGGCTCTTTCTTTTTTTAGATGTTGGTAAGCTTCTTGAATTTTTTGAAATTTTTTCTTGGCCGCTAACTGCTGTTCCTCACCTAGTTGATTAAATTTATCTGGATGGTGTTTAACTGCCATTTTACGGTATGCTTTTTTAATTTCATCATCAGTTGCTGACTCTTCAATTCCCAATGCTTTATAGGAACTCGAAACATCTTTATAGAATAGGGATTTTATTTGTTCGAATTCCATTTTTGAAATCCTAAAATAGGAAGCAATTTTTTGAATTACTTTCATCTCAGAATCTGAAACATTTCCATCCGCCTGAGCGATTCCAAACAAATATTGAATAAGTAAAGATCTTTGCCTTAAGGGCATACTATTATTTATAGTCGTGCAAATCTCAATAAGAACAAAATTCTTTTTTAAAATATCCTTAAAGTCACTGATGTATTTTGCTGAAAGTTGGGGAGAAAATTGTTGTCTAAAAAAATCTCTAACATAATCTAGCTCAGATTTTAATATTTTGCCATCCGCTTTCATTACTGCTCCAGAAAGAACAAGAAGAGCTGTAGCAAAGTCGTTCTGTGTTATTCGAGATGAATAATAACTAGCGTCATTAGAATAAGACCCTCCCCTAAAATTGTAAGAACTGGAAGATTTAGAATTACCGGAAGTAAACTTGTCGAAACTAGAACCAATAAAATAGCCTAGAAATGCACCAAATAAACTTCTGGTTGCAAAAAAACCGAGTACACCACCTACTAAACCTCCAATTCCTATTAACACTTTAAATCAATTCAAAACTTCTTTCTACAAAATCACTTAATTCTTTACCTTTTAACATGCCGTGTGACAAAAGAGCTAAATCTAGAGCCTGCTTTGCTAAAACTTTTTGGTTTTCATCTTTTGCATCTATTACTTTGGAAATTAATGGATGATTGGTATTTACAACAAGGTTATACATTTCTGGCATTACCCCCATCATATTCATTCCACCTCCACCAGCAGCTTGTTGTTCCTTCATTCTTCTCATGAATTCGCTTTGGGTAATTAAAACTGGTTTTTCTGTTTCACTTAGGCTTTCAACCTGAACTGTGTATTTATCCTTTTCAACTATTTCTTCAAAAATTGGCTTTAGCAACTCTTCTTGTTCTTTAGACAATTTTGAAGGTATATTTTCTTCTTTAGAAATTATATTATCAATAGTATCAGCATCAACTCTTGCAAATGAAGCACCTAAATCTTGTTCGGTTTTAGATATGTAATGTGAAGCAAGAGGTCCATCCAAAATTAAAACATCGTACCCTTTTTTATGAGCTGATTCAATCAATGAATGGTGCTCTTCTTTATCGTGAGTATAAAGAAAAACTAATTTGTCATTTTTATCTGTCTGAGCAGCTTTTACTTTTTCCTTGTATTCTTCCGCGGTAAAATACTCATCTTTTGCATTCTTAAGCAAACTAAATGGCTTGGCTTTTTCATGGAACTTTTCATCTGTAAGTATTCCGTACTGAATGAAAACATTAATATCATCCCATTTGTTTTCAAAATCTTTTCTGTCTTTTTTAAACATACCCGAAAGCTTATCTGCAACTTTTTTAGTTATATGGTTGGAAATTTTTCTAACATTACTATCGCTTTGTAAATAAGACCTTGAAACATTTAAGGGTATATCTGGAGAATCAATAACTCCGTGTAAAAGAGTTAAAAACTCAGGAACTATATTTTCAACAGAATCTGTTATAAAAACTTGATTACTGTAAAGTTGAATCTTATTTTTTTGTAATTCAATCTGGTTTTTAAGTTTTGGGAAATACAGAATTCCAGTTAAATTAAATGGATAATCTACATTTAAATGAATATGAAAAAGAGGTTCTTCTGTAAATGGATACAATTCACTGTAAAAAGATTTGTAATCTTCTAACTTTAAATCAGCAGGCTTTTTTATCCATGCTGGAGATGGATTATTAATAATATTTGGAACATCCACACTAATTTTCTCTACATTTCCATCTTTGTCTTTTTTTCCTTTAGGATCGTCAATAGATTCTGTTTTAGTTCCAAATTCTATATCAACAGGAAGAAATTTACAGTACTTATTTAAAATTCCTGTAATTCTATTTTCTTCTAAAAACTCTTTAGAATCTTTATCAATATGAAGTATAATATCTGTTCCTCTATTTTCTTTTTTAATTTCTTTTAATTCAAAGGTAGGGTCTCCTTTAGATTCCCACTGAACAGCTTTTGATCCATCTTTATGGGATAATGTTTGAATTTGAACCTTACTAGAAACCATAAACGAAGAATAAAAACCAAGTCCAAAATGACCAATTATAGATTTGGGATCCTTATCCTTATATTGTTCAAGAAATTCTTCTGCTCCAGAGAAAGCGACTTCATTAATGTATTTATTCACCTCGTCTTGAGTCATTCCTATACCATGATCTCTAATAGTAAGTGTTTTTTTCTTCGAATCTAAAATAACTTCAACTTTTAAGTTTTTCACTTCCTTTTTATACTCTCCAGCATTGGATAAAGTCATTAGCTTTTGTGAAGCATCTACTGCATTTGAAACTAATTCTCTTAGAAATATCTCCGTATCAGAATAAAGAAATTTTTTGATAATTGGAAAAATATTTTCGCTTTGTACGTTTATGGATCCTTTTTGCATTTTATTTAATTTTTTAATACGACTTCAAACTATATGCCAATTGGCTATAATCACAAATTTATGACATAATGTCTTAATCAGTACTGCCTAATTTAACCATATTGTAAATTTGTCATCGGAAATCAACTTACAGACCAACATTGTTTTGTTCAAAAAGAAGTTATATCAAAAAATAAAATTTTAAAGTATTTACTATTGTTGTAGTGTGAAAAATATTAATGCATTGAACAATAGATACTTTATTTCCACTGCTATGTTAATTTTCATTCTTCTACTAATTGACGATACTACTTTTTATAAATTATACAAAATGAAGCAAGAGCTTCACTTTTTAGAGATAGAAAACACTAAAAAGCAAAAAGAGATATTGCAGATTAAAGAAAAAACAAAACAATTAACTACCAATAAATTTGCTCTTGAAAAGTTTGCAAGAGAACATTACTTAATGAAAAAAAAGGATGAGGTTATTTATGTATTTGACGATTTGTAAAAATCTACAGATGTTAAATAATCTTGTAAAATAATAACAGCAGATATTTTATCTAAGTTTTCCTTATTTCTTCTTTTCATTTTTTTTGTACCAGAACCCAGAACCGTTTGCATTGCAATTTTTGAAGTAAACCTTTCGTCGTAAAGTTTTATTTCAATATCTGGATATGATGTGGTTATTTTTTTGAAAAATATCTGAACTATTTCGCTAGAATGAGTTTGCCCCCCACTTAGAGATTTTGGTTCTCCTATTACTATTTTAGAAACCTTGTTTTTTAGTAAATAATCCTCAATGAAAATCAATAAATCATGTGTTTTTACCGTACATAATGCATGAGCAATAAATAATGGATTTTCAGCATATGCAATGCCTGTTCTTTTTAGTCCGTAATCCAAAGCCAATATTTGATTCATTTTTCAAATATAATCCTATAAAACAAAACCATTTAAATTAATTGTGATATTTGCATATATGGATTTAGAGAATACAATCAACCAAGCATGGATAAATAGAGATTTATTAAAAAATGAGCTAACTGTCAATGCCATAGAAAAAGTAATTGCTAAGCTAGATGCTGGTGAGTTAAGAGTTGCAGAAAAAATTAACGATAAATGGGAAACCCATCAATGGATAAAAAAAGCTGTAGTGTTGTACTTTCCAATTAGAAAAATGGAAACAATTGAAGTTGGGCCTTTTGAGTTTCACGATAAAATGAAACTAAAAAGCAATTATGCTTCCAAGGGTGTTAGAGTTGTTCCTCATGCGGTTGCTAGATACGGATCATTTTTAGCTAAAAATGTTATAATGATGCCATCCTATGTAAATATAGGTGCATATGTAGATACTGGAACAATGGTAGACACATGGGCTACAGTTGGTTCTTGTGCACAAATCGGAAAGAATGTTCATTTAAGTGGTGGAGTTGGAATAGGAGGGGTTTTAGAGCCCTTACAGGCATCACCAGTGATTATTGAGGATAATGCATTTATTGGTTCAAGATGTATAATTGTTGAAGGTGCAAGAATAGGAAAAGAAGCAGTTTTAGGGGCAAATGTAGTTATTACCAAATCTACCAAAGTAATTGATGTTACTCAATCTAATCCAGTAGAATACAGAGGAATTGTTCCAGAAAGAAAAGTAGTAATTCCTGGTTCATACAGCAAAAAGTTCAAAGCTGGAGATTATCATGTTCCATGCGCATTAATTATTGGTGAACGTAAAGAGAGTACAGATCTTAAAACATCTCTAAATGAAGTATTAAGAGAATTTGAAGTCACTGTTTGATTATACTTTAATAAATTAAAATAAATTTACGGAATGAAAATAGGTTTTGATGCCAAACGAGCATATCAAAATTTTACTGGATTAGGCAACTACAGTAGAGGCTTAATAGAGCACTTAATTAAAGAATATTCTGAAAATGAGTACTATCTTTTTGCTCCAAAAGATTCTGAAAATTCAAGACTAGATTTCTTAAGTAATTATGACAATACTTCCTCTGTATTTCCTCATAACAAACTAAATAAAACTTTTAAAGGATTGTGGAGAACTATAAATATGGAAAAATCCATCATTAAAAATGGTGTTGATATATACCATGGTTTAAGCAATGAGATTCCAAGAGTTAAAAACAAGAAAATTCCTTACATAGTTACTATCCATGATTTAATTTTTAAAAGGTATCCAAGAAATTACAGAAGTATTGATAGGAAAATATACAATGTTAAGTATAAATATGCTGTTAAACATGCGGATCTAACAATCGCAATTAGTGAGCAAACAAAACAAGATATCGTAGAGTTTTACAAAATAAAACCTGAAAATATAATAGTTATTTACCAGAGCTGCCACGAAAACTTTAGAAAAGAATATTCTAAAGAAGCCATGGACGTTATAAAGACAAAATTTAATCTTCCCAATGAATTTATGCTCAATGTGGGAACCATAGAAACTAGAAAAAATTTAATATCAATAATCAATGCAATGAATGTAATGAAGGTTGACGTTCCTTTAGTAGTAGTTGGAAAGAAAACACAGTATATGAATTTTCTAAAAATCCAAATGAAAAAAATGAATTTTGACAGTAAAAAGATTATTTTTTTAGAAGATGTTTCTATGGATGAATTGCCAATAATTTACACTCTTTCGTCGTTATTTCTTTATCCTTCGTTATTTGAGGGTTTTGGGATTCCTATCCTTGAAGCACTTAATTGCAAAACACCCGTCATTAGTAGCAAAGGGAGTTGTTTTAAAGAAGCAGGTGGAGATTACAGTAAGTACATTAATTCAGAAAACAGCGAAGAATTTGCATTTCAAATTGAAGAATGTCTTACCAATAATGAATTAAGAAAATCTATGATTAAGGAAGGCCTAAAACATGCCGAAAACTTTAAACCAAATAAAATTTCAAAACAACTTATTGATGTCTACAAAAGTTTGGTCTAATAATTTTAATACTTCTAATATTGATTCAGCTGTTGAAGTTCTTAATAAAGGTGGAATTATTCTTTACCCAACAGAAACAATTTGGGCCTTAGGTTGTAAATCAATTATTAAAAAAAGTGTTAAAAGAGTTTATGAAATTAAAAACAGACCTTACAATATGCCTTTTATCAATTTAATTGATCAGGTGGATAAAATTTCAAATTATATAGAAGATTTAGACTTTAAAGACTTGGACTTAATTAAAAACTACGACTTCCCTCCTACTATTATTTACCCCAATTGTAAAAGTAAATACAGCTTTCTAGCCAATGAATTAAATGAGATTTCATTTAGAGTTACCCCATTAAATGAATTAAAAAAAATTATAAATAAACTTAATTCTCCAATTATTTCTAGCTCTGCTAATATTAGCGGAAATGAATTCCCAAAAAGTTTAGATAATATTTCTCAGTCAATTTTAAATTCTGTAGATCTAATTCTTAATTTTGAAGTGAAATCTTCTGGAAAACCATCTGAAGTAATAAAAATCAATAAAGGTAAAATTGAATATCTCAGAAAATAAATACGGTGATCTTTTAGGATCAGAAAAAATCTTTAAAACTATTTCAAATGTTGCTGGTAAAATTGACCAACAAGCATTTGTTATTGGAGGATATGTAAGAGATCAAATTCTTAAAAGAGAAACCAAAGACATTGACATAGTAACCCTGGGAAGTGGTATTGAACTCGCTAAAAAAACTGCTAAAGTTTTAAATTGCTCGCCAGTTAAAATCTTTAAGAATTTTGGAACAGCCATGATTAATGTTGGTGAAATTGAGGTTCAATTTGTTGGCGCCAGAAAAGAAAGCTACAGAAAAAATTCTAGAAATCCAGTAGTTGAAGATGGAACTATAGAAGAAGATCAAAACAGAAGAGATTTCACCATTAATGCATTGGCTATATCACTAAATAAAAAGGATTATGGTGAATTTATTGATCCTTTCAATGGAACTCAGGATTTGAATGAAAAAGTATTAAAAACACCATTAGACCCAGACATCACATTTTCAGATGATCCTTTGAGAATGATGAGAGCAATTAGATTCTCTTCACAACTTGATTTCAATATCGAGAGTTCAACTTTAAAAGCCATTCAAAAAAACGCAGATAGAATAAGTATTGTAGCACAAGAAAGAATAACAGAAGAACTAAATAAAATAATACTAAGTGATCAACCTTCGAAAGGATTTAAGCTTTTAGAAGAAACTGGATTGTTGAAATTAATTTTTTTGGAATTTCAATTGTTAAAAGGTGTAGATATTTTAGAAGGTAAAAGTCACAAAGACAACTTCTACCACACCTTAAAAGTGCTTGACAACATTCTACCATACAGTAAAGGTAATTTATGGCTTAGATGGGCCGCTTTACTTCATGACATAGCAAAACCAAATACTAAAAGATTTAATACTAAACAAGGTTGGACATTTCATGGGCATGAAGACAAAGGAGCAAGAATGGTACCCAACATATTTAGAAAATTAAAACTTCCTTTAGACCATCAAATGAAATATGTCCAAAAGTTAGTTTTGTTGCATTTAAGACCAATATCTCTTACTAATGAAAGTATAACTGATTCTGCCTTAAGGAGGTTATTGTTTGAAGCAGGAAATGATTTGGAGGATTTAATGACATTATGTCAATCTGATATTACTTCTAAAAATAAAGAGAAAAAAATCAAATATTTAAATAGGTTTGAGCAGGTTAAGAAAAAACTAAGAGATTTAGAAGACAGAGATAAAATAAAAAATTGGCAACCGCCAATTGGTGGAAAAGAAATAATGGAGACTTTTAATATTAAACCTTGCAAAGAAGTTGGTATTCTTAAAGAATCTATAAAAAATGCTATTTTAGATGGAATAATTAAAAACAGCTACCAAGAAGCATATGACTATTTGCTTATTAAGGCTAAAGAAATTGGAATAATTGAAAAATAACTCGTTAGACATAAGAGTCGTAGCAGATACTAAAGAAGATATATTTGCAGACATAAGAATTCATAAAGAGAGTAACTTTATGATAATTCATGATTTCTTAGTAGAAAATTTTCATCTTGACAAATTAGAAATGTCTTCTTTTTTCTACAGCAACAATGAATGGGACAAAGGAGAAGAAATCACCTTAATGAATATGAACATGGGGGAAGACGAAGTAGTTAAATTCATGGAATCTATCACTGTAAAAGAAGTATTTAAAGATAAGAAATTGAAATTCTTATATGTAAATGATTTTCTTAATATGAATATATTTTATGTGGAGATTTTAAAGGAAAGTAATATAGAAGACGGCGAAAACTTACAAATTCTTCACAAATTAGGAGAATACGAACCTAAAAAAAGTGACTTAAGCCCCATAGAAGAAGACGATAGTAACCTTTCCGATATTGAGGATATTCTAAATGAATCTGACGAAGATAATTTCAATGATTTTGATGAGCTAGATCAAGATTTATACTAATCTATAAAAGACCTTTATTTTTTCTTAAAAACCATTCTGAAAATGGAAGTATCAAAAGCATAAGAAGCCACTTATAGTTAATGAGATCCTTTTGCTTTTGTTCTAAATGGGTCTTGATTTTATCCTTGTTAGCTAACTTAAGTTTGTCTATTAATATTTGAATTTCTGAAAACGTATAAGTTCTTCCATTTTGATTTAGAACTGCTAATTTTTTAGGATTTGATACAGTATTTAATTTTTCAATATTTGAAGGAATAATTGAAAATTCACCAGAACTTAGTATTTGTTCAATTGCATCTTCTACAGTTATTTTGTAACTATAATTACCAATAGGTAATCCAGTTAATTTAAGATCGTAAAAATTATCTCTAGAAATTAAGTTTTTAAAATATTCCTTTCCCGTGGAGTCTTTGTAGGAAAATATAATGTCTGCTTCAGCTTCAATTTCCATTAATTCATTGTAGTACTCAGCATAAATATATAGTGGTTTATTTTGGGAATTGTTCTTTGGAACTAAAGAATTTAATCTGGATTTTTTATCTATTTTTTTTAAATATTGAACTATTTTCCTGAAAAAATCTTTGAATGTATTGGCATTATTATTCAATTTATATTCGGCCATTTTCCATCTCCATATTCCTTCACCAATTATTACTCCATGTTTAACATTTCTATTATTGAAAAAATAAATTAATGGATAAGGCATTTTTAAATTATTGACGGATTGATACACTAAAATATTTGCACTAGAAACAAGATTATAATCTATTGAAAAAGGTACTGAGAGAGGTGGGAATTCAGAAATTAAATTCAGCCATTTCTCTCCAAAACCAAAAGATTTAAAATCTTCATTCAATAGAGCTTCCACCTCGTTGGTACCTTTAAATTTATTTTGTTTTAATCCAAAAAGGAGATTTTCAGAAGCATTGGTTTTAATTTCTGATCCTAAAACAACTAAAGAAGGTATTTCTAACTGTCTACTTTTTTCAACTACTTTCATAAGGGGTTTACTTTGAGATGGTTTATAAAAAACCAACAAATCAAAATCAGTAATATTTTCAGTAAACTGATCAATTTGAAAGGTGGTAACTTTAGATTTCAATTGGTCTTCCAATGCCCAATTCATAGCTGAAATATCTGGGTGTGAACAAGAGGTTAATATCAATATCTTCTGAGAGTAGTCAATTACTTCAATAGAAGTTCTTTTAGAATTATTTAATAAATTTTTATCGGGTTTTCTTGAACTAACTACTACTTTAAAGTTCTTAATCCCCTTTTGGTCGGCTTTATTTATTAAAGTTAAATTAGTAA
>TARA_B110000879_G_scaffold75368_1_pt1 | contig 11745 bp, 8 predicted proteins | sample TARA_B110000879 | Tara Oceans TARA_B110000879 (sample SAMEA4398094) | marine metagenome | biome: Polar Biome; feature: [SRF] surface water layer (ENVO:00010504); material: water (ENVO:00002006), including particulate matter (ENVO:01000060) such as... | depth 5 m
TGGAGGAGAATCGGCACCAATTTTTTATTGACTTAAAGGGTCAAATAGGTCCTTTTTTAAATGTTGGACATTTTATCAGCGCCTTTTTTATGAAAACTTCAATTCTTCTAAGTACCTTTCTTATCGGCACCGCTTCATCGGCAACTGTCAGTATAAGTTCTCTAGGTGATCTGGGAGTTCCTTCGGAGACCATCGACACACTCGGGTTTATGCCGACTTATGCTAATCGCTCTCTTGACGGAGTTACGGCAGTTCATACAAAAGACGCCACTTTTGCAGTCTCAATTGATTTCAACGCAGGTGTTAACGCCAATAATGGAGTCATTTGGGAGAGCGGTGGAGCAACAATCGGATCAACTCTTTCCTACAACCAAGCTGCAGCTACTGTGAGCGTGCACCACTCAACGAACGCTGGACTCGCGTTGGGAGTGGTAACTCATCAACTTACACTTGCGCAAGTTGCAGGGGGAAACCTCGAAGTTGTGTGGGCATACGATGCCAGCGAAATCGACTTTGAGCTCTTCGTTGATGGAGTCAGTAGTGGAACCACTGTCGATACGACTGAAGTTGCCAGAACTCAGAATAACTGGAGTGGAGGAAACGGGGCTGGGCTGGGTGTATTCGGAGGAAACTTTGCTGCGGGAAATGGTGCAAATGAAAACCTTCTATCTATTGCTAATCTTGAAGATACCGCAGCCATTAATCTAGTTACTGGACTTCGTTTTTGGGCAGGAACAGATGCCCAATTTGTGACGGTTCCTGAGCCTTCCAGCAGCATCCTTCTTGGCTTCGCTTCTTTGTTGGCGATGAGACGCCGTCGCTAGTTTGGTTCGGAATTTCTTTTCCCACAAACCTCACTGCTTTTAGTAGTGAGGTTTTATTTTGTCTTAAACCTGCGGGGAAGTTTCTTTTGGTGGGGATGGGTGAGGAGTTTATGGCATCCGATTCCTATATTGCCTTCACGAATGCTCCCTGATTCTCCAGGGTGCCCCCCTTTCGCCCCCCTCAGCTCCAAGCGGCGGCTTCAAGGCCCTCCCGCTAAAAGTAAATTCCTAGCAGTAATGGCAGGATCAACAGGGCCGCAAGAAAGGGGCGTCCCTGAGGACGTTATTGGGGAGATCGGAGAGGGGCGGAATACCGGAACAGTGACGAGTGGGCAGGCGGTCTTGCAAGGGCAAAGGGGAAAAGGTAATCAGTCAGTAATCACACCTTATGCGTCCGCATAGCCTGTTTGGTGGGTGAGCTGAGTGGAAGATCCTAGCCTGGGCCTCCCACCGCCTCCCAATCTGCCCAACGCTGACTACCAAGCTCCTTCCTCTCGGAATTAACTTCCTAGTAGCTTTCTCAAATCGCATCCTCCAAGGATGCAAGTCTTTATCACATTCATAGGCTTTACCGCTTTCGTGGCATTCTATTCGTGGTTCCGCTTGCGGAAAGAGGAGCTCTCTACCCAAGATGGATACTTCTTAGGTGGTCGAAGCCTGACCGGTGTCGTCATTGCTGGCTCGATGCTCTTAACCAACATTTCAACCGAACATTTAATCGGGATGAATGGAAGTGCTTACAAAAATGGGTTCATCATCATCGCGTGGGAGGTGACTTCAGCATTAGCCTTAGTCGTCGCCGCTACCTACTTTTTACCAACTTATTTAAAAATGGGATTAACCACTATCCCGCAATATCTCGAAGAACGATTTGATGCAACTACCCGGACAATAGTTGCTTTGTTTTTACTAATTTCTTTCGTGGTCACTCTACTGCCGATCGTACTTTATACGGGGGCTATTAATCTGGAGAGTATCTTTAATATCTCTGAAAATTTTGGGATCAGCCAGTCGGCAGCGTTATGGTACACCGTTATAGCGATTGGCTGCGTGGGTTCGTGCTATGCCATTTTTGGCGGCCTCAAGGCAGTCGCTTATAGTGATACAATCAATGCCGTAGGATTATTTTTAGGGGGATTATTAGTACCAATTTTGGCCCTGTGGAATATTGGAGATGGTAATGTCTGGGGTGGCCTAGTGAAGGTCTATGAGCATTGCCCCGAAAAATTCAATGTGGTGGGGGCCTCAGATTCAGTGCTGCCTTTTGGGACTTTGTTCACTGGCTTAGTGATCAACCAACTCTATTTCTGGGGGATGAACCAAACCATCATTCAACGTGCCTTGGGTGCAAAATCTTTGGTAGAGGCTCAGAAAGGACTCTTAATTACCGGGTTATTAAAAGTCTTTGTCCCAGTGATCATCGTCCTTCCTGGAGTAATCGGGTTCTATTATTTTGGAGACCGCTTATTTGCTAACCAAGATCTCATTTATCCTGAGTTGATCAAAAAAGTCCTTCCTTTAAGTTTCGTAGGATTCTTTGCGGCGGTCGTGATGGGAGCGGTCCTAAGCACGTTCAACAGTGTTTTAAATAGCACCGCGACCATCTTTAGTATGGGAATCTATAAGAGGCTCATGAATCCCGGCGCAAATGATCGCCAAATGGTTCGCGCAGGAAAGACCGTGTCCATTATTTTGGCCGTCGTAGCGATTTTAACGGCACCCTTGGTAGCGGGAGCTCCAGACGGGCTCTATGACCTACTCCAAAAACTAAATGGAATCTTTTTTATTCCAATTGCCTCAGTGATGCTCGCTGGATTGTTCCTGCCCAAAATCTCAGCTCAAGGAGCGAAAGCCGCATTGTTTGTGGGACTTGCGTTTTACATCAGTGCCGAATTTATTTTTAAGGTCGAAATCCATTTTGTTCATATTTGGGGCATTGAGTTTGTTTTAAATATGGTCGTGATGTTTGTCGTAACGCATTTTTATCCCAATAAGAACCCATTCCAACCGAAGGACAAAGGACTTGTGGAAATTGAAGAATGGAAATACACAAAAGTGTTTAGCAGATTTTTGGTTTTACTAATTGTGGGAATTTATATTTGGCTAGGGTGGTTAATTTAGTAAGTGCCTCCCGGGACAAATCTCAAGATTGTGAAATCCTCCGGGGCGTCACAACTCGTATTTTAAGACCCGCATTCCTCCAGCATGAAGAGCCTAAAAGATAAAAGCCCTGATATCGAAGACCTATGGGAGGATAACTTGCGTAGTCGCTACCCTGAAAATGGAGATAAAGGAGAGGAAGATTTCCGAGATTATAACGATCCGGCGAGAGATACGGTGCGGGAGTTTTACCGCCTGAATCATCACTATCAGAACTATGACTTCGTGCTTCAAAAAAAAGCGCATTACACGAAGCTCGAAAAGCGGAAGATGGGTCTGTGGGAAGCTGTTGAATTTTTAAACACCCTCGTCGATGACTCCGATCCTGATATCGATCTGGACCAAACTCAGCACTTGTTGCAGACATCCGAGGCAATCCGTTCTGACGGTCATCCCGATTGGTTTATCCTGACCGGATTTTTACATGACCTAGGCAAGGTTCTTTGCCTCTTTGGGGAACCGCAATGGGCGGTAGTGGGAGATACTTTCCCCGTAGGATGTCAGTTTTCCCAGTCCATTGTTTATCCCGAATTCTTCAAAGAAAATTCCGATTTCCACGACCAACGTTTTAACACAAAATATGGTATATATGAGCCAAATTGCGGCCTCGATAAAGTCGAGCTTTCATGGGGCCATGACGAATATTTATACCACGTTCTCAAAGAATATTTACCTGAGCCTGCCTTGTATATGATTCGCTATCACTCATTCTATGCTCAGCACAAAGAAGGAGCATATGACCACTTGATGAAGGAGCATGACCATAGACTCTTTGAATGGGTAAAGCGGTTTAATTCCTATGATCTCTATTCCAAGTCACCAGCTCCTCCAAACGTGGCGGAGTTACGTCCTTTTTATGAGGACCTCGCTGCCAAGTATTTGCCAGATACTATTGCATTTTGAATGCTTAAGGCAGTTCTGAAGGTCGCTAAAAAATAAAATGAAAACAAAAATCAGAGTTTGTATTGTAGGGCTCGGAAGAGCTGGTCGTTTCCATTTAACCTCGATTAAGAATCTAGATTTCTTTGATCTGAAATATGTCATTGATCCTAGCCTCTCGACACAGGATGACATCGTTCAAAATAATGATTTCATTTTGCTGGAAGACATTGAAGAGGCGCTAGTTGATGACGAGCTTGATGCCGCGATTATCTCACCACCCACGCAGTTCCATTTTGATTGTGTTACTCGCTTTTTAAAAGCTGGCAAACATGTCTTTACAGAAAAGCCTCTTGGAAGATCCCTTGCTGAAATCCAAACCTGTTTTGAACTTTCGGCTGAGCGAGAAAAGGCGCTATTCCTAGGGTTTCAGAGGCGGTATGACCGAAATTTCCGCGCTCTTAAATCAAGGGTTGAAACCCTTGAGCCAGTAAAAATTATTAAGGCGAGCTCTCGGGACAACCCCCAACCTTCGTTAGACTACCTAAAGATTTCAGGTAATATTTTTCACGACATGTTAATTCATGATTTCGATATGTTGATCTTTCTTTTAGGAAACGAGCCTCCCATTTCGGTTTTCGCCTATGGCCATGCTTACGATGAAGACATCAGGAATATTCCAGATCTCGATACCGTAATGGTAACACTTAAGTACAAGACGGGTCTGATTTGCTCAATCGATACAAGCCGAAATGCTGTTTATGGATATGACCAACGGTTAGAAATTTTTGGTGAGGGGGGCATGGCGATCGCTGAAAATGAGCGGGATCATACGGTGCAAATGCATACCTCCAAGGGAATGGAAGTGGCAGCCATCAATGAGTCTTTCCCTAAACGCTATAAAGACGCTTACGCCGCTGAGATTAGGGACTTTGGTGAAGCGATCTCAGAGGGCCGCTTATCCAACGTCCCCCGAGACGAATGCCTTTTAGGCCATTTGCTTGCTAATGCAGCTCACCAATCTGTTGAGACCGGAGCTCCCGTCAATTTTGAGAATTATTTGGATTCATTGGGGGTTAATCTGGTTGGGACAACCTCCTTTCGCCCCCTCCACTCCGGTCCAAGGGCGGCTTCAAGGCCCTCCCACTAAAAGCAAATTCCTAGCAGTCGAAAGGATCAACGGTTCATTTTCGTAGTATTCAGACTGTCTTCTACTTAGGAGACGTTGGTTTTTCAGAAGTTCTGACTACTCACTGCTTCCAGATCTAGTACAAAAAAATGGCAAGACTGTATTTTTCGGTTTCAAGTTTTCGGGCTTCTTTGAGACCTACTTTCTTAACAAGCCTTGTTACTCTTATCTCCATGACCACAACGGTCAGAGCGAGTGAAACAAGTCATTCGCTATCGGGCATTAACAGCAAACATCTCGGTCTTTTAGCCACCCACTGCGCGTCTTGCCACAACGAGAAGAAGAGCAAAGGAAAATTCCGAATTGATAAACTTAGCCTCACCATTCAAACGACAGCCGATGCGGAACGATGGCAAAAGGTGCTCAATGCCCTTAATGCCGGCGAGATGCCACCCGAGGATGAAGAGCAAGTTCCACCTTTGGCAAAAGCAGATCTGGTTGATGACCTAGGACAGGCGATGGTCTCCTTGCGAAAGAAAATGAGCGACCGCCATGGAGAAATCGCTATGAGCCGCCTTAATCGACGCGAATACCGTAATACTCTCCGCGAATTACTTGGCGTCGAAATTAATGTCAGCCAATTACCCGCAGATCATGGTCTTGGTAACTATGACACTTCCGGCAGCAGCCTCTACATTTCAAGTAACCAAATTGAATCGTATTTGGAATTAGGACGCGAGGCAGTAGAGGAAGCAATCGACCGTTACCTTGCACGCGGAGTTGCCGTCAACCACCGGCACGAAGGCGAAGAGCTGACCAAAAAATACCGGGCACATTTCAAAAAATGGGATACCTCAACAAAATGGCGAAGTGAACTCGCAAAAGCAGGGTCCCAAACAGTGAATAAAAAAATCTATGAATCACTAAAAAAGAAACATCCGACCCGACAAGATAAACATCTTCCCTTCTATCTCCACTTTGATGAGATATCGGGAGCGCCACCAGTCCCCAGTGATAATGCCTTTCGTTTTTTCGACAACCCCACTCGGGTCGATCAATTTATCAGTGCTTCCGCACCCAATCATTCTTATCTCAAAAGATACCTGAATCTGCCAAAAATTGAGCAAGGTGCCTTCATCACGATACCGACCATTCATCCAAATCAATTGCCCACAGGGTATATCGAATACCATCTCCCTCCGGGTTGGCCACCCGGAAAATATAAAGTGAGATTTCGAGCTGCACGCGCGGACAATGCACCTGAGGACCGTCGCTTTCTGGAATTTGGACTGCGTGTGCGTAATGTAGACTTATTAAGTGCCCATGAAGTGACCGGAACCATGGAGAACCCCCAAATAATCGAGACTTCATTAGAAATCACGCGTAAGCATTCTCTGGGCGAAAACCGCGACGAGAGGCAAATTTATCTCCGTGAAAAAGGGATGCATCATCAATTCCACTACCCGCGCAAAGTATTCGCGGAAACTAAAAAACGAAACGGATATGGCCCCGAATATGTCTTTTGGATCGACTGGCTAGAGGTTGAACGTGTCACTACAGAAGACCACTCGCTTCCAGAAGGCATGCAAACAGTGGTCCAGTTATTAAATCGCGAGAAGTTGGTTGAAGAGCGTTCCGAGGAAGGTCTCTTTATCCATCAAACAGGCGGAATTAAGGCCCAAAGGATCCGTATTATTAACCCAGATGCCGGTGACAACGACTTCCTCCACCTTCGTGAAGTGCAAGTAATGAGTGAAGGTAAGAACATCGCACTAGAGGGAACTTCCTCACAGAGTTCCACCCACGGTAATGAAAATGAACGGGGCGCAAAAAGTGCAATCGATGGAGACATGACGAGTATCAATCACACTTCGAATATTACTAACTCCGGAGAATGGTGGGAGGTCGATCTTGGCCGCGAAGTGTTAATCGATGAAGTCCGTATTTACAACCGGAACGACAGCCCAACGATAGAGTCTCGCCTTAAAGATTACATCCTGGAAATCATAGACGCGAAAGGGGAACCTCAGGGAAATAACTATCCAAGAACCGCAGAGCTCGCCGCCTGCTTCAAAGAATTTTCAACCCAAGCATTTCGGGGAGAACAGGCAGACCAAAGCTTTATCGATCGTCTCCTAAACTATTATCACGCTAAACGAAAAGTCGATGGGCTTAAACATCGGGAGGCCCTCACCAGCACCTTGGCGATCGTCTTGAGTTCCCCAATGTTTCTCTATAAGTCCGAGTCCTCTTTGCAGAACCAACAAATAATCAGCCAGCAAGAACTCGCCCAACGACTCTCTTATTTTCTGTGGAGCGCCCCGGCCGACTCCACACTGATAAAGCTGGCAAGCGCTGGTAAACTATCTGACTCCAAAGTCCTCCGCCAACAAACTGACCGACTACTCGAGGATCCACGATCTACCGCAATGATCCACGGGCTTGTTCATCAATGGCTAGATATGGAGCGACTCGATTTCTTTAACGTTAATCTAATTAAGCATCGAACTTACGACAATAGTGTGAAGATGGCCGTTCGCGACGAAGTTTATCAAACCTCATCTTTTCTTCTCGCAGAAGACCGTAGTATCACGGAACTGTTATCGGCTGACTATGTGGTGATCAACAACCTTCTGGCCCAATTCTATGGGATCCCTAACGTCGAAGGCGACCACTTCAGAAAGGTGGCTCTTACAAAAAACTCGCCACGAGGCGGCTTGCTAGGCATGGCGGCGATTCACCTCATGGGCGGAAATGGCGACGAATCGAGTCCGGTCGAACGCGGGGCCTGGGTCCTCCGGAAACTACTCCATCAACCACCTCCGCCCGCTCCTGCCAACGTTCCCAACTTAGCCAGACTTTCGGATAAAGTCCTCACCACGCGCGATCGCTTGAGGGCTCACCAGGAACTCCCGCAATGCGCCAGCTGTCATCGCAAAATCGATCCAATCGGATTTGGTCTGGAAAATTTCAACGCGGTTGGTTTGTGGCGAACCGAAAACAGCTATGAACCTCAGGACAAAGAAGGAGAAAGGAAAGCCTGGAAGATCAATCCCAGTGGCCAAATCCACAACGGTCCGAATTTTTCCGACTACTTTGGTTTACGTAACCATATTGCCGCTCACTCGGATGCCTTTGCTCACAGCTTCACCTCGGCTGCGATCGAGTACGGAATGGGTCGACCGATTGGTTTTAGTGATCAAATATTTCTTCAGGAGATCGTAAAACAGTCGAAAGACCAAAACTACACATTCCGATCTTTCTTCCACGCCTTGGTGCAACACGATAACTTCAAACTAAAGTAGTCTTATGAATCATCCGATGGGCCGACGCCCTTTCCTCCGATCTGCAGCCGGATTCCTAGCTCTTCCAGCGTTAGATCTTTTCGCCGAAAATCGCCCTCGTCAGACCAAGGCTCCGGCCAAGCGGATGGTCTTTCTTAGCTTTGGTTGGGGTGTCACCGAGGAAAGTTGGTATCCGGATATCACCAAACCGGGCGACGCTTACAAAATGCCGACTGGTCTCGCTCCCCTTGAGCGCCATCGTCAAGACTTCTCAATTGTCCAAGGCCTTTGGCATAAGTATAGCCTCTTCAACGATGCTGGACATTCGGGCAGCACATTCTGGCTAACTGGTGCCAATCGATTTGCGCAACCGGGCGTAAGCTTCGCCAATACCATTTCTGTCGATCAGGTAGCAGCCCAAGAATTCGGCAAACACACGCGCTTTGATTCCATCCAGATCAATGGCGGCGGAAACGTCAACGGTGATGGTCACGGTCCTGGGCTATCCATGTCATGGGACTCGAAAGGCAAACCATTAGGGGGCCAAAATCATCCGGTCCAATTATATCGTCACTTGTTTTCCGGCAGTGAGATTCCACTTGAGCAAGTGCAGCAGCGATTATCCGAGAAACGCAGTGTGCTAGACACGATGATGGGGAACGCCAAACAACTTGAGAAAAAATTGGGGCACACCGATAAAGACAAACTGGACGAGTATTTTGAAAGCATTCGAAAACTTGAAAACCGAATCGCTAAGGAAGAGGCCTGGCTCGACGTCCCTCGCCCTAAAGCACCAATCTCCGAACCCAAGGTGAACAATGGTCGGGAACTTGTCGAAGCCACCTACGATCTAATGGTCCTGGCCATGCAAACAGACAGCACCCGGATCATGACCTTCCGTCAACCAGTCCAAAGTTTGCTCAACAGCGAAAACATCGCTGTCGGCGGTCACGACATCAGTCACTACCACGGGAATTCCGAGAAGATGCATGCTTCTAAACAGCGGGATCTTGTCCAGAGCGAACTACTGGCCGGCTTTATCGATCGACTCAAAAAAACGAAAGAAGCAGATGGCTCCAGCCTGTTCGACCACCTCTCCCTTGTCTACGGCAGCAACCTCAGAACCAGTCATTCGGTGGACAACTGCCCAACCCTCGTTGCTGGAGGCGCATCAGGAATCAAGCTTGGACACAACCATGTTATGGAAAATGAGACTCCGTTGAATAATCTTTGGTTGTCATTACTCAATCAACTCGACATTCGAACGAAGAAACACGGCGACAGCACCGGAGTTCTAGAAAAAATTATGGCCTAGAATCTCTTTAATCGCTGACCCGCTCTTCAGAGCTAGTATTTTTGCTGAATTAATAAGACCCATTGGTCCTAAACATCTTTTTCTTGGAAGCACGAGGTTTGCTGAGACAACGACGTTGGGCAGGAGTGAGTTTATTTCCTTTCTTAACCTCTGGATAGCAATCCAAGTGGGACTCCTTCCGGCATCCGCCGATGGAGTATTGGGAAGATCAGGATAGGTATTGTGAATGAGCTTCCAATGCTGATTCGCAACCGCACGGCCATGATCCTCGAAATCGTGCCAGTGATCCTCTGAGAAAGCATACTCACGGGTGATCTTCCGGGCATCTTTCAGGATAGGTAAAAACTGGTTCCTTCGAATGATTCCAGTGACTTTAAACCCGTGATTTCAAGAAAAGAGGGAGCGATATCGACCGAAGACATGAGGCACGTCGTTTTCTGTCCTAGCTTGATTTTGGCAGGCCACTTCACGATCCATGGAGTGGGGAATACCTCCATCATAAAGTGTGGTCTTGTCTCCTGGGAAAGGACGTCCGTTGTCACTGATAAAAACAATCATGGTATTTTTGCTCACCCCCTGCCTCTCCAATTCAGCGTGCAATTTTCTCAAGCTGAAGATCAGTGCTCTTGTGATGACAAGGTTAATAAATAGTGTCGATTTATTACAGTGATTGTCGGGAGGGTATCTTGGTGAACCAGGCACAGATTGCGACTAAGGCAAACACGGGCGCTGCACTAGTCATAGCGGAAAAGTAGCTGCCGAGGCGCTGCTGGACATCGGCCAACCACCAGGGCCCTAAAGCTGAAGCTATGACAGCCAAAACTTGGGCGCAGCCCTGGATTTTTCCGAGGTGGGTATGCCCAAAGGCTTGACCAAAGCCAGTAAAGAACAGCACGGAAAACACCCCACCACAGAAGCCAAAAATACTGGCATGCATGATGACCTGCCAGTCTGATTGCAAGTGGCTGTATATGAGCATCACACTGGTTAGAATCGCAAGGCTCACAGCCATCACACGTGGTAATCCGACTCGGCGCACCGACCATGCTGCTACCAGGTTACCTACTAAGCCGGCACTCATCAGCCCTGCCATAGCATAACGAAATGTCTCCTGGCCAAAGCCTAATTCTTGCAAGATGGATTCATTGAACAAACTCACACTTGCGATTAAACCGCCATACAAAGCCATTCCAATTCCAAAGACCCAGAAGCACGGCGTGCGCAGGGCTTCTCGTAATGTGAGAACGGCCTCGTTACTGAGCTCTTCGCTGGCTTGGTGAGACGGGTCTCCTCGTCCCGCTAATGCGACACACAGTAAGCCCAATGTGAGGACTGATAGGCCTATTGTCATCCACACCTTGCGCCAGCCATCGATCGCAATTTGCGCCTGGGCACCCACAATCGCTACACTGAAACCTATAGCCACGATTACAGAGAAGACACCCATGGCGATTGCTAAGCGGGTGGTGAACCATTTACCAACGCTGGTGACGCTGATAGTCGATAGCGCACTTTGCCCAACCGCACGCGTCAGAATTAAAAATGCCATGATGGTAGCCGCCGTCACCCACTGGCTCATGGCCATGACCAAGCAGCCTAATAAGATCAATGTCCCTGAGAGGGTGACATGTATGCCGAAACGATCGGTGAGCGGTCCAGCGATTAAGGCACCAATTGTGCCTAGTAAGGTGGCAATCATGTTGAGCCTCGCGTATTCAGTCCGAGCCATGCCAAACTCAGCGATTAAAGATTCTGTAATTAGCCCTAGACCAACCGTTCGTCCAGGCAAGGTGGCGACCATGGCCAGCGCTGCGAGCACGACTATTAACCATCCGTAGTAGGGCTTTTGGGTTTTGGAAGTCACGCTAACACCTAAACAACCAACGCAAGGGTTGGCCAGCCCGACCTTCGATTCAATATCCTTCTGTCAGAACTTTCTGAGAAAACCCCTTTCGCCCCCCTCCGCTCCGGTCCAAAGGCGGCTTCAAGACCCTCCCGCCAATAGCAATTTCCTAGCAGTCATCCCGAATAGTTCCCCACCAGCCTGCGCTCTTAAGTCGGCCAGCATCACGTCCCTCTTAATCTTTCCCGCCCTCACGGATTTGCTTTATCACCTTGCCAGCGAGCTTAGCTCGGAGATACAAGATCCCCGAT
>TARA_B110000879_G_C11183447_1_pt1 | contig 11737 bp, 17 predicted proteins | sample TARA_B110000879 | Tara Oceans TARA_B110000879 (sample SAMEA4398094) | marine metagenome | biome: Polar Biome; feature: [SRF] surface water layer (ENVO:00010504); material: water (ENVO:00002006), including particulate matter (ENVO:01000060) such as... | depth 5 m
CAAGCCTCGTATTGCACTAATGTTTAGCTTAGATGGGACGGATGATATTACAAATCTATGATTGAGGTAAAAGAATATAATAGTACTATGTCTAACGACTTGTTACATTTTCGAAGACAAGTGCTCGCAGAAGGTAATAATAGTTTAATTAGCGACAAGTTTAATCCTGATAATTTAGATGGAAAAATTTGGTGTGTGTATATTAATGACATATTAGCTAGTATAAGTGTTGCCGAATCTAGTCATTACACTGGTGATCCTGATGCGGCTGTTCGCATCTGTAGATACCATATTCTAAAAAAATACAGACACAGTCATTGTGGATTTAGAATGTTACCCTATCAGATTGAATGGGCAAAAAATCAGCAATACAAGGTACTTTACTGGACGCATGATGTTAAAAATCGTGCATTAAATGCGCTATATCAACACAAAAAACGTATGACCGATCCTGAGGCTAAACAGTTTTTTGAAGCTGAATGGTATAAACAAGTACAGTTTGATAAACGTTGGTTATTTAAGGTTGCTGCTACATCAGACTTTTTGCAATACGTTTATTACATAGATTTACAAAATGAAAACTTCATTTGGGTGCCAGCAAAGTCTGCAACATGGCAAGAGCATAATGGCGACTTATAAAAAAACAGTTCAGCTTGGCACATTTAGTGTTATATATAATAACTGGCTTCCTTATGCATCAGGTTGCTTGATAAGTTATTGCAAAAATATCCAAGAAATAACTAATAGATACACATTTTTAGATCCTATATATAAACAAAAACCAGTACACGAATACAAAGAAATATTAAAAAACGTTGATATACTAGGATTAACTTGTTATGTCTGGAATCAAAGTTATAATAATGAACTAGCTGAGTTTTATAAAAAACTAAATCCTAACGGCATTGTAGTATATGGCGGTCCGCAAATACCAGAAGATGAAACTTTAAAAATTGCATATGACAAAGAACATCCTCACGATCACAGTATAGCAGGATTAGCAGAAATAGCATTTGCTGAATGGCTACTAGATTTACAACAAAGTAAAGGCGTTTTAAGAGAAATGCCTATTCCGTATTTAGACGGGACATTTGATAATATTTTAAAGAAAGACAAAAAAATAAAAGTTAGCTTTGAAACAAATAGAGGATGTCCTTATAGTTGTAGTTTTTGCGACTGGGGAGGGCAGGCTCGTTCTAAAATAATTCAGTTTGGCCATAAGCAAGTAAAACAAACTATAGACAAAATATATCAATACAGTAACATAGACGAACTGGAGATACTAGATGCTAATTTTGGCATGTTTCCGCATGATGTAGAAGTTATTGATTATATGATCAACAGACAAAACTTTTACAATAACTATCTTAGAATAAGTTACAGCGGATTGGCAAAAAATGGTAGCAAACACTTACCAAGTATAATGGAAAAAATATTTGACAACTTACCGATAGATCAACGTAACTTAAAAATAAGTTTTCAAACACATACCAAGGGAGTGTTGCAAACAGTAGGCAGAGAGAATATTAATAATGAAAAGTTGTTTCCTCTTATAAAACAGTTTCAACAAAAGAATATACCTACAACTAGTGAAATGATAATTGCGCTGCCTGGCGAAACAGCAGAAACATGGTTACAAACATTACATTATAACTATCATACATTAAGTATAGATTTTGTTAGAGCTTACATATTACATGTAGTTCCTAACACTCCGCTATACAACAGTGTGTTAACAGGCGATTATAAAACAAAAAAAGTTATATATAAAAACAACGCAGTTGAAATACTAGTGCAAGATCTAAAAGAAATAAAACTGATGTTTAGTTATTTTTGGATTTTCAATACGTTCATAAACACTCAGCTAGCAACTGTTCAAAGTGTTTATGATGATGTAAAAATGTTTCACCAAAATATAAACAATATGCCTTTTGTAAGAAGTTTACTGGATGATTATTTAAAAATAGTAGAAACAGTTTTTGTAGATAACAAAGAAACAACTTTACAAGATGATACATATATTTCTTTTTTTACTAATACGCTTAGAGGCAACGAAATAACATATATTTTAGAAAACCAAGAAACTGTATATAATGAAACAAAAGATTATTTTAATGTTCCTAAAACCAAATGGCAATGCGATAATCCAAAAGGAGCAATAACTACTATATGCTAGACTATTATATCATAGATAACTTTTTAGATGACAACACAATTGATGAGATATTAAAAAATATTGATAGTTCATCATACATAACCCTTGACGGCGATAAAGAAAAACATCTTGTAGGTAAAACCAACTATACTTATAACGTATATAGAGATAACATTAGAGACAATAAACAAATAACAGAAGAAGTTTTTAGAAAACTCAACAGTTTTTATAAAACAACAATAGGCAAAGAATTCCCTGTTGACAATCTAAATCCCTTAAACTTTTTTACAAAAAGTTTTGATCCTAACAAAGGATTTTATGATTTACATACAGAAGATCCAAAGTATTTTGGAGATATTGTTTTTATGCTGTACTTAACCGACGAACAAGATGGCGAACTTGTCCTGCCTAACTATAATGATTGCTTGCCTATTTGGACTGACGGGTTCCAATCTATGATAGATAAAGTAGATGTAAAATATATAGATAAAACTGTAAGTATACTTCCTAAACGTAACAGGTGTGTTTTTGTAAAAGTAGGATTAGCACACTATGTAAAACCTTGCAGTGGAAATAGATACACTCTTACTGGTTGGAGTTTTGCAAGCGACGAATACTACAAGGAGTTTTACAATAAATGATAGTGTTTAATGGTTGTAGTTTTACAAAATACTTTTGGCCAAGTTGGGCAGATATGCTGTGCTACGGCTATAAAGATAGGATAAATTTAGGTAATATGGGCAGCGGCAATGAATACATTTTTTTAACAACCTACCCTTATTTAAAAAAAGCAGAAAAAGTTTGTATTCAATGGAGCGGGTACAATCGTTTTGATTTTTGTAAAAACGGCGAATGGAATATAGACGGCAATATAACATTAAACAACTTAGGTAATTGGCCAAAAGCAAAGTGGTTTTATGACGATAAACACTTTGAAAACAAAAGCAATATATTTCAAAAATCATTTACAGACTTATTAGATCATTATAAGATAGAGTCTCACTATATGTATTTAGAAGATTTAAAAAGCATGGTAGAAGACAATACATATAAGTTTGAAACAACTCCTAACCCGTTTGTGAAAAAGAAAAACTTTAAAGACGGGCACCCTGATGTTTATTTACACTACGAAATAGCAAAAGATGTTGCGCAGAAACTTGATATTGATTTCAAAATAGATGAAATACAAGAAAAAATAGAATATATACATAAAGAAATACAGCAAATAAAACACTTAGCCGACATATGGAATGGACCTATAACATTATGAAAATAAAAAAAGATAATATAGCAGGACGATACGGCGTAGAAATCGACTTAGACATCAACAACTTTGATGAACAAGAACTAGGTAATCTGTTAGCAGAACAGTTGATAGTAGTTTTTAAACCTGAAAATAAAAGTACAAATGCAGAAAATGCAAAAATGCTGTGGCACTTTGCTAAAAACTTTGGAAACATACAAACGTGGGATAAAAATGTTACTAAAGCAACTGGCAACAATGTACCTAACAATGCTACATCCTATTGCGACGATAATGGCATGATTGTGTATCCTGGTATAGATAGAGTTACTAGAAAAAAAGACAAAGATGGAAAGTTTACAGGCGGCATAGGCGGCATTAGTAAACGCCTTAACTGGCATTGCAACGAATTTAGTTTACAAAAACCTCAGTTTCCTGTAGTAGCACTACACGGAGTTAGTCACAGTTCGCCAAGTATTACGCAAGTTTGTCCGATGGTAGAACAATACGAAATGTTAGACAACGATACACAGGCATGGATGGAAACACTGAATGTTGTATGGGATCCTAGAATAGGAGATACCAACTTCAAGGAAGATAAAACCACCCCGGACCTCAACGGTGAACAAATAGACTATCTGTGGGAAGGCAATCAGTTAGAACTAAAAAAATACAACCAAGATGCAAACCCTGTAGATATTAAACCGTTGATAAAAACCAGCAATGCCGGTATAAAAGGAATACATTTTAGTCCTGGACAATGCAAAGGTATAGAAGGAATGAGTATGAAAGAGTTTGAAGAGTTTAGACAAGATATAATATTCCCAATGCTAAATGAAAAATATTGGTATAATACTGTATGGGAAGACGGAACAATATTGTTAATGGATCAAACAGTAACAATTCACAGACGTGTAGCTCTTAATGGTAAAGTTGATGATTTTACCACTAACTATTTAGAAAAAAGATTGCTACATAGGATAGAATTTGATTTTGAAAATATATCAGGCATTCCAGCCAAGGTGTGATATATCAATCCACTGATTGTAGTTCATTGTAAGCTCTTCTCCAACAGATATAAATCTGTTGGATATCCAGCCGTTGTTGCCATTCCAATCGATATTATTGTTAGTTGAATGATTTACAAAACTGTTGTTTTCATTTTTATAAATATTTCCGTTTATGCGTAGTACCAACTTGCCTTGCTCAATAGGCTCATTAGTAAAACGTCCTTGACAATGTATAGAACTAGCATCAACTGTTGTTTTGTAATAACAATCAATCATTTGACATACTTCCTATTAAGTGCAATCTTTCTCCAATGCTAGGCAGCACTCTATGACTAACACTTACGTCTTCTATAAACGCAGTATCTGGAGGGTAATAAAGCTCGTTGTCTAGTGTGCTGAAACTAGGAGTTATTCCGTCATTTATCAACACTTGATGATACCTTGACATGTTACCGTCTACATGCCAATCAAATCCTGTATCGCCTTTCATATAGCTGAACCAAAGTGTATCACCGGAGTTTGAAAAACGTTGCTTGAACATATCATAGTATTCGTTGCCTTTGGATTCATTAGTAACCAATACATATGTGTGTAGATGATCATCTTCGCCTATTACTGCGTTGTCCTTATCAAAATAGATATAGTACAGTACACCATTTTTTAGATTGTAAGTGTGTGTTCTTTCTGTCCAATTAACTCCAGATTTTTTGCCGCTCATTCCATAATATATATTTTTAATGCTTGTATCTTTTTTGTATATATAGGTATTGAAATATGTCTTGGGCTTGAAATCAATATGCTGCCATGCATCTTCTGTTAGGTGATAAAAATAGTCAACAAGTGCCTGTGAATCATATAAAGTCTGTACTTGCATACCAGTCTAAAACCTCTCGTTTGTTAATAAAATAGTCTATTTTGTTAATTTCACTGTTTTTTTGCGGAAGTGGCTTTAGTGATACTATATCTTGTGAAAATATATCTTCACTATAGCATATAGTGTTATTTTTTAAGTGCTTTTCCTTTAATTTCAAAAAACTAATTATTACAGTAGTTATGTACATGTAGTCTGGCTTTTCATAATAAAGGCTGTTTAAAACGGCGTTTCTTTTGGTATTCCACTTTCTAGTGTAAGTTCCTAGCCCCCAACTACATATTTGTTCTAGTTTGTCTTTGCGTTCAATCCATATAGGTGTGTTGTTTTGCAATAACCAATCGACAATAACACTAGGTGTCATACCAGGAAACACTTTTATCAAAGGCGGATCTTTCATCTGTTTGTAGATTTCAAATCTTTCAAAAATGACTTGCTGACTGTACATACTGGTATCAAAAATTTCTCTATTGTACAACCCTGTTGCTAGTTTTGTACTCAATCTGTCATCTAATATTTTGTTACAGTGTAGTTCGCAATACAATGTGCTGCCTGTACGCGGTGTACTTATTATAAACATAGTGTATCTCTAAATTCTTTGGTATATGTTCCGTATATCATTAATGTCCATGCAGGAAATTCTGTCGCATCAGCACCGTGCCAGTCTCCCATGTTCCACAAACTGGCTTTGCTGTTAACATAATGTTTTCTATCGTTTCCTTCGTCGTAAATATAGAACTTTTTGTTTTCAAACGGGCTACAATATATTGCTTCTTTTACAGGTGGATGCTTATCTTCTTTTACAAATTTGGCAATTTGTAATTCATCATAGTCTGTGTGAAGTAGAATTTTTTGCCCAGGCTCTTGTATCATTAATCTAATAACTTTGATTTCTTCAAACGGCAATGTGTTTGCCCATGCTTTTAAGAAGTCAAAATACTGGTGATCGTCATCGTCGCCCATAGGTGCCCAGGCTTTAACATCGCTAATACTGATATATGTAATAGGTGGATATAGTCCATACTGTAACTTAAAATACAGCTCTCTTTCACGCTTGCTCAAAGCATCAATTTCACTGTCTATTTCTGGATCAAAGTTGCGTATGTTTTCGTATGCTGCCATGCCTTCAAATGGCTTTGGATACACGTATTTGATCCAATTTCTATAATCATCTACTCCAGATTTTTTTGCCATCACTTTTGCAATGCCAATACTCATTTTTTTCTTTAAATTCCACAATTCATGTATTTGAGGTTGCAGATAAGGATCTAAATCAATGTATGGCTTACCTTGTATTCCGAACATAACGTCTCCTACTTTTTTCTAACAACTCGTTGTGTGCTTGTATATTTAACTTTCCGATAGCAAACAACAGTAATCTCTCGTCGTCATCCTCTATATAATCAACACCATGAGGACTGTCGTTAGTTTGTAAAACAAAACAGTCAGTGTCATCCGGTATATTACAATAATCCTTTTTTAGGCCTGGCCATTCTTTGCGTTTGTAATTAGGATCATACTCGTCGCACAAATAAAGACTGCTACGATTTCCATTAATAATCATTCTGTAACCGCACGGTTCTGTTGATAACTGATGATCTAGATATTCTTGTGTAATAGTGTTATAGTTATCTGCTGGGCCTGTGTGTGATACAAAATTACCATCAACATGCGGTTGCACTGTTTTATTTGCTCTTATAAGTTTTACATACACAAAATATTCAAATGGCCATTGTGCTTGTATGTATTCTATAAGTTCAGGATAATTTTGTATTGCTTCATTAGTAAAAGGCATTTCTGATTCAAATGGCTGTGTTTTATCTCGGTTGGTTAGCTCTTCTTCTCTCCAATAACCAAAATCTATATTGCCATTAAAAGTTTTTAAAACTTTATTTTTATGCTCAAACAACGGAATGTCAAGTGGTAAAAATCTATACACGTTTTGCTAATCCTTTATATGTTAAATCGTTATCAAACAAAACACTAAAAAGATACCTAGGGCTGTTAAAGTTTATGACCATATGTAGATTAGTAGTATCTAAAATATACATAGTATTTTTTTTATATGGTACGTGTACTATAGTAGTCTGGTCTTTGTTTAAAAAACAACAATGACTTGTGTGCGATGTAGTAAGTAACATATTTACTTTACATTTTTTATAACGATCTACGTGCGGTGGATAAAATGTGTCTGGTTTCATTTTTAAAATAGCTAGTTTTTTTATTTTACAAATATTATTAAGTTTTTTTAAAACATTATCGTTGTCTATTAACTGCTGTTGTTGGTCATCTAATGAATACGCACCAAACCCGTCCCAGTCTTCCCAGCTATCTATATTACAGGTTTTAAACCATTTAGCTATATAGTTAGATTTTTCTGATATTTCTTTATACATCTAACTCTCCCTTTACTTTAAATGCATATGTAGCATGAGGCTGTGCGTCTGCACCATGCCAATCGTGCCAACTCCACTCTGCTGCAAGACTATCTACGTAATGTTTTTTATCATGTTCCTTGTCATAAACAAAAAACGGTTTGTTAAGATTCGGACGCAAGTATATAAATCTATCATTGTTTAAATGTGCAGGATCTCTATGTACAAGAGTTTCATTGCCAGCAGGTAAAACCATTAATAGTATTTCTCTTATGTTTTTAAAAGGCAACGATTCAAAGTAATCTTGCATAAATGAAAAATGCCAAAATGCGCCAGTGTAACTGTGTTCTTTTTTGAGATATTTGTAATGACCTACATTGTAGATTTCAAAATAAAGCTGTTCAAATAATTGTGGATTTTTTACATTAGATAAATCATATTCAGCATTTTTATGATTTTTTACCTTTGTATGTTTGCTGTCTATACTTTCTAGCACATTACAAAAACTTCCTGTAAGTCCCCAGGATTCTATATCACAGTTTGCAATAGCTGTGATTACACTTTCTTTGTTTGTTTCTAAATATTCCGTATCAACATGTTTAGAGTAATCTAAATAAGGGTTATTGTTTAATCCAATCATTGTACCATTCCAATACTTCTCGTTTATTCGTAAAAAGACTTAAACTTTCATCTACTGTGTATTTATTTTGCTTGACTGGCAATAGCCCATTATTAGGATACTGTGATATATCTTCGTAATAAAATATGTTTGAAATATTTAAAGTTGGATATAAATCTTCAAACTGTTCTATTCTGTATACTATGTCATCAAACCATTCTTTTTTGTAACAACCTCTTGTATATGTTTGTTTGTTTTCATATGTTACCCATGTATCAGATATACTTGCTAGTCCCATGCTTGCTATCTGTGCAAGTTTGTCTTTTCTAATAACAATGTTTACTGGATTATTTTGTAAAATGGCTAATACAGTTGCGTTAAGTTCTTTACCAGCATGTATTTTAAGCAAACTGTTGGGTTGTAAACTTGCTATACGTGTTTTTATGCTATCTTCTGGCTTGAAATAATATGGCTGTAAATATTCTCCCAAGTATTTGTAATCAGGATATTTGTTATGTAGCCATCTTGTAAAAAAAGTAGTGCCAGATCGCGGTGTACCAAATACTATTTTCATTGTAGATTTATAGACTTTATTTCGCTATTAGAATGTATACAAAAATCGATTGCTACTAGTAAGTCTTTTGCTACATCATCATTTACTACATAAGGATTTATAATAGATACTTTACATCTGTGTGGCATTTGTTGAGCTTCTTCAACTGCTGCTGCTAACGCACTTTTTTCGCTTGCATACTGTTTGCGTATTTTACTCCACATATTGTAGTTTGCTGCTTCTGTTCCTATGTTAATAATAACTCGATTTGTATGTTGCCATTCATTGAATATTTTCCAAAACATCTCTGTTTGAGCAAACCCCGGACCGGCGTGTGCGCAATTTATAAAAACATTTGCATCAGAAGATTCAAGTACTATCTTATCACGAGTATATCGTATGTCATATCCGTTGCTTCTGCTAAACCCCTTAACATCGTTGTAGTGATTACAGATTATTTTGCCTATATGACCAGTATGTCCAGTTAGTGCTATCATAACTCTATTAATATATATCTATTATCTTGTGGATAAAAATACCAGTTGTGTTCTATACTATTAAGAAACTGTTTTTGAGTAATAGAAAAATTGTCGTATTCACGAGGTTGGTATATTCCCATTAAGATAATACTGTTGTTATTACCTTTATTTTTCCAATAACTATATTGTTTGAGATGTTCTTTGGGGTCTCTGCTAATGTCTATTGTGCATAAATCAAATGTATAAGGAAAACTTACATTAGGAGGACTGGTATGTAAAATTTGCATTACATTAGGATAATTTGATACTAGTTCTGCAAGATAATCAAAGCTATACAGATCTTGGTATTCTATAGGAAGACGCTGCTTCATTAACTCTTTCCATTTCAATCCTTCTTCACTAAACTCTCCAGTACTTACTCCTACATGGTTAAGTTTGTTTGTGTCAGGACTCTGGAATGAAATAACTTGATTAAAGTGTTTTGCAAAGAAACTAGTCCACCCTCCGTAATATGTACCTACCTCGATAGCAGTATGTACGCTGGATAGCTTACTTAAACTATACTCAATAGGATTAAGACTACACATTCTAGCCATTTATATGCTCATGTCCGCTTGCTATACGCCAAAGTATACGTTTACCCATCCCTTCAAAATGCCAACGCTTGTGTATAGTTAACACCTGTTCTGCAACATTTATATCGCCGTCGTTCCAGTCTAAATGATACATATATTTTTCATTCAATATATGATTTTGCAAATAATCAATAAGTTCGCTGCCTTCTTTTACCCCCCAATCAACAACTTCAAATATTTGATAAAAAGGAAAAAATATACCTTTGTGTTCGCCAAAAGTTCTTACTAGTTTTACAGGATTATCTCTATCTATATGATCTTTAAAAAACTGTGTATCACTGTATCTTCCACTTTTAAATCCGCAATATACCTTAAGATTTTCAATAGTATTCTTTACATCTGCAGGTAAATCATTATACGCTAAAACATTATTCAGCCAACTAGTACGAGATCCTTTAGTACCTGTAGCAGCATACAGCCATATTAGTTCTTTTCTATCAGGCTTACTAGGCTGATTGGCATGCCAATCTAGGTCATGCTTGTGGCTAAACAAACTTGGCTTGCCTGTTATATCATCGCCGCCTACTCGTAATACGCCTTCGTCTTCCCAAACTACATTTCTTTCGTCGTCGTCAGGTGATGCTTTTTGAACAACTCCAATACATTCTGCAATACGTAAAAAATCAGTTGTGTTAATGTTTTGATTTTTAAAGTTTAATACTTGGTATTTGTAAATATCTTTAAATATATCCTTTACTTCATCATCTGAAATATTTTTTAAATCTACATCATATTCGGCGCACCAGCCGTCGCATGATAATTTCATTACAGGGTCCTTTATCTATATCTAATATTGTTATTATTTAATTTAATACTGTTACTATAAGGTGTAGTCTTGGCTGCTTACTACCATTAAATGCAGTGTGTGGCACTGTGGTGTTTGTCCAATACCATTGATTTTGTTTGAGATGTTTGCTTTCGTTTTCGATTACCATAAAACACCCAGATTGAGTTTTGATTGGATAATGAAGTCTGGGTGTTTGATCTTCGTGCCAACTAAGGCAAGTCTTAGGTAGGCTGTTCATAATTCGAATTCTGCCAACTGTATAATTTTCAGTTATTTTATTATACATGTCTTCAAATAGAGAATCGTTAAATCCAGTACATAAAACGTTAAAATCAGTTTCTTTAAGCATCACAGGTCTTTTAGGAATTTGTAAATTACCGTGGGGGTCTGTATAGAAGTTGTCCCAGTCTAAAGATAAACTGCCTCTGCCAGCTAGGCAGTTAGACGGATCATTTTCAGGAGCATTTAAACAAATTTGATCAGGTCCCCTATCAGACCACCATATCTTTTTTTCGTCGAGCAATCTTAAAAATTCTGTATGTAAATCATATACTGGCAGATTGTTTATTTCAATAAAATTCATTTAACTCTCCTTTTAGGAATTTTGCTATCAGCACTACTTACACAACTTTTAGTAATACAGGGTTTAGGTGCCTTAAATAACTCAAAGCCTGTTTCGATGTTACCAAGGGGTACGTCGTGGCACGAATAACTGCGTTTCACACTACCGTCGGGCTCACGTATTATAATTCCACTGTATCCTGCATTACACTGCCAACCTTCAAAATTATTGAAATTAAATGCATTAAATCGTTCTGCTTGGTCCATGTACCACTTTTTACCGTCTTTATCTTTTAACTCTATTTGCATATGCCAGGGCACACTAGCATCGTTTTTGCCTTCAACATCTGTAGGCATATCAAAAGTAGGGTTAGGCCGGCCTGTCCACTTACGCTTGCCCTCTGTGTACGCACGTTGCGGCATACCGTTGTACAACCGCTTTAGGTTGT
>TARA_B110000879_G_scaffold209755_2_pt1 | contig 11624 bp, 13 predicted proteins | sample TARA_B110000879 | Tara Oceans TARA_B110000879 (sample SAMEA4398094) | marine metagenome | biome: Polar Biome; feature: [SRF] surface water layer (ENVO:00010504); material: water (ENVO:00002006), including particulate matter (ENVO:01000060) such as... | depth 5 m
TTAAAAACGAATAAAGTAATCATTGATAATTCTATTCATAATCTAGCAGATTTGATAAATATAATAAACACACACCAATACGACATTAATACAGAATATAATATAGATTTGAAATCATTACATAATGTAAAAGATGAATTAATTGCATTAAATGATATGATTGGCATGGAAACAATAAAACAGTCTGTATTTGAACAAATGTTATTTTTTATACAAAAATTAGATATAGATTTGAATGGTAATAGTGATTATAAACATACAGTTATTTATGGTCCTCCTGGAACAGGAAAAACAGAAATAGCAAAATTAATAGGTAATATGTATTCAAAAATAGGAATATTAAATAAAAATGTCTTTAAAAAAGTAACCCGAAGTGATTTAATAGCTGGTTATTTGGGTCAAACTGCAATTAAAACAACTAAAATCATAGATGAGTGCATTGGTGGTGTGTTATTTATAGACGAAGCATATTCACTTGCAGCTAACGAGAATGGAGATATTTTTTCAAAGGAATGTTTAGATACACTGTGTGAAAAATTAAGTGACCATAAGAATGATTTAATGGTAATAATTGCAGGATATGAAGATGAATTAAAAAATACATTTTTTAAGGTAAATAAAGGTTTGGAATCACGATTTATTTGGAAATTTAATATGGATAAATACAATGCAACAGAGTTGCAGCAAATATTTAACAAAAAGGTTTTAGAAAGTGGTTGGCAATTAGATTGTGATACAACTTTATTAAATAAATGGTTTGACACAAATTATAAAGTTTTTGTAAATTATGGTAGAGATATGGAACAATTATTAACTTATATAAAAATTAGTCATGGAAAGCGTATATATGGAAAAGATATAGATTTACGTAAAAAAATAATAATGGAAGACCTACAAAATGCATTTAAAATATTTAAAAATAATAGGGAAAATAATGAATTACCAAAACATTTACAAAATTTTTATGTATAAATAAAATATAGAATGTTTGAATTCATAAAACAAGGGGTAGATGCATTTGTCAATTTGAAACCAAAGGAAAGTATGGAAGATAAGAAAACTGAAAATGGCAGTCAGCAACTTATATCACAAGATGTAATGTTCATAGTATCGTTTATTTTTGTTATTCTACTTTTAGTATTTGTTTTAGGCAAATATTGTTGGAATAACTACTTGGTAGACGCAGTACCTGGCGTAAAGCCGTTGACAAGTATTACACAGTTTATTGGAATTTGGTTTGTAGCACAAACTTTATTTACTAAATAATAATCTGCATTTAGGAAAATAATAAGTTTTACTTATGATTTTCTTTTCGTAAGCTGTACATATATTATAAGTATCAATATAAATGAGTGATAAGAAAGTAATTGCAATAGATCCCAAAATATTTTCATTTTCAAATAATACAACACGAAAAACCCGAGATAAAACGAAAGATGAATCTAAAATACAAATGAAATTATCTAAACCAAAAAAGAATGAATCATTAAAGAAAAGATCTATTTTAAATATGATAAGAAAACATCAAGAAAGTGAATATAAAAATAAATTTGAAAATACTAATAAAAATGAGGTCCAAAGTTTTAATAGTGATTTTAACAATGCTACTAATTTTTTTAAAAATTTAGAAGATAATGTTACTAAAAAAGCTATTAATTCAAACCATAATTCAAACCATAATTCAACAAGTACATTAAAACAATATCCATCATTAATGAATCCAATACCAAAAATGCAACAAGTACAACCAAATATGATAAATACGGCATTACCAGAAACATTACAGAATGTTACTAGTAGTATAAACCCAAGTACAAGTCATATATCAACTATAATAAATCCAAATGTTTTACCTGTACCTAAATACGGTTGTATGAAAAATGGAAATTTACCTACATATCGGTCATTTATGAATCAAACGCGTAAAGCTCAACCTGACATAATTGGAGGTAAGCCAGACAATTTACCAATATCAGTAAAAAATAATAATTTATCATATTTGCAATCGTCTAAAATAAAAGAAAAAATAGAAAATATAAAGAAGAATCATCATAAAAAAAAGAAAATGAAAAGAAAAAAAACAATACGTCGTACGTATAAAATAGGAAGGTCAAAAATAATGCCGAAAGTATCTGTATTAGTTTCAAATAAAACAATACGAAATAATATATCAATGAAAACTCAATTAATAAAACAGGTACCGATTCATGAAATCCGTCGGTATTTAATAAAGCATGGTTTTATTCGGGTAGGTTCAAATACACCAAATGATGTATTGCGTAAAATGTATGAAAGTGCAATGTTAATATGCGGTGAGATTCAAAATCATAACCCAGATAATTTGTTATATAACTTTTTACATGATGTTGAAAAATAATTTATATAAATTTGTATTCACTTAGTATCCACGTAACAAACATGGAAGAAATGATAATTGTAGAATATATCACAATTTGTATATATTTGTCTAAGTGTTTTATAACTGTTTTATTTACAGATTTTTCATAATTTTCATAATTTTCATTAATAGTTTTTATATCAGAAGGATAGCTATATGATCTTACTTTAAATTTATTTTTAATAAAAGGTGAACCTGGTTTACTCGGATCACAAAAATAACCATAATCGTTTTCATCGTTTTCATCGTAATTATGTATAATTTGAAGTGATGTACAGGTATTAATATTCATTTTGTTAATAAGTTTATATATATATATACCTGATTTTAATTATAAAATCAATTTTATAATAACATAAACATTTTTGTTATTATATAGTAAGATGTCCGTAAAAGAACAATCAATTTATTCTGAATATTTTAATTATATTGATAAATATAACACTGAATACGGTGAAAAAACTATAGTGTTATTACAAGTTGGAGCATTTTTTGAAATATATGGTATACAAATGAATGATAAAATAGTAGGAAGTCAAATAGAATCCATTGCTGATATATGCAAGCTAAATATATCTTCAAAATCACAAAAATATAATGATAGTCGTCTATGGGACACACCGTTAGACTCGCGCGCGTTAGTACAAAATGGTACTATAGTTATGGCTGGTTTTAGAGATTATTCTATTGATAAATATATACCATTGATTACAGATAATGGCTATACGGTTGCAGTGTATATACAAATGAAAGATGGTAAAAATGTATACAGAGAACTTGATAAAGTATATTCAGCTGGAACATATATATCATGTGATACTGATACAAATTCACAGATTTCCAATAATATAATGACAATATGGTTTGATGTATTTAAATCACGTAGGAATACAACTAAAAAAACAACAGGAACATTAATTTATGGTGTTTCTGTTGTCAATATTTTTACAGGCCAATCATCTATATTTCAACATGAAACTGATAATTATATTAATGTTACTTCATTTGATGAATTAGAAAGATATATATCAATATATAATCCAAGTGAAGTTATTATTATTTCGCCGTTTGATGAATCTACATTGCAATCCATTATACAGTATTCAAATATTCTAATTAGTACTGTTCATTTTTTGGATTCACGTGATGAAACAAAGACAAAAATAGCAAAATGTACAAATCAAAAATATTTGAAAGAATTATTAACATTTTTTTATAAGGAAGATACATACGATATATGTCAACAATTCCAACAATATCCACTAGCAACACAATCTTTTTGTTATTTGTTAAATTTTATACAAGAACATAATCCTAATTTAAATAAGAAGATTAGTATTCCCGAGTTTAATAATACATCAAACCGAGTTATTTTGGCAAATCATACATTATTACAATTAAATTTAATTAATGATGCATCAGTAGATAGCAAAAAAATGGGTAAATTATCATCAGTTATGTCTTTATTGAATAAGTGTTGTTCTCCAATGGGACGTCGTTTATTTCAAAATAATTTTACAAACCCGACATTTGATGAAGAATGGTTACAAATAGAGTATGATATGATAGATATTATATTACAAGATGGTAATATTGAAATGATAGATTCGTTGCGTAAACAAATGCAGAAAATAAAAGATATAGATAAAATTTCGCGTCAACTTGTTCTCAACAAAATTTATCCAAGAACAATTGCCTCTTTATTTTCTAGTTTGGATCATACCCAACAAATGAATATTTGTTTATATGAAAATCATATAATTACCAAGTATTTATGCAGTAATATAGTAAATGATGATGATATAAACTGTAGTTCTCTAATAGAGCGAAAAATTACCGATGTAATGAGTTTTTTAGAAAAGAATTTATTAATTGAAGAATGTAAATCTATTAATTCTATGACTACCTTTACTAGTAATATAATACAAAAGGGTATATCTAAAGAATTAGATGATGTTATTTATCAATATGAATTAAGTTTATCGCATTTTCGTGAAATTCATAAAATATTTAATGGCTTTTTTCGGTTTCATGGTGTAAACACAGGTGATACAGATTATGTTAAAATACATGAAACCGAAAAATCAGGTTCAATGCTTCAAATTACTAATAAAAGATGTACAATATTAAAAACATTATTGGAAAGTGCAAAACATCAAGTCATACCGATTGATGAAGATTTGAATATATCATTTAATATAGATGACATAAAGTATGTAAAAGCAACTGGTACAAATATGGAAATTACATTTCCAGTATTAGCAAAAATATGTAAAGCAAACTTAGATTATAAAATTACTTTAAATAAACTAATAGGCGAGGCGTACTTAGATGTATTAAGCAAATTAGAAGAAAAACATTTTGAAGATATAGAACAAATATCGTCTTATGTTGCAAGATTAGATGTATTACAGTCAAAAGCATATATTGCAAAAAATAATAATTATTGTAAGCCTGTAATAAATACAAAATTACAAAAATCCGGGTTTAATGCTGAGAATCTTAGACATTGTTTAATTGAACATATACAACAAGACGAAATATATGTACCAAACGATATTAGCATCGGTGCAGAAGAAAACTCACAAGACGGCGTGTTATTATATGGAACGAATGCTGTTGGTAAAACATCATTAATAAGGTCTATCGGTGTATCTATTATTATGGCACAGACGGGTATGTATGTTCCATGCTCTTCGTTTGTATATAAACCATATACTGCAATATATTCAAGAATACTGGGAAATGACAATATATTTAAAGGATTATCAACATTTGCGGTTGAAATGAGTGAATTACGGGTAATATTAAAAATGGCTGATGAAAATAGTTTAATTCTAGGTGATGAACTATGCTCTGGTACAGAAACGGAATCAGCTCTAAGTATATTTGTTGCGGGTTTACTTGAATTAAATAAACGCGAATCTTCTTATATTTTTGCAACACATTTTCATGAAATTGTTTCCTATGATGAAATTGTATCATTGCATAAATTAACACAAATGCATATGGAAGTTAGATATGATAGAGAAACAGATTCTCTGATTTACAATAGAAAATTAAAAGAAGGTTCAGGACCACGAATTTATGGATTAGAAGTATGTAAATCATTACATTTGGATGAAGAATTTTTAGAAAAAGCATACGAAATACGTAATAAGTATTATCCAGAAACACGCGGAATCTTATCAAATAAGCAAAGTACGTATAATGCAAAAAAAATACGAGGAATTTGTGAAATGTGTAACAAAAATATGGGGGAAGAGGTTCATCATTTGCAACATCAAGAACATGCAAATGAAGATGGATTTATTAATTCATTTCATAAAAATCATAAAGCGAATTTGTTGACAGTATGTGAAGAATGTCATGATACATTACATAATACAGAAAATAATCATAAAATAATAAAGAAAATGAAAACAACAACTGGAATGAAATTGATATAAATTATTTATTTTTTTCTGCATCGGCTTTTTTTAATAGGGCGACATTACCTTTAGCTATTAGTTTTTTTTCTTGTTTTGCTTTGTCTTTTTCATATTCATTGTTAAAAATATAATCGCCAATATAATTATTACTACGACTTAATAGTACACTGTCAGTATAACTAGGAACATATGTTGCAGCACCATATTTATATGTATCTGGTTCATAATAAGTAAAATTACTTTGCATTGCTGGACGTTTAATTGCTATTTTTTTCTTTTGGATTGGGTCATATACCCATACAGAACTAAATTCTATACCTTCATTTTTTGCAATAACTTCTGGTGGGTCGTGATATTCAACATCTAAATTATTCGTATTCTTGGTGTAATCTATTTTATCTTTCAATTCATCACTTATATCATCTGGACCCATTACATTACCTGTTTCGTAAAATCCAGAATCAAACCCTGCATCTTTTGCGGTATTTATAGCGTCTTTTGTCGCAATACCAGATAATGTTTGATTACCTTCTTTTATACTACTGTTAAAAAGTACAAAAATACTAAATATTACTAATAATAATATAATATATTTCATTTATAGTATTATTATATTTTATTCTTACGTGTTCCCTTTCCTTTTCGTTTCTTTCCCTTTCCCTTTCCTTTCCCTTTTCTCTTTTTTGTACTCTGTTTCTTTTGTGATTTTCGTTTTCCTCCATAAGTATCTTTAAGTAATACCCATCGTTGTTCGTTAGTAGCTTTATCTGTATAATAAAAATTACCGAGATGTTTTGAAGATGGAAAAATAGGAATTTCATCTTCAGGCATTAACCATCTAACATTATTGTTAATTTTATCATAATAATAATATGTATCTGGTTGTTGATTAGATTTAATGATGTCATAATTAGATTTGGCAGGTTCTTCTCTAGGTTTATGCGATGGTGTTTTGGGTTTAATACCTAATAGTCTGTTCAGTCTGTCGTCTTCCTCTTCTTTTTCTGCTTTCCATTTATTATCTTGTTCTTCTCTAAATTTGGGATATAAGTTATCATTTACATTTTTATATTCATCACTTTTATGATAAGCCGCCAAAGCAGTGTGATATCCTTCAAGAAAACGTTTTCTCCATCCATAATCTCGGTTTTTCTCACGAATAACATGATTAACTGATTCATTTTGTCTAAACCATTTTTGTTGCCAATTATGTTTTGCTTCATCAATTGGATTACCATCAGTGGGTTTTGAATAAATGGCAACTGGTTTTAAATCGGGTTTTTTATTTATAGGTGGATTATCTAATGGCGTGTCCCATAGACGACTATCTTGTAGCAACGCACGTGAATTACCATCTCTGCTCATATATTTATGTGTATCAGCTTTATAACGAGCAATTTCGGCATCATTTCTATCTTGTTTATCTTTTGCAGCTTGTTGAAATATTCTTTTTTCAAAATCTTCCGTTGTTTCATTTTCGCGTTCTGTTTTCAATCGTTTAATAGTTCCATCAGCATGAGATTGTCGTTGTAATTCTACAATTTGTGACACAGTTAAATCATTTGAATCTTTTGAAACTGACTTTCTTTTATTAGAAGTAGTATTCATATATATATATTTTGCATATATTATTCTAAATAAATCACTTTTTCTTTGCACTATTATAAATATCGGTTTTTTTATTTTGGTCAAGAACATATTGTTCAGTCCTTTTTTGTAAATAATAGGTGTCCATCTTATGTAATTTATTAATACGCAGAATCGTATTTTCATAACGCATTTCTGTTTTTAATTCATTTTGTTCTCTAATATAATTTTTAATATCATTATTGTGTTGTAGAATTGCTTGGTTTACATACTTAGGATCCATATTACTAACATCTAAATCCATAATACCATTATAACCTTTAATCATATTTTGGTTTTCCATATTATATTTAAATATTTCAATTTTATATATTAAAAAATTGATTTATAAATAACTTTATTATATTATTATTATATACAATGATTATTCCAATTAAATGTTTTACGTGTGGTATGGTATTGGCTGATAAATATAGATATTATCAAAATGAAGTAAGAAGAATAAAATTACTTCAAGGAAATTCGCCGGATAAGGTTATATATTTAACAAAAGATAATGCTGAAAAAACAACAGAAGGTGTTGTATTAGATGATTTAGGATTGCATAGTGTATGTTGTCGCCGTCATATGTTAACGCATGTAGATATTGAATAAATCATAATATAATATTAATATATAATGGTTAAAACTCACAAAAAAAGTAAAAAAGGGGGAAAATGTAAATGCAATTCTTTTTTTGGTGGAAAAAAATCACGTAAATCTAAAGGTAAATCACGTAAATCTAAAGGAAAAACGCGTAAATACCGAGTAATGAAAGGTGGAAATGTAATATTGGGAAATGATTCATCTTTTAGTAATCCAATTGCAGGTGGGTTAACTACACAAGGTGCAGTCGCAAATTCAAATGTAATGGCTGGAAATATGGATACAAGAACAAATTTATATAGTTTAGGTGGTACAAATGATTTTGTGGTATAAAAAAATCTATGTATTTTTTATATTATGGAAATTATTGGATTGAAAAATTTATGTACTCCTTCTTATGTTTATTTGGTAATATCAATTATATTATTAATGGTAATGTATTTTCAAAATATGAATAATACTAATATTTATTGTTTAGGGGCATATGAATGTGAAATGCCTAACATGAATATGCTATTTATAATTAAAATCCTTTATATATTATTTTGGACATGGGTTTTAAATATAATATGTAAAGAAGGTGCAACCCCAATAGCATGGTTGCTTATATTAGCTCCTACTTTATTATTTTTTGTGTTGTTATCTTTATTATTTATAAGTTAAATATTATTATATTATATACAATATATTATAATGAAAACAGTGAAAAAACATAGTAATAATATAAAAACTAAAACATGTGTGCATTAACTGTACCGTTGCTGCAACAAAACGAGTAAGTAATATGACCAACAATGAAAATGATGCATATTGATTTTACATAACTTTAATTTTTAATGGGATTTTGTCTCATTTTTCTTTTTAGTCAGTGTAATATTAATAATAAATCAAAAAATTGATTGAGATTATATGTATATAAATATATATAAATATAGTTAATATAGTTAATATATAATAATGGACCCTTTAATCTCAAATATATCAAATGATGAAGAACAATTTAAGTTTACGTTAAGTGGTTTAAATGTAAGTTTAGCTAATGCAATTCGTCGCACAATATTGAGTGATATCCCAACATTAGCTTTTTATACAGAAACTTATAAAGATAATCAATGTAATATCAAAGTTAATACAACTAGATTACATAATGAAATACTGAAACACAGATTAAGTTGCATCCCTATTCATATGACGGAATTAGATATTTTACCGAATAATTATGTATTGGATTTAGATGTAGAAAATGATACGGACTCAATGCGTATAATCACAACAAAAGATTTTAAAATTCGTAATAAAACAACAAATAATTATTTAACAGAAAATGAAACAAATAAAATATTTCCCTCCAATATCCGTACAAATATGCATCTAGATTTTGCTAGATTACGACCAAAAATTGGAAATACAATACCTGGTGAAAAACTTAATTTAACAGCTGAATTTTCAGTTAGAACCGCAAAAGATAACAGTATGTTTAATGTAGTATCAATATGTTCTTATGGTAATACTATAGATATAGTGAAAGCAAAAGAGGTTTGGGAAGAACATGAAAATAAAATTAAAGCAGACGGGTTAACCTCCGCCGAATTAGACATACAAAAACGAAACTTTTATTTATTAGATGCTCATCGTTATTTCATAAACAATAGTTTTGATTTTGCAATTAAATCTGTTGGAGTATATGAAAATAATAAAATTGTAAAAATTGCATGTGAATCTTTACATAAGAAATTTGTAGATTTAATTAATTCAATAGATTCAGGTATTATTATGGTAAAATTAAGTGAAACAACGATGGATTATTGTTTTGATATTGTGTTAGAGAATGAAGATTATACTATCGGTAAGGTATTAGAATATATATTGTACGAGAATTTATTTATTGGACAAAAAAAATTATCGTTCTGTGGTTTTAAGAAATTTCATCCACATGATGAAGATAGTATTATTCGGCTTGCATATGAAAAAGTTACCGATAAACAAATTGCATTACAGGATTTAAGAGAAATAAGTGTTATAGCAGCTGATATATTCTCTCGTATTTATAAATTATTTTAAACTTGTGAAGAATTAAAAAATATATAATAGTTTTGTATATATTTTTACTTGTATTTTATGCTTTTTCTTTTGTAAGGAATTCGTTTATTGGATTTATTCTTTTTGTTGTGTTTACATGTTTTCTTTTTACATTTTTTGCCACCTGAAGCTTTTTTGAAATTCATGGTTGGACTTTTTCTTAATTTTTGTATATTATCACCATCGCATGTTCTCCACGTATTATTAATACCTGAGATTTCGTCATCATCGTCATCATCGTCATCGTCTTCATCATAATTCTTACTTTTCATATTTGCAACAACTTGGCCTTTATTTTTTTCAGCATCTACAATTTTGTTTTGTATTTTTTGTATTTTTTTGAGTTCTTGTATTATAGTATTTGTTAATTCTCTTTCACGGATATTTAAGCTTTCTTGTTCTTTTCTTTCCTTACGCATGCTTTTATACGATTGATTATGTGGCATTAAAGCAAACATAGTATTGGTTGGGGATGCACGTGCCGGTATTGGGGAAATACTGATTCTTGATTTTTTTTGAGTAGTATTTTTTGGCGGCATTACTATATACTAATATTATAAAAAATTTATAAATTCGGTTATTTCTAAAATATTAGAAAGTCAGCGGGTGTAAATCGCAGGTTTTATTTCTATAAGGGATACTTCTTTCGAATGATAATTATATAATTTTATAGGATTATACTTTTTTAATGGAAGATAATTGCAACTTAATGGTCTCCAATCTCCATCTTGAATATTTGTATCATCTTGTGTTTGATTACAACAATTGCATATTAAAATGTATTTAAATTTTTTAGATTCAATTAAATAATCTAAAAATTTATAAATATTATTTAAAGACCAGTGCTGTATAACATCTTTCAAAATACATAATTCTCCATTTATAATTTTTTCTTTATTATTATAAAAATCTAAATGCGTAAACGTATATTTAGAGAATAATTGTTGGTTTGAGTTATAATCTATAGCTTTTTTATACGTATCGTATCCAGTATATGATATATCTAAATCATCATATATTAATTTTCCACATCTAAAATCACCACACCCTAAATCAACAATATTTGTAATATTATTATCAGTTATTAGTTTTTTTAAAAAAGGAATATAATTATTTTTATTATAATCTATATGACTTCCGTCTCCACTACTACCAGTATATTCAACAATATTATTATCCCCCCATATTTTGTTTTCATACGCATCTGTAAAAATCTGTTCCATATATTTTTATAATATAATAAATTATAATAGTATTAACGAATAATTAGTAGTTGTAATTACCAAGCATGAAATCTACAAATATATTATGATATAAATTATAAATAATATAAGAATATGATATATAATAGTATAATGAGCACAACAGAAGAAATAGAGCCTATTATTGAAAAAAACATCGTTGAGGTTGAACTAGTTGAACAAACAATTGATGTTGTTGAACAAACCAGCGATGAGGTTGAACTAGTTGAACAAACAATTGAT
>TARA_B110000879_G_scaffold41378_1_pt1 | contig 11596 bp, 6 predicted proteins | sample TARA_B110000879 | Tara Oceans TARA_B110000879 (sample SAMEA4398094) | marine metagenome | biome: Polar Biome; feature: [SRF] surface water layer (ENVO:00010504); material: water (ENVO:00002006), including particulate matter (ENVO:01000060) such as... | depth 5 m
ATGTCTTTGGTCTATTGAAATATTCGGTGTTTCACTGAAGCTGAGTTGATCTCAGGCGTTTACTTAACAACCGAATTAGTAGTTTCTGTTAAATTTTAGGTATTGATGATATTTTAGAGATGTTCACATTATGGAAAGGCGATGTGAACATGATTTTTTCGGGCTGTTTTATGTGAATGGGCTGAACGTGTGATCGTGATACAGGGGTTTTATGGGTTGTTTTTTAGGGTGATTTCCTATGTTTATAATAATATAGGTGATGAATTATGAATAGTGATTGTTTTGGTGTCGTGCCGCCTCGTGCCGCCTCGTGGTGCCTCGTGGCTATGGGAGGGGGGCTGATTCTGTTAACTGATGTGGAAAAAAACTTTTCCCCCTTTTGTGGGGTGGTAGTGTGTGGCAATGAAATTACTAAGATATGGAAAAGTGGGTTTTGAAAAAACCGCGGTGGTAATAGGTGGTGAAATAATCGATGCTGGTGGAGTGTCTCAGCATTTCGATGAAGAATTTTTCACACGCGGTGGAATGACGGCTTTGGAATCTTGGGTAGAAGGTGGATGTGTCGGAGGGACAGAAATCTTGGATAAGGTTAGAGTGGGGGCGCCCATTGCTCGTCCATCAAAGATCGTTTGCGTGGGGAAGAACTATGCGGAGCATGCGAAGGAATTTGGTGGCGAAGTGCCTACTGAGCCAGTGCTCTTCATGAAGGCGACTAGTTCGTATTCGGGTCCATTTGACGAGGTGGAGACACCAGTCGGGAGCACGCATCTGGACTATGAGGTGGAGCTTGCTGTGGTGATAGGGAAGAAGGCGAAAAATGTGACTGAGGAGAGTGCGGCAGAATACATCGCTGGCTACAGTGTCATAGGAGATTACTCTGAGCGAGAATTTCAGAAACATCGCTGTGGTCAGTGGACGAAGGGAAAGAGCGCAGACACCTTTGCTCCCATGGGGCCGCATTTAGTAAGCTGCGATGAGGTGGGGGATGTCGGAGATCTACCTATCTGGACAAAGGTGAATGGGGAGATTCGTCAGAATGCGAATACCAGCGACATGGTATTTAGCGTGCCTTATCTAGTGAGCTATATTTCGCAGTTCATGACGTTGCTTCCCGGAGATGTGATCGCCACTGGGACTCCATCAGGAGTTGGGATGGGGATGTCGCCACCGCGGTATTTACAATCTGGGGACCTCGTAGAAATGGGGATTGATGGTATCGGTGAGATCGCTCAGAGGATCGTTGGCTCTGGTTGTTAATCTGTTAGGGGGCTAATTGTGGGGTTTAAGTGGGCTTAATTTAGGCAGAAAGTAGTTTTTTTTATTTATTAAGCTTAATTAAAGTAATTAGACACATTCTTATCTTGCCAGACAGAGAATATAGCCTATAACATTGCATTCCCTTGGTGACTCAAAAAATGATCAAGGTAGAGCCTTTATTGCGTCTTGAATAAGCCGCATTAAGAGACTTAATTAACCACAAATTATGATTTCGGATGAATCCAGATAGAGCAACATTAAATTTCCTAAACAGCTTCCCAGAAGAAGCGCGTAATCGAGGTGACGACCTTCAGCAAGAGGGCGCCGTCACCCAGATATTTGGAAATCACCTTTTTATTCAAGGGAGAGTAGAAGATAAGACAGGTATTTACAGAACGAGTCTCAGACTTCAGGGCAACAGATGGTTCGGAAGCTGTACAGCTGAGGATGAAACCATTGCTGGTGCATGCATGTATGCAACAATGATGGAGCGCATGCACCGTGGTGAGGATCTCCCAGAATCCCCTAATGAATTTGATGATACGCCTGTTATCGATCTGATCGAAGAGAAGCTCGATCGTGAACTAGATGACGGTGAAGCGGATTTTGTGACCAAGGTTGAGAAGCGGTATCGTCGATACGTTATCGAAGGAGAAATCCACGACCACGATATGGTGCGACTGAATCCTCGCTGGGAAATCACCAGCTATGAGCCGCTTGAGCTCTGGCCGATGCCTCCCGGTGACATCATAGAATTTTGGAATTACCTAGCGTATGCATTTTTCAAGAAGAGGCTCCCTTACGCTGAGTTCATGAATTCGATCACTGATCTCAAGTCTGTGCAGCGGAAGATGCAGGATTGGGAGAAAGAGCGTGAGGTCGCTGAGTGGTATGACAGGATAGAAAGTGTCAATGACCGTCCTCCGCAGGAAGAGCCACTTAAAATAGAATTTAGAATTGTATCAACGATTAACGAAGCCCGTGTCGAGGTCAAAGAAGCAAAGTATGAATGGCTTCCGCTGAGAGAGAAAAACGATATTGATCGTCTTGTTGGTTTATTTGAAATGGCAGCACTCCGCATGGATGCTCCCAGCCAAGTGATCTGGGAGCATTTCCTCGCATTCTACAGAAAGGAAGGTGCCGCGTCGATGGATCTGGATACCGAGGAGGCTTGCCGATTCATGAACCGTCTCTTCCGCCAGAAAGCGCTCAAGGGCTACATCGTGAACCTAGACGAGAGAGTCTTCAAAGTTTCAGCTAACAAAATCCGCTGGATCTGTGAAGATGATCCCTACTACCCAGACTCATTTGCACTTCAGCTTATTACGAGTGAAGGAGAAAATGTTTCTCACTCAGTCAGATTACTCCCTGGCCGCGAAGAGCTTTATCAGTCCGATGAAACAGTCTTTTCTGGCCCACCAAGATGGCTCAACGATACTGAGGTGATGCCACGCTATATGATCCCTAAGGAAGTGATCGATAGTTTAGAAGGCGTTGAGTTTTTACGTAAGATAGGAGCGAAACTGCCTGATTCCATGAAGAAGCGTGTGATGGATCTGGATCTCTATCCAAGATTCAAAATGCGTATTGAACAAGGACTCACCGCTGCCGAAACTGAGCATCTAGTGATCGACGTCAAGGCATTCGAGAAGAAAGACCGTCGCACCGAGAAGCTTGTTAAAGAGGGCTGGGAGGTCGTGGAGCAGAAGCCGGTCAAAGGCAAACAGCTACTACGTTTCGCCCGCGAAGATCTCTATCCAGTTCCGGGCTTACTCCAAGAAATGGGACTAACCTACGATGAGAAGCTCGATGAGTTCAAGACCCGTGTGACGAAGCTCTTCCCAGAGAAGTTTGCCGAGTGGGCGCAGGAAATGCCTGAGTCAGTGATCGTGGAAATGGATTTCAAGCTCAAGACCTTACTTGCAGATCCGGTGACTGCTGCGATCCGCTTTGAGGTGGTGAACCAAGATATTGATTGGTTTGACCTCAGGATCGTCATCGATGTAGAAGGTGTGAACCTCTCCAAGACACAGATCCGTCAGCTAGTTGCTGCCCGTGGTGGTTATGTCCGTATGGAAGATGGTGGCTGGATGAGATTAGTCATCAAGCTAGATGACGACCAACGCGATGCTGTGACTAGACTCGGACTTGATCCGTTCGATCTCTCAGGCGAGACACACCGCATGCACGCACTCCAACTAGCAGATCCGAAGGCCGCCGAGGTGTTCGATCCGAAGGCATGGAAGCGCATCAAGGACAGCGCGAAAGACATCGTTGTCGATGTCGATGTCGAGCTGCCAGAAGGTCTAGATGCGACCTTGCGTCCGTATCAGATAGATGGATTTAAATTCCTAGCCTACTTAGCAACCAATAGATTTGGTGGCATCCTAGCGGATGACATGGGACTGGGTAAAACGATCCAGTCACTCACCTACATTCTCTGGTTACGCCAAGAAAATGCTAAGGACAAGACTACTGGTCACAAGCCAGCATTGATTGTGTGTCCTAAGTCAGTTCTTGACGTTTGGGCCACTGAAGCGGAGAAATTTGCTAAAGAGCTCAGAGTGAAAATTCTAAGAACAAAAGATGATCTTAATATTGACGAAGCTCAGAATGATTTAGACATGGTTGTGCTTAACTACGCTCAATTAAGAGTGTGTGGTGAAGAACTCAATACCATCAAATGGCTCACCGTTATTCTCGATGAAGGTCAGCAGATCAAGAACCCTGACTCAAAGGCAGCCAAGGCTGCCCGCGAACTCAATGCATCTAACAGACTGGTTCTCACTGGTACTCCTATTGAGAATCGTCTCATGGATATGTGGTCGCTCATGGCATTCGCCATGCCTGGTGTTCTGGGAACGAAGGCATACTTCAAGAAACGCTTTGATAAGCGGAAGGATCCAACGTCTCAGAGTAGACTAGCATCCAGACTCCGTCCATTCTTGCTTCGTAGAACTAAACTTCAAGTAGCGAAGGATCTACCACCGAGAACTGAGGAAGAGGTTTTTGCAGAAATGGAAGGCATCCAGGCAGATCTCTATAAGGCTGAACTCAAGCGCATCCAGAAAGCACTTCTCGGATTAGACTCAGATGAAGCAGTGAAGAAGAACTCATTTGCGATCTTACAGGGACTCATGAGACTGCGTCAGATCTGTTGTCATCCGGGCTTAATCGATCCGAAATTCCTCAAGGAAGAAAGTGCCAAGATGATCGCTCTGTTCTACTTACTAGATCAGTTGCGCGAAGAAGGTCACAAGGTGCTGGTATTCTCACAGTTCGTTTCTATGTTGGATATTATCAAGGCGCGTCTGGAAACAGAAAGCCGTGCATACAACTATCTAACAGGTCAGACGAAGGACAGAAAAGGGGAAATCGAAAAATTCCAGACAACCAAGGAACCATCGGTCTTCATGCTATCGCTCAAAGCAGGTGGAGCAGGACTAAACCTTACCTCTGCATCCTACGTTATCCTCTACGACCCATGGTGGAACCCTGCTGTGGAAAATCAAGCGATTGACAGAACGCACCGTATTGGTCAGAAGAACAAAGTGATCGCTTATCGTCTGCTCACGAGAAACACTGTGGAAGAAAAGATCCGCGTTCTTCAGCACCAGAAGACAGCATTGGTTACAAACGTACTCGGAGATGAAGGCTTCGCCAGCAATCTCGACATGGAAGATCTCCAGTTCATCCTCACCCACGGTGCGAATGAATATGATGATGAAGAGGATGTCATTCCAAATCCAACCACTCCAAAACCTGCAAAAAAAGCAGCGAAGAGAGCGAGGAGGTAATAGAGACAATACTTAATAACAACGCCAAAAAGTGTTACAAATAAAAGCCTAGGGTTGATTTAATCCTAGGCTTTTTTTCTCTACAAGAGACTTACTAGCGAGTTATACCATTTGAACAGTCAGCTTTGCTGCACTTTCAAATCATTCCATCAAACGATCAATCCAGTATCACTGTGAGGATGGTATTACAAACTGCCTTCACGGTGAGGCTTCTGTGTTGTCTAGTATTTGATTTAGGACGTAAGGCAGTATGCCACCGCTTAGGTAGTAGTCGACTTCTACTGGGGTGTCTATTCTTACCTTGAGGGCCACGTCGAAGGTTCTGCCATCGACTGTGGTGACGGTCATGGTTGCGTCTTGGGCTGGCTTTAGCTCTCCGCTGAGGCCGTTGATGCTGTAGGTTGATCCTGGCGCTGCAACTATTTTATCGTAGTCTGACTTGTCCTTGAAGGTGAGGGGGAGGACGCCCATTCCGATGAGGTTTGAGCGGTGGATGCGCTCAAAGCTCTTGGTGATTACTGCGCTGACTCCGAGGAGTCGGGTGCCTTTGGCTGCCCAGTCGCGGGATGATCCCATGCCGTAGTCTTCGCCGCCAATCACGATGAGGTCGGTGCCGTCTTCTTTATAGGCCATCGCGGCATCGTAGATGAAGGCTGGCTGTGAGTGGTTACAGGGTTTCTGTCCTGTTTCTGGGCAAGTCACTGAAATTTCTTTATCGGGTGCAGGCATTGCCTTTTTACCGTAATAGAGGGTGTAGCCGCCTTCTACGCCCTCGCACATGAGGTTCTTGATACGGACGTTGGCGAAGGTCCCTCTGGTCATAACGCGGTCATTTCCACGGCGTGATCCGAATGAGTTGAATCTGGCAACTTCGACTTTTTTGTCGATGAGGTATCTTCCAGCAGGTGAGGTCGGGCCGATGGCCCCCGCGGGGGAGATGTGGTCGGTGGTCACTGAGTCTGCGAATATTCCGAGTGGCCTTGCATTAGAAATATCCTTGGCTTGGGTTGCTGGTGTGCGTGAAAAATCATCGAAGAATGGTGGGTTCTGGATGTAGGTAGAATCATCCTCCCATGCATACACTGAGCCTGATGCTATCTGGATATCTACCCAGTTCTGGTTGGCGGTGTCGAGGTTAGCGTAGAGCTTCTGGAATATTTCTGGCTTGAGCGCGGAGTCGATGACTTCTTTCAGTTCTGTCTGTGATGGCCAGAGGTCTTTGAGGTAGACGTTATTTCCATTTTTATCTTGGCCGAGGGGATCGTTTGATAGGTCTATATCTATCCTACCGGCAAGCGCATAGGCAACGACGAGTGGGGGCGACATGAGGAAGCTGGAGGGAACAGAGCCGTGGACTCGGGCCTCGAAGTTTCTGTTGCCAGACAGCACAGAAGAGCAGATGAGATCTCCCTCAGTAATCGCGTCTTCTATTTCTGGTGCGAGTGGACCAGAGTTTCCGATGCAGGTGGTACAGCCATAACCTACTGTTTGGAAACCGAGCAGATCGAGTTCCTTCTGGAGGCTGGTGGCGTTGAGATAGTCAGTGACGACACGTGATCCAGGTCCGAGTGAAGTTTTCACATATGGAGCGATGGTGAGTCCGAGGGCATTCGCTTTTTTGGCAACGATTCCAGCCGCGAGCATGACGCTTGGGTTGGAAGTGTTAGTACAGGAGGTGATGGCTGCAATGAGGACCGATCCGTGGGTGAGCTGAGTCTTGGTGGGTGGTTTACCCGGCGCTATGGAAGTGCCCGCTTCTTCAAGTAGTCCAGCACCTGAGCTTGAGTAGCCGGCGGGGGCAGATAATTCTAAGTCGACGGTTCTATTTCTAGTCTGTGGGTCGCGCTCGTATCCTCCATCGGATACTGTTGCGGTGAAAAGTTCGTTGAATTTAGATTCTAGGTCGGTGACGTCGATACGGTCTTGGGGGCGCTTAGGTCCAGAGACTGCGGGGACTACTGTAGAAATATCGAGGTCTAGTGAGATGGAGAAATCTACATCGCCTTTATCTGGGATACCCCACATGCCTTGTGCTTTATAGTAGTTTTCTATGGTTTTGCAGGTTTCCTCTGAGCGGCCAGTGCCTTTGTAGTAGGCGGTGGTTTCCTCATCGAGTGGGAAGAACCCCATGGTAGCACCATATTCTGGAGCCATGTTTGCTACGGTAGCGCGGTCGGGAAGGGTGAGTGCTTTGGCTCCTGGGCCGTAGAATTCTACGAACTTACCAACCACACCGTGAGCACGGAGCATCTCGGTTACTTTGAGTGTGAGGTCGGTAGCGGTGACTCCATCAGTGAGTTTACCGTGGAGGTAGACACCGACTACTTCTGGCACGAGGAAAGTGACTGGCTGACCGAGCATTCCTGCCTCAGCCTCGATACCGCCCACGCCCCAACCTACGACTCCTAGGCCGTTGATCATCGTAGTATGGGAGTCAGTACCTACGAGGGTGTCAGGGTAATAGGTGTCACCATTGGAGAGCACACCTTTGGCGAGGTATTCGAGATTTACTTGGTGGACGATGCCTAATCCTGGTGGAACCACGGAAAATGTATCGAATGCTTGTTGGCCCCATTTCAGAAACTGGTAGCGTTCTTTGTTACGGATGAATTCAATCTGCAGGTTACGATCGAGTGCTGTCTGTGAACCTGCGAAGTCAACCTGGACTGAGTGGTCGATCACCAAGTCTACTGGAACCATTGGCTCGACGACGGCAGCATCTGCACCCGCATCAGCGGCGGCATTTCTCATTGCAGCGAGATCAACGACGAGTGGTACTCCGGTGAAATCTTGGAGGACTACGCGACCGACAGTGAACGGCACTTCATAGCTACCCGGATTGGTTGCATTCCAGTTTGCTAGATTTTTGACATCATCTTCGGTGACTTTTTTTCCATCGCAGTTACGGAGCAGAGATTCCAGTACGATGCGTATGGAGACAGGGAGGCGTGAAATATTGGCGAAGCCTTGCTCCTGAAGTGCTGGAAGAGAGTTAAATTTACCTTCTTTGCCGCAGCCTGTGGTGAATGTTCTTAATGTGTTTAGGTTCATCATTTGTTTTCTGTAAGAATTAGCTGACAGTATACCTATAAATCTACAATAAACAAATACCCTTTTTCCGATGTCCTCTGCGATGCAGTCGTAATACGCAAAAACTTCTTGAAATATTGGAGCTTCAGTGGAGAATCCGCTCAAGAGATGAAACTATATTTAGAATACATAAAAGAGATTGAGGAACGCAGGGGTCAAGGGTTAAACCCTGAGCCAATTGACAGCGCTGAGCTGTTAAGTGAAGTAATTGCCCAGATAAAGGATCTGGGTAATGAACACAGAAAGGCCTCTCTTAATTTCCTGATATACAATACGCTGCCTGGCACCACTAGTGCTGCTGGTGAGAAGGCTGCATTTTTAAAGGAGATTATTCTAGGTGAATGTGCGTTAGAGGAAATTTCGCCAGCATTTGCGTTTGAATTATTGTCTCATATGAAGGGAGGCCCATCAGTTAAGGTCCTCTTAGATTTAGCTTTGGGTGATGACTTATCGATTGCAAAGGATGCTGCGAAGGTCCTCAGAACTCAGGTTTTCCTTTATGAAGCTGATATGGATCAACTGGAGTCTGCTTATAAAGCTGGGAATGAGATAGCGAAAGAGGTTCTGGAAAGTTACGCTAAGGCGGAGTTTTTCACTGAACTCCCAGAGGTTCAGGAAGAAATTGAGATTGTCACCTACATCGCTGGTGAGGGAGATATTTCCACTGATTTGCTTTCTCCAGGTGGCGAGGCGCACTCACGTTCGGATCGAGAGCTTCATGGGAAATGCTTTATCACCCCAGCTGCACAGGAAGAAATTTCTGAGCTCCAGGCAGCTCATCCAGACAAGAGGGTGATGCTGATTGCTGAGAAGGGAACAATGGGCGTGGGGTCATCTAGAATGTCAGGAATCAACAATGTGGCTCTGTGGGCTGGAAGGCAAGCGAGCGCTTACGTTCCCTTTGTGAATATTTCCCCTGTTGTGGCTGGAACAAACGGAATTTCTCCGATCTTTTTAACCACTGTGGATGTTACTGGTGGGATTGGCATAGATTTAGGAAACTGGGTTAAAAAGGTGGATTCAGAGGGCAACACAGTTCTCGATGAAAGCGGCGACGCTGTCCTTGAACAGACCTACTCTGTTGATACAGGAACCGTTCTTACGATCAATACTAAGAAGAAGAAGCTCTATAATGGAGATAAGGAACTGGTGGATATTTCAGCCTCATTGACTCCTCAAAAAGTAGAGTTCATCAAGGCTGGCGGATCCTATGCGATTGTCTTTGGTAAAAAGCTGCAAAGCTGGGCATCCAAGACACTTGGCACGGAGCTAGTTCCTGTATTTGCTCCTTCTAAAGAGATCTCTCATGAAGGACAAGGCCTCACAGCGGTGGAGAAGATTTTCAATAGAAACGCTGTTGGAGTGACAAACGGTGCTATTTTACATGCCGGATCTGATGTCAGAGTGGAGGTGAATATCGTGGGCTCACAGGATACGACAGGTTTAATGACCTCACAGGAACTAGAGGCGATGGCGGCTACTCTCATTTCACCCATCGTGGATGGGGCATACCAATCAGGATGTCACACCGCCTCAGTTTGGGACAAGAAAGCTCAAGCAAACATTCCTAGACTGATGAACTTTATGCATAAGTTCGGCCTGATCACAGCGAGAGATCCTAAAGGGAAATATCATGCGATGACGGATGTGATTCACAAGGTGCTCAACGATCTTACTGTTGACGACTGGGCGATTATTATTGGTGGTGATTCTCATACTAGAATGTCTAAAGGCGTCGCTTTTGGAGCTGACTCTGGGACCGTTGCACTCGCACTCGCTACTGGTGAAGCAAGCATGCCTATCCCTGAATCGGTGAAAGTGACTTTTAAAGGAGACTTAAAGGATCACATGGATTTCCGTGACGTGGTTCATGCTACGCAGTCTCAGATGTTACAGAAATTTGGAGATAATATCTTCCAAGGTAAAATCATCGAGGTTCATCTCGGAACCCTCCCTGCTGACCAAGCATTCACTTTTACTGACTGGACAGCAGAAATGAAGGCGAAGGCATCGATCTGTATTTCTGAGGATGAGACTTTAATCGGATCTCTAGAGGTCGCTAAGGGAAGAATTCAGATCATGATCGATAAGGGTATGGATAATGAGCCTCAGGTGCTTCAGGGCTTGATTGATATCGCGAATAGGAGGATTAGAGAAATTAGATCAGGTGAGAAGCCAGCGTTGACTCCAGATTCGAATGCTAAGTATTCAGCTGAATTCGTGGTGGATCTAGATCAAATTGTTCAGCCAATGATCGCTGACCCTGATGTGCACAACGACGATGTTTCTAAACGCTACACGCACGATGCGATCAGAGAGCTTTCCTATTATAAAGGAGAGAAACATGTTGATCTTGGATTTGTAGGATCATGTATGGTTCACAAAGGGGACCTGAAAATTGTTTCTCAAATGTTGAGGAACCTCGAGCAAATTCACGGAAAGGTTGAGTTCCAAGCGCCTCTCGTTGTCGCTGCTCCCACTTACAATATCATTGACGAACTGAAAGAGGAAGGGGATTGGGAAACGTTAGAAAAGTATTCTGGTTTCGTATTTGATGATAATGCGCCTAAGAATGCAGCCCGCACAGAATACGAGAACATGATGTATCTTGAGCGACCAGGTTGTAACCTATGTATGGGTAACCAAGAAAAAGCAGAAAGAGGAGATACTGTGATGGCTACATCGACTCGCCTCTTTCAGGGCAGGGTAGTGGCAGACTCGGACCGTAAGAAAGGTGAATCTCTACTAGCGTCCACGCCAGTCGTCGTTCTTTCTGCAATCCTTGGTAGAATTCCAAACATGGAAGAATACAGAGCAGCTGTAGAAGGAATTAATCTAACCACATTTGCACCTTCTTCACATGAGTTGATCACAAGCGCCTAGTCTTGTGATTAAAAGTAGGTATTTTTTTAAGTGCGGTTCTTCAATGAGCCGCACTTTTTATTGTCGGGCTGCAGTGATACTTATCGAGAACGCTAGATACAGAGATACAGATCGTATTGACTTTCTGAGAATACCTGAGTAGACAGATATCTTGTCTCAACGCAGACAAACCAATTCCTCATGAAAACTACATTCACACTTGATAAACCTAAGGTTAAATTAGCCCGCCAGATAGAGGCTACAAAGTCTCAGATCAATAAATACGTGAAGCGTGAGCGTGGTAAAAAGCTTCCTGAAGGGGCTGATTTTTGGGATTTCTCCTGTAAATTTGGCGACACTAAAGAAGCCGCTAGCTTCTGCCACCTCAAGGATCTCACTAAATATATCGACGAAGCTGAAGCGAAGGAACAGACCACTTTTCACGTGGAGATTACCGCTGTTGCAGGGCATCGAAGCAAGAAGTAGGATACTTCTTACTTCTATTTACTGGGAGCAAGCTCTATTGAGGAACCCTTCAATGTCTTTGGTTTTTAGTCGAGGTAGATGAGGCCTGTTTGTTCTAATGGGTA
>TARA_B110000879_G_scaffold119480_1_pt1 | contig 11543 bp, 9 predicted proteins | sample TARA_B110000879 | Tara Oceans TARA_B110000879 (sample SAMEA4398094) | marine metagenome | biome: Polar Biome; feature: [SRF] surface water layer (ENVO:00010504); material: water (ENVO:00002006), including particulate matter (ENVO:01000060) such as... | depth 5 m
CGTCATCTGGTAAAGCTCTGTATATTTTCTTATTACTAAATGAATATGTTTTTTCAGTATCATTTAAATATCCTTTTTCTTTTTTATTCAAGTTTTCTATTACGAAAATCAAACTAGAACTAGGGTTTTTAAAGCAAATCTGAACATCAGTAACTCTTTTATCTCCAGTATTAAATCCAATTCTGTATGCATTAAATATATTAAGCATAGAATTGTTTTCCATTGTAGAGTAATCTAACTTAAACTTAGTAGATGGAGTAAATTGGTAATCAGTAAAAGAAGATAAAGCAGAATACTCACCATCTAAATACTTATATCTATAAGAAAAAGCAAAATATTTCTCTTTTACAGCGTTCTCAGTAACCTGAGCTGTAGTATACGGAGATACACTAGGTGCCTTTCTAGGTGGTTTTTTATATAAGTTTATATCATCCTCAATAAAGCTATTTGCTCCATAAGTTTTTGCTCTTTCAATATTTATGCATCTAGGAGGATTTAATCCATCCGTCCATAACAATAAATTTTGATTAGTAGATGTATTGTATATTACATTTGCTCCAGTAACTTTATAATACTCATCAAAACCTATAACTTGATTTACACCAGTTCTAGTGTCTTCGAGTAATGTAGACATTGTCTGTGTCTCTGAATTATATTCATAAACAAAAGAATGATTTAATGAATTAACAACAAACCAATAAATCTTTTCTCCAACCTCATCAGAAACAGATCCTATACACATAGGATTATTTGACTCAGAAATAAACGTAAGTTTAGTATTCCCTCTTTCGTTTTCTACTGCACCTGCATCTGAACCAGCGGTATTAACTACTCTGACATTTAAAGCATCTACATATTCCCCTGGAGGAACAAGACGCTCGTCAAAGTCTTTGTTCATTTTTCCTTTTGAAAAGGTATTTTGTATTTTCATATTACTTTATCCACTTATCACGACCTCTCAATATCTGAGTTAATTCGCTTAGTTTTATTGAATTCAATCTAATTTTAGCGTTTCTCAAAGCCGCTGAAGATTGTTTACTAGTTCTTCTTACAATATATTCCTGAACCCCAAATTTAGATTTTAATATTATAGATTGTAAATATTCATACATAAAAGTTTCAGCTAATTTATGAACTTTTATTTCACTATCAGATAATCCATATACCCCATCAGAGACATATTGTATAATAATATTTTGTTCTTGCAGGTTTGAGCTGAATAATATCATTCCTGAATTCTTGTCTATAAGGTAGCTTCCGTTGCTATTAGCTGTAGAACCATCCATTCCGAATCTTCCTCCACGAGAACTCTTCCCTGAGCTTCCTAAACTGTCTGACCCTTTGTTCTTCCAGTTAGTTTCTATTACTGGAGTTCCGGTTAAGGCATTTCCATTAGCATCTAAAAGAATATTTTTTTGAGCAGTGTTATCTTGTAGGTATGATTTTGTTATTTTGGAATTAAAATTCTGCATTATGTCATGAGTAAGACCATCATTACCGACATAAGAAACTTTAACTAAACTAACGAAATCGTGTGGTAAATGCATTTGCAAAGTCTGTGGTACTTGAGCTTCAAATCCAATAACCTCTCTTAATGCATCATAGTGAATTTCCTGCAAACCTCTTTTTGCATGAAAAACAACTTCATTTCTTTCTACCTTATTAATAACTTTGTCATCTCCAACATAAGTTAAAAGAAAATTATTTATAATATCCTCTAGTAAAAGGTATTGATATGTACCCCAATTATCATTAGTGGGTTCATTACCACTGTTTTGGTAGTATTCAGATTGAGTTAAGTTTTGTCCAATTATAGGCATAATCTATGTGTTTTGTTTTTGGTATGTCTGACCTTCCATTGCATTAGTTGCTTGTACAACATCATTCTCTCTTATACTTAACCCTGCTAATTTACATATTTTTATAACTAAAGAACTTTCATCAGAAGATGGTATTTCAAAGTTAGTTGATGTATCAGAATTATATACCGGGTCATTATTAATTGTATTATATCCCCAATTAGGATCTAATGGTTTTCTTACATAATTACAAACTAAAGGCGGCTCTGTTCCTTGTGGAGTCGCTGCTGTATAATATATACTTAAAGGTCTTACAAATAAGTTTGATCCATTTCTTTTATATATTGGATAAGTTATAGAAGGAGCTGTTAAATTACTTGAAGATAACATATCAAACTTTGAAGTTGGTACTCCCTGAACTATCTTACTTTTGTAAGTTACGTTAATTAATTTATATAAATTTACTGGTAAAATGAAATAATCTTCAACACCACCTACAGATGTAGAATTAACATCTGTGTAGTTTAATGTTGAGCTTGTAGTAAATATGTCTATTTTATTTTGTATTTGAGATACTGTATCTCCATGGCCTATTGCTTTTTTTCTAGCATTTTGAAGCTGCATAGCCTTTGAGTAATCAGAAAAATACTGCTCAAACATCTCTAATTGAGCTTGCTTTGCAAAATAATTATACTCTAAAGGAGCAATGTACCCTCTATTGTCTTTATTCAAAAGAAACAAGACGGTGTTTCTTACACTGTTAATCATTGGATATATTTTTTACAAAAATACAAAAAAAAAGAGGTCGCAAATTGCAACCCCTTATTAACTTTAATAGTAATTAGTTTATTATTATAGACTATTTGTTATTTTTTGCAAAACATCTAATCCCTCGTCTGTTTTAAAGAATAAAGCTAATCCGCTATATACGTTTTCACCATAAGGTACAACTATTACTTTTTGAGTTTTCTTGTCTCCCCATACAACTGTTCTGTTGTCTGTTTTAACATGAAGAATATTCATCTCAACAGCTCTAACTGCTAAGTTTCTTAATTTTAAATTCTCATCATTTAAAAGATCCATGAACTCTTCTGAGTTATTTCCTGCCCAGATAATCATATCTCTCTTAAGTTCTGATGAAGTCATTAAGGATATATTACTTTTTCCTTTTAAAACAACTCTTGCAATTGCTTCAAGGTCATTAATGTCTAGATCTTTAGCTGCTATTTGAGCATCTAACCTTCCAACCATTACTTGAACTTCTTCATTTGCATCTTTTTCTTTGTCAAACTCTTCAAATTTAACTCCAAAAGAAGGGTGAATCATTAAAAATTTCTGAAGGTTTTGATCTCCAGCATCAACAATTAATTTTCCATCTGTGAAAACTATTGGTGATAAGGTTACTAATCCATCTTGTTCATCAACAAATGGAGAAATTTGATTTGTAGCCCATCTTAAAGCTCTATTTAATCCACTATCATTATATGTAAGTGGTTTAGAACCTGTATGCTTTACAGCGATCATATGTCTTATTGGTGTTCTGTTGCTCGTTAAAACGAAAACCCTTGTCTTAATTTGTAAGTTAGGGAAAAGGCCAGGATAGCCTGTTTTTGAATTTTTTACTGCCATTATATTATAATTTAATTAGATTTAAAAAAAAAGAGGGTATCGATTAAGACACCCTCTTTAAATGTACTAGTTCATTAAGATGAAGTTATTAGCTCCCATAACACAAAGTGCTCTTTCTGATAAGAAATGTACTTCCATATTATCTTTATCTGTAGTAGATGCTCCACCAGCAGATCCAGTTACCCAAGACTTATACTTTCTGTCTTCAGTAGCAGACTGACGGTAACGAACATGTAAAAATGGTCGTTTAGCGTTTTGTCCTAATACTTGATCGTAGATAGTAGTTGTCCCAGCAGGAACCATAATTCCGTCAACACCACCAATGTTACCTCTTGTAGTAGCATCGTTTAAGTATTTCCAGTCAGACTTATAGAAGTCATATCCAATTCTAAATCCAGTAAATCCTAGATTTAAAGCCATGTCTTCGTCGTTATCAAATAAACCATAAGAACTTGTAGAAGCTCCAGAGTTGTTTTGATCAGCTAATACTCTATCAATTTTGAAAGAAGTATCTCTGTTTACGAAAAGAACATTTTCTTGAATAGCTCCTTCTTTATCAAGAACTTTAGCGAAAGCCTCAAGATCATCTCTATCCGTGATATCTCCAGATGAAGTGTTTCCTCCATTTTCGATTTCATAGAAAAGACCTTTTGTACCTTTGTAACCTGCAGTTAAAGCAGCAGAAGACGCGACAGCTGGTTCTCCTTCTACCATTGAAGTTTCAAGGTAGTCTTCGAATCTTAATCTCGTTTCGTGCTCAGACTTCAAGTACCATAAGTAACCAGAAGCTCCGTTTTCAGTAGTTACTTCTACCCAACCAACATGTGCCATCTCAGATCCAGATACTTCGTATTTGTCTTTGATGATAATAGGGTTGTTCTCTTTAGCTTCCATACTAGCTTGTAAAGATCCAGACATTCCATTTGTTCCTTTTTTAAATTCAGAACCGAATACAAAGATTTTTACAGCATCAGCAGCAGAAAAAGATCCTGCTCCAGTAACCATATCAGCGTGTGAGTAAGGTGCTACTTCGATAGAATCAGCTGCGCTAGCATCTGTTACTAAAGCTTTAATTTGTACAGTAGCAGCTGCGTTAGAAACAATAATCGTTTGATTAGTTCTAAAGTCATGCCCTGTAGCAGCGATAGTATTACCATCTGTAATAACCCCTGCAGCTTGTACGTGTAACCTTCCTTGCTCAGTCCACTTAATTAAGTCAGAGCTAGATGGAAGTTCAGCTCCAACTAATCTTAAGAAAGACGCGATAGATCTGTTTCCATATTTTTCAAATTCTTTCTCATACAAATCTGGTAAATGTTGTTGTGCGAAAGTATAGTCAGCGTTACTAAGGTAGTTAGCATTTTGTAACCCCTTACTTGGCGCTGGCGTAAGAGCTGTAGAACCTGCGATAGTTCCTGCTCCTCCGAATGTAATTGCTTGTGCCATTTTTTAATTTTTTTTAAATAGTTTAACGTTTTTTAATTTTTAGTCCTGAACTAAAGTCTCCGGCATCTTGTAATACTTTAAACTTAGTCCCAACTGTTGATGAATCTACTTTGCTTCTGACGTCCATATTTATATTTTTCCCATCTTGTACAACTTCATTTACTGCATCGGATTTACCCTGCTCGTAAAAGAATTTTGCATACTTTTCAGGATCCATAGCCATATCCATGGCTTTATGGTAATCAGCAGCATTATTCAAAGATCCTTTGTCATCAATATGCTTTGAAATAAAATTGTTAAGGTTACTATTCTTCTCCATAACTCCTTTAGGGTCTTTGGGATTAAAAACAACTTTCTTTTCTCCTACGTTAAATTCAAAACCTTTGAATTCGTTATTGAATAGTTTTTGTGTTTTTTTGTCAAAGACAACACGTTGATTATCTTGAATCTCTTTGTTTTTTTTAGATTCCTCTTGGTACTTATTGTAATTACTAAATGCATCTTTATATTCTTGTGGCACATTCTCATCACTTGACTCAAGTGGAGATTTGTATTTTTCCTTCAGATTATTAAAATATTCTTTAGCTTTAAATAATTCTTTTTTCTTTTCAAGTTCTTTTACTTTCTTCTGAGATTCAGTATCAACAGAATCATTAGAATTAAACTTCTCTTCTATTAAAAAAGATACATCCTCATCGTTAAGACCTGGATTCGTTTCTTTATAATATTGAACAAGAAGATCATTTTGATTTGATTCATCAAAATCTTGCTGTAACTTCATATAATCTTTTAAACCTCTTTTGGTTTCTTTCTTATACTCAAGATACTTCTCAATCTCTTCAGGTAGTTCCTGAACTTTACTTTTTTCTTTATTTGAAAGAACGTCTTCTAAAGAATCTATATCCAACTCATACTTATCAGTTAAATATGAACTTAATATTTCCTCTTTAGTTAGTTTTTTTTCTTCTTTTTTATCAGAAGATTCTTCTTTTTTTTCTTCAGCTTCAGGAGCTTTTTCTTCTTTATTATCCTTTGTTTCTTCTTCTGGTTTTTCTTCTTCTTCCTTTTTCTCTTCTAAAGGTTTAGAAAAATCAACCTTAAAATCAACATCTACTGATTGGTCTGTACTGGTATCAACCCCCTTATTGGTTAGGTCTACCTTTATTGTGTTATCACTCATATTATATTAAATTAAAATTTACGTTACAAAAATAAACTAAATTACAACATGTTTTGTTGATTCATTTGTTGCATCATTCCAGCCATTGGATCTTGATTAGGTTGTTGAGGTTGTCCACCCATTGTAGGCATCTCTAATCCACCTAATCCTTGTTCTTGTCCTTGAGGCTCTTGTCCTTGACCATTTTCAAAATCAGTTGGTGGTAAGTCTTTTTTTCTTTGACTTATCATTTTACTTTGTTGAGAAGCTTGTTTTTCTGTTCTTTTATCTTTTCTATCTTCCTTTTCACCTTCTCTACTTGAAAAACCCTCTATCTCTAATTTCTTTAATTCCATTGCGTGTTCGAACTTCATTTGTTCTAACTCCTTCTCTAACTTAGCTTTTACCTCTAGTTTCTGAAGATCCATTTTATTTGTCATTTGAAGCATTTGAGCTTCAGACTGAGCTTTAATATTATTTTCTTGAGTTCTGGCTTGAGCAGCAGATTGAGCAGACTGAGAATTAGCTTCAGTTTGCATTTTAGTTTTCTTCTCCTCAAGAGACATATCGTTTTCTTCTTTCCTTGCTTTTCTTACCTTAAGTAACATATTGGCTAAATGTAAATTATTAACCATTCTAAGATCAATAACATCATCTAAATCTATCTTACCAGATTGTAATGCTAATTGTATATTTTGCTCTAGCAATGATTTTTCTTCTTCATCTGGCTCTAATTCTATATAAATACCAAAATCATGAAGATGTAAGTTTTGTATTTCAGAAATTACCTGAAAGTTGTTTTTACCAATCATCTTAGCAAAGTCTTCGCTAAATGAAGAGTATTTTAATATATCAGATATTCTATAAGATAAAGCAGTACATAATTCTTTAGTGATATTTATACCAGCCTGAACAACATGCCTAGTTGCTGTGTTGCTATTTAAAGCCGCTAATTTCTGAACACCTACCAAAGAGTATTGATCTGGTGAACTTCCATCTCTAGCTTCATTAATGCCTGTAGCAGCTCTAATCATATTAAGCTGATAGTTATACATGTTAATTAAACTAGATATTTTAGCATTAGACCCACTACTTGTTAATTCTTGTATTGGAACTCTAGCATTATTAAATTCTCCATCTTCAGTATAACTTCTACCTATAACACTACCTGTTTGGAAGTACATAGATAAAGCTTCTGAAGGATTATATGACGCTCCGTTTCCTAAATCAACACTATTTAAACCATCGGCATCTATAAAAACCCCATCTGGAATCATTTTAGATACTACTTGTTGTAACTTAAGGTGTACTAATTGTATTTGATCAGCAAAAGGAATCATTCTTTTAACTAAAGAATCAACTTTACCTTTTGTCATTTTAGGTGCAGATAATAAATAAGGTGCACAAGTTTTTTGAAAAGCAGACTTTGGCCTAACCATATTCTGCATAAGCTCCCACTTGATAAGTTTATTACTTCCCAACACCATAACTCCTTCATACCAAACATCTATTCTTCTAGACGCCTTTACAAATCTTTCTGTTTCTCCTTCTGGATTAAAAGAAGAATCTTTTTTTATAGGTTTTTGACCACCATTTACGGTTTCTTTTATTTTATATACAATTTCTTTATCTGTTTTGTAACAGAAATATAATAAAGAAACGTTAGAATTATCTGATCCACCAGATTGATTTACTGTTGATTTAAACCCATCAAGTCTACTTGCTGTTTTAGCTAAATCTTCTAACTCTTCTTGAGTTAAATTAGGATTTATCTTTTTTAATTCAGTAACATGAGAATTTTTTACCTCTCCATAATAATAACAATCCTTAAAAGAAGGATCTTCTGTTGGAGAATATATTAAATTAACTGGATCTACGTATTCTATTCGAACCCCATCATGAACATCAAAACTATGCTTAATAGCTGATATACCTAAAACTACATTATCCTCTGTAGTTCTTTTAGATAACTCTTCATAATCGTTAAGCTCTAGCAATGAGTTTATAGCTGTTTCTTCTGCTATCTCTATTCCTTGCTTATATTTAAGCTTCATGTATAAACCTAGTTCTTCAGTAGTTCTAGGCAACTCACCTTCTTCGAAATTAAATATATCAACTCCAGTTTGTTCTTTAAGCTCTTTTAATGGCTGATAAGCAATCATATCTGCTTCCATCTCCTTTCTAAAATCCTCTCTAATTTCACTAGAGTAAGAATCTACAGCTTCAACTTTAACATCGTATAATCTATTAGCTATTCCGTTAACTACTATATCTACATATTTAGGTATAATAGCCACAGGAGTCCAATCTAAATTTAGATAAGATAAATCTCCATTAATAGATAATTCGTTTTTATATTTTTCTACTGGCTGTTCAGCCCTAGCATAAAGTCTCCTTAACAAGTATTCAGATCTCATGTCTCCATATAACGAAGACCCTCTGTCTCTCGAAAACCATTCTGATTCAATTGCCTGACCTACACGAAGACCATACTCCAATGTTTCTTTTTCTTTATCTGGAGCAAATTGATTAGGGAATCCTGTTCCAGAAGTGAACTTTGGGTTATTTATCATATCTATGTAATAATTTCACTAACAAAACCTTTGTTACTGTACTTTGCAAAGTTAACATTTATTTGATCACGTTTTTTTACTTCCCTGTTCTTATTACTTTGATTAGCCATTATAGCAAACCCTGAACTAACAGTAGCATCAAACTTAGTTCTATTGTTAATATCGTAGTTAGACCAGTCTAATAGAGTTCTATTAAAAAACATATTCCCACATGATCCAAAATCAACATCTTCTTGATTAGTTATAACACCAACATTATTTTCGATGTAGCTTTCTATAGCTTCAGCGTGTACAGAAATTACAGCAGAAGAAGAAGGAATCCCACCTAATTCTTTTTCTGATTTAGAAAGTATATTCCTATGCTTATCAGGTCTGTTTAACGAAAACCCCCTGTAACCTCGCTCTTTTAAATAGTATAGTAATCTAGGTTTGTTGTTTTCTACAAGTATAGGCATACCATAGTAATGAAGAGACATTAAAACATCTTCATAAAATATTTCAGCAGTTGGAGGTCTAGATATATATTCTAAAAAAAACATATTAGTTGGAGCATCATCCATATGAAACTTAGTCATTCCAGATAAAGACCCTTTAGATCCACCACCACCTACAGTTCCTGATATATCATATGAATCACATCCAAAAGAACCCATGTGAATGTTTCCTGGATGCTTTTTATTTCCTTTCACAATCACGTTATTCATAAGACCAGGTGAAGGCATCCATGAAATATAAAATCTACCTTTATTGTCTGGAGCCCAAACAACTTCTGTATCTCTTTCTCCATTCTTCCAATGAAAATTACCCCTCATTATATTGCTTTTAACAGCAAAAGAATCATTGTAATCTATTTGTTCATATAACCTAGTAAGATTAAATAAAGTGTTTTTTGATTCATCTCTAAAAGCATGAGACTCTGTTTTAGGAAACTGCCTATAAAATTCATTTAAAGCATCTGAATCATTTTTTAAACCATCAACCTCATTATCCCAACTCTCTAATACCCCGGAGTCTATAACATCTCCATAAGAATCTAAGACCTTACTATCTGGAGCATCAAATACAGGATGTCCGAACTCATCTATATATCCTTCAAAATTCCATTCCATAGGAATAAATAAACTATAAAGTCCAGACTGAGTTTGTCCATTTTTATTTCTTTGTGTAGCGTCAGAGTTTTCGTAAAGTTTTTTAAAGTTTCCACCACCTTTTTCTAAAGCATTGGAAGTAGATCCCATCATACATTTACCTATAACCCTAGAACCTAACCTTAATGTTGTTTTTGTAACCCTCCAGTTGTTGAGGATGTTTTCTGGTTTCTCCCATTTACCCGCTTCATCATGGACGAGGAGGGATAGTTTCTCTCCATCATAGGAGTTGTCCCCTGTATTTTTCCAGTCAATGGTTGTGTCCAGCCCTTCCATTTCTTGAGGCTTATCTTTTGAATCGAATCTTTTTCTTGTAAATTTGGATGCTGGTACTCTATATGCGAGTTCTGTCTTGGGGCGATCCATACCGTCCTGTATTGGTCTGAAAAAGAATGGATAATTGATTGAAATTGGAACCACTTTATCTGTGAACATCTTTTTCGCATCGGCTCCAGATTTGGACAGAATCCCAAACCGTGAATCGGAAGATATGGTCGCCAAGTTAACAGTCTCTGCGGATGCCATGAACGAAAAACCACTACGTCTATTCTTGAGATAGCACATTCCGTAACATCTTTTATCTGCTTTACATGCTTCCCAAAATATAAAGAATATTCTGTTAGCTTCCCTGAAGTCTGGGTTTCCAACATCGATTTTTGTCCACTGCAAGTACATATAGTGAGAGCCAGTAATATAAGTGCTAACCCCTTTATTTGTAAACCAATAACCCTCTTCACGCCTTTTAAATTCATTATCTATGTAGTTATGCCAATTACCTTTAAATTCATCAGGTAAATCCTTCCAATCAAAAATACTTTGTACGTTTTTTAATTCTTTTGGATAATCCTCTTTAACCCATTTTTTTGTTTTGGCAACGTTGTTAGGTTTAGGTAATGCAATAATCAGGCCTTGAATAGAATATATCTCTCCTATTTCACCTGTTCTACTGATAATAATAACATCATACTCTTTATTATAGCCATAAGACCATAATTTATTCTTATTATTATGCCTTATAACCTTTTCAGGTATTATATTCGACACAACAGAGTATAACGTTTGTTTATACATTATTTAGATCTTCTTTCAGCAAACCCACTAAATGCTTTTTTATCGTTTTCAATAGGTTTATTTTCTATATAACTCTTTTCTTGTTCTATTCTGGAAAGTATCTCAAAAGCATCGAATATTGCTAACTTTTTTGTTGCTGCTGCATTCTTAAGTCTATCAGCAGACACATCATCTTCTGTTCCTGTAACAATTTTTTCCTTTGCTACATTAATTAACTCATCTACAGCTTGATGTCCAGCCTCTATAATCCTTCTTTTAATATCGTTTAAGTCTTGCATTTAATTTATTAATTCTATTAGACAATCCAACACACTCGTTGTAACTTGACAGTTGAAAATAATCTTCTCTATTCGGATTTTCTCCATCAAACGATATACCATAAACAGGGTCATTCTCTGTTTCGTCAATAATAATTTGAACAATCCCATTTGGATATTCATTTACAACTTCTTTGTAATCTTCTAAAATTTCGCTCATAATTTATTTAATTTAGTTACTATTTAATTTATTTCTTCTTTTAATATCGTTTAATTCTTGCATGCCATCTCTTTGTTAATTCTATCAATTTCTCTTTCTAAATAATCCTTAGCTTTTAAAAGGTCTTGTAATTCATCCTTTTTCTTACCCGCTCTTACAACGTATTTAATAACGTTACCTCTGCAGAAATTCACATTATAATCATTAATTACATCAATTAAGTCGTAAGTTTTTCCATTAT
>TARA_B110000879_G_scaffold15601_1_pt1 | contig 11531 bp, 6 predicted proteins | sample TARA_B110000879 | Tara Oceans TARA_B110000879 (sample SAMEA4398094) | marine metagenome | biome: Polar Biome; feature: [SRF] surface water layer (ENVO:00010504); material: water (ENVO:00002006), including particulate matter (ENVO:01000060) such as... | depth 5 m
GCTCAAAATCAGCAATTGTTACCGCTGGATACTTTTCAATACCAGGGTACACCTGCTGATTAAACGTGCTTGAACCTGTTCCTTGGTTTTCAACCATCGGGTACAACACAGCGTCGGAAGAGTATAAAGTTTGGTCTGGGCCAACCTCTTGAAGCTCTCTTGGTATTTTATTTATATTATCACCTATCAAAGCTGCGTGTGCTATTTTTCCAACGTCTGTAGTGCCAGATAAGTAGCCGTCAACAATCCCTGACAAGTAAACATTATAGTATTCTTGCTCCGTTTGCTTTACAACAATTTTATAAGAGTACCAACCCGAAGGATTTGTGGTAGCATCGTATAAACCAGGTTCTCCTGTCGCTTGGTCGAACCTAGGGGACAGAGGATCAAGTGTACTGCGGATTTGTTCGTTTACTTGTATTTTTAAAGAGTTGCCTATGTCATCTTTAACCGAAGAATTTCCACTAGCTCCGCTTTTGTAAGGGAAGTATATTGTTGAAGCTCCAAACCCGTTGGAAGTATTATTGTTAACAACAGAGGAAAGAATAACATCTGATTCTCTTCCGTATCTGTCTGATAAAATAAATCCTACTTGGTAGTTTCTGTTTCTTTTTACGGTATGCTCAGGGTACTCAATTTTAGCATAGTCATATCCACTTCCACTAGAAAGCTTTTGGTTTGCTGAAACTTGATAATTTAAAGAATCCGGCGATGTCTGTTTGTCAATATAATTGCCGTATATAATTCTGTTACCGCTTACCTCTTGAGATAAGGCTCTAACTGGCGTTTTGTCGTAAACTCTAACAGCCTGGTTAGCAGGTAGGGTTTTTACAGGCTTTCTAGACTGGTAGTTGTACTCATACACTGTAGAGGAAGTGCTTGCTTCTGCAACTTCTTGAACAGTAATAGTATCTAAAACACTAACGATATTACTATTCGACTCTTTTCCTAGTATATCTATTTCTATAATCTTAAACTCGCTGGCAAGGTTTTGAGCTTGAGCGGGTAATGGAAGCTGAGCCTGTATGAAATTAACTTTATTCTCCATAAAGCTAACTACAGTACTTTTGTATGTCTCATCTTCTTGCCCCGCTAGAAAACTTCCGTCTTGCTTAGGTATAAAAACTATCTGTGTAAAGGGAGCGATAATAGAATATTCTCCGTCTTCAAACTTAAACCTGTAACTAAGTCTAGCGAATTTATCTTCTAAGTAGGCTGGATCCCCTGCGTAGTTAATGTTGTAATCTGGGTTAGCGGTTGATCCGTCAGGTAAGTTAGGACTTGTAGCGTCCTTCATGGTAGTTTTATAAGTTCCGTTATAGTCCTTATAAAGATTTAAAGGCTGGTAAGGAGAATACTTAGCTACAGATATGTTGTCTTCGTTTAAGTAATGTTGAGAATTTTCAGAAGCCTTTATTGTGTTTATTTTTCTAGGCTGGTTTCTGTTATCTGTCCAAAATAATAAATTCTCTAAAACATTAACACCGTATATAGGGTGTGTTGTAGAAAAGTTAAGCCATCTTCCTTCAGCTAAAACTATTAAGTTGCTTGTGCCTACGTTGTACCTGTATATCTTAGAATCTGTTCCAGATCCAAAGCTGCTTGCTTGATGATTTACTAAACGGTTATTAGAACTGTCCGTATAACTTGTCCAAAACAAGTACAAGTTATCTTTAGCTTCGTCCACGGCGTAACCTATAACTTCTCCGTCGCCGAGAGATTCAAGTAGCAAAGTACCTCTTATGTTTTCAACCGCTCCTACGTCACTGTCTTCTGACTGCGAAATAGCTACATTAAAAGCTTCTCTATATTCGTTACTAGGTATAAGTCTATCGTCTAAGTCTTGGTTCATCTTAGATGCTAGAAAGCTGTTTTTAACTTCTGCCATGCTTATTTAATTTGTTTAGATTTATTACGCATCACCTGTACGATTTCACTTAGCTTTATGTTAGACAACCTTATTTTTGCATTTCTTAATTTAGCGCTTCTATCGCGCCTTAATCTTTGAACTACATATTCGGGTTGGTTTGCTCTTCCGGCAAGAATAGAGTAGCTTATATGAGCATACATAGCGTCTTCTGCCATTTTAGGAACTTTAGTATCTACGTCGTAAGCTAGCCCGTCGGAAATATACTCAAATATTATATTTTTGTTAACTAGATCACTACTAAACGAAAGCTTCCCTTCTCTTTCATTCATCGTAAACCACCCGTTGTTCTGAGCAGTCGAGGGATTAAGCCCATATCTTTGGCCTACTAAATCGCTTTGCGCTTCTGTTGTTTCTACACTAAGAGACTTCCAATCGTCTTCCATTTTAGAAAAACCGGGGCTTATATTGTTTCCGTAACTATCTTGCAAAGGAATACCTTCGTTATCTTGGGTTAACAAGGTAGATGGATTACTAGTCAATGTAGTAGGGTATATTTTTCTTTTTACTCCGGAGTCATCCGTGTAAGACACTCCTACGTAATTTACGTAATCCTGTGGTAGAGGCAAGCTTAAGCTAGGGGGAATGTTTAATTCTTGAGATTTAACGCTTTTAAGTGTATCATAAGAAAACTCTTGTAACCCTCTTTTTGCGTGAAATATTATATCTGATTTCTTTGCACTGGGTATAAGTTTTCCTTGTCCTACGTAAGCTACTTCAAAGTTGTTTATTATATCAGACAACGTGGTGTACGCATACTTACCATAACTACTCTCAACAACCGTAGCTAAAAGCCGTATTAGTATAACTCCTGCAAAAGGTATTGTTGCGTTAATATAAACATCGTTGCCGTCTAGGTAGTAGTCAGAGTCTGGTAATACCTGTCCGTTTACTAACACTTCAAAATTAGCAGGGATCCCGTCAGTTGCGTTTTCTTTTACTAAATCAGTGTCTCCTTGCCATTTCATAGGCAATTGAGCACTGTTGTAGTATACTATAGATTGTTGTCCTGAATAATAATGTGCATTGTTTTCTGTTATTAATCCCATCTATTAGCTTTTTTCGTTTATGTTTTGATTTTGTACAGCTGTGGACGCCGCTTGTACTATTTGGGGGCTGTTTATAACTATACCAGCGTATGCTAATATTCTTAATATCACCTCCGCTTGTTCTGAGCCATGAAGGTCAAAATCTACTGAGCCGTTGGCTTTATATTGATAAACGCCTATGTTTTGATCTATAGTAAAATTCCATTTTATTTCTATAGGTTTTTTTACAAAAGACAAATACACTTCTGGTGATATAGATTCTGGGTACACCTGGAGGGTTAATCCTTCTTGTATAAAAATCGGCTGAGTTTTAGAAGGCTTTGTTAAGGGGGAGCGAATTATATTAATATATTCGCTTCTGCTAGTCTTCTGTAGTTCTGTATCTTTGTATATTAAGCTATTAAGTCTATGTACTTGGTCTCCGTTTGTAGTAGTAAGAGATAAAGCCCCAGAACCAAATGCTCCAGTGGTTTGCCCTAAAGAATAGGTTACAAAGCTAGATATTTTTTCTTCTAAATAAGCAATTCTATCAGCGTAATCTGTATCCGGTTGAGGAGACCTTGTTAACTGGTTTAAGTCTTCAAAATATTTTTCAAATATCTCAAGCTGTACTTGTGTACCTATTCTGTTAAATTCCTCAGGAGTCATATATCCTCTTTGCTCCTTGTTGAGTATTAACAAAACTGTTTTGTATACAGTGTTTACGTTTATTGCCATTTAGTTTGTTTTGATGTAATATAAGGGGATAGAGTTAACTACCCCCTATATTTATATTACGTATTAATTTATTTTTTTCTCTATAGATTTAAGAATGTCAATCCCTTCATCTGTTTTAAAGAATGCCGCCATAGCTGAATACGCGTTTTCATCAAACGGTACAGTCATTAGCTTTCTGTTATTGCTGGTCCAGTTGAATGTTCTGTTATCTGAACTCAAAGATATAATACCCATCTCCGTTGCTTTAATTGCGATGTTGCGTAGATGAACATTTTCGTCATTAGCCAAGTCTATAAATAAGCTTGGGTTGTTTTTAGCAAACAAATACAAGTCTCTTTTTATTTCTTTAGAGCTCATGCTTGAAACTTCAGATCCTTTTTCTACGCGTAAAATTGCTTCGGCCTGATCAATATCCATGTTTCTTGCAGAACTAATAGCCTCAAATTCTAGTTCCATGTCCTCTAATTCGTCAACCGCTTCTTCTTGAGCGTCAAACTCATAGTATTTTACATTTAAGTCTGGGTGGAAAAGCGATAATAGCTTTTGTAGGCTTTGTTCCTGTTTAAGAACGCTTAACACTCCGTTCTCAAATACAATTTGCCCTAGTGTAGCTTCTCCTTTTTGCTCTTGAACAAAAGGTGACGCTTGATTAGTAGCGTATCTAATTTCTTTTTGTACACCTTGATCTTCATCAAAATATAGCAATGGTTTTAACCGAGAATGCCTAGACTTTAGTCTAAATGTGAGTGGCTCCTTATTCCCCGTTAGGTAATAGTTTCTGTCTTTAATTTCCCACTTTGGTTTTGTGGGTGCAGTTACTTTATTTTCTTGTACTTTTACTTGAGGTGCAACCTCTACTTTTTTTGCTGTAGCTTGTTTAGCCATAATATAATAAAATTTAATAGTTTTAAAAAGTAATAATTACCCCCGCTAATACAGCGAGGGTAAAAATTACAGTAATATACTCTTGATTATGTGAACAATACGAAATTGTTAGCAGCTTGTACACACAAACATCTTTCAGACAAGAAGTGAACTTCCATTGCATCCAAAGAAGATGTTGCAGCACCACCAACAGAACCAGTCAACCAAGATTTCATTCTACGGTCATCAGCTTCTGAAGCTCGGTAACGTACGTGCAAGAAAGGACGTCTGATGTTAGAACCAAGTGATTGGTCATAAACAGTAGAAGTTCCAGCAGGTACAAGAAGACCATTGACAGATGCGTCAGCAGCAATTCCACGAGTAGATGCATCGTTCAAGTATTTCCAGTCAGTTTTGTAGAAATCGTAAGATCCTCTACGGAAACCAGAGAATCCAAGATTCAAAGCCATTTGCGCGTCGTTGTTGAATACACCGTAAGCAGATCCAGCACCAGCGTTACCACCGTCAAGACCAGCAAGCATATCGTCAAATGCCAAAGCTGTTTTTCTGTTCAAGAACAACATGTTTTCTTCGATAGAACCTTCTTTGTCAAGTCCTTTAAGAATATTGTCAAAGTCTGTTAAAGATCCTGCGTAAGCATTATCAACTTGTCCTCTAGATGAAACAGCAGAAAACAAACCTTCAGTACCTTCGATTCCTGTAGGGACATCTCCGTTACCTGATTTTTTCTCTCCTTCAACTACAGCCATTTCAAGATAATCTTCAAAACGCAAACGAGTTTCTCCTTGACCTTTCAAGTACCACAAGTATCCAGAGTCTCCTCCTTCAGTAGTTACTTCAACCCACCCAATTTGAGCAGCGTCAGATCCGCTAATTTCAAACTTATCTTTAATAATAATAGGTTTGTTTGAGAACTGAGTGAAAGAAGGCTCGATAGATACAGCAGTAGTATCGGTTCCTTTTTTGTATTCAGATCCATAAACAAATACTTTTATTCCAGTGGCTCCAACAGCCGTATGGATTTCAGAATCGCTTTGAGAGTAACCTTTAATAGTTACTTTACCTTCTCCTGCTGTTGCAGCGGAAATGTAAGCTTTTGCAGAAACAGAACCGTCTGCTTTAATAACCAAAATAGTTTGTCCAACCGCTAAAGCGTGTCCTACTGGCAAAGCTCCGTTAGCAGCGTTTCCAATTGGCAAAGGAGTAGTAAGACCTAAGACACCTGCAGATGTAAGAGCGAGTCCCTCGTAAGAAACGTGCAATCTGTTTTGCTCAGACCAAACGACTTGGTCAGAAGACATAGGAATTTCAGCTCCTACCATTTTTAAAAATCCTCCAACAGTACGATTTCCGTATCTTTCAACTTCTGCTTCGTATACTTCTGGAAGGTATTGCTGTGCCCAGTTTGCACTGTCTGCACTAGCACTTGTAAAATCGATGTAGTTAGTACTTAGTGTCGATTTTTTTGCGAAAGGCGTTAAGCCTGATCCACCTGATAAACTCATAATAAAATGTTTTTAATGTTAATTGTTAAATGATTTTTTAATTCTTAATTTTGAAGAATCAACACCGCTGATAGCTTTTACCTTAAAACCTGCAATGGTAACATCAGTAGGCGCTGTCGACCTTGCCTCTGTGCTAACATTTTTAGAATTTGCCATAACATCTTTTACTGCGTCAGCCTTGCCTTGCTCGTAAAAATGCTTTGCAATAGTATCCGCGTTCTCTGCAGCATAAATAGCTTTGTGATAACCTTTCGTATCCACTACATCACCTTTATCATTTAGGAACTTCCCAATTAGGTTATTAATGTTTGATTGGCTTTCTGCAACTTTATTTACATTTTGAATACCGTATCTAAATGTTTTTTCACCTACTTTGAAATCAAAACCTTTGAAATCTTGTGAAAACATTTGTTTAGTAGATTCTTTAAATGCAGAATGTTGTTGCTCGGCTACTTTTTGATTTTCGTTGTAGCGATTGAAAAAGTCTGAAGCTTTCTTCTGATCTGTGGATAATTCAGGTCTTAACTTAATATCTGAATAGTATTTGTCCTTTAGTCCGTCTAAAAACTTTTTTGCTTCTGCAACTGCTTCTTTTTTTGCGAGTTTCTTTTTGCGGATATCTCGCTCCTCATCTATTTCTTCATCAAAGTCAAACTTGTCCTCCATTAGAAAATCAATTTCTACGTTATCTAGGTGTGACTTAGTTTGCTTATAGTATTCTTTTAATAGTATATCGGAATCCACTGTAGAGTAGTCAGTGTTTAATCTGATATAGTCTTGCATAGTTCCACCTGTTTCTTTCATGAAGTCTACAAGCTTGTCCACGTTTTCAGGCAACTCAACTTTGCTAGTAGTCTCTACGGCTTTTTCTGGGGTTGTGTACTCTTCTGTAGGCTTCTCGCCTATTGCAATTACTTCTTCTTCTGTAGCTTCGGTTTGCTCCTCTTTAGTTTCTTCAACTACTTCCTTAAGCTCTACCTTAGTGCTTTCTTCTGAAGCAGCTGTTTCTTCTGCTGTTTCTTCTTGAATCGTTTCGGTTTCCTCTGCTTTGGGCTTAGATAAATCAACTTTGATTACATCTTCTGGTTTGTTCGAGTACTTAGGCTCTTTGCTTAAGTCTACTTTAATTGTGTCTGACATGATAAGATATTATAAAATTAGTAATTATTTATTACCTAGGCGTAAATTGCTCTAGGCCAAATCCGCCGAGGTTGTCAAACCCAGCTGATTCAAAATTCTTTGGTAAAGAATCATTCTTTCTTTGGTCAATCAACTCGCTTTGTTGTGTTGCTTGAATTTTTGTTCTTTCGTCTTTTCTATTCTCCTTATATTCTTCGTTTCCTTTTTTAACACCTGCCTGAGCTTGCGCTAATTGAATATTGTATTGAAACTCAAGTTCCATTAGCTGACGTTTTATTTCAGCTTCTTGTTGCATTTTTTGAATTTCAAATTGAGATTTAGACTGCTCAACCTTTATTTTAGTTTCTGACAAAGCTTGCTGCTTTTGAACCTCCGCCATAGCGGCCGCTTCAGTAGCCTTAGCATTTGCTTGTGCTTGCGCTTGAATATTAGCTTGCTGGGCTGCTCTATCTGATTCTTCTTTTTTCTTTCTTCTAAACTTAATGGATTCGTTAGCTAATTTAATGTTTTTAATTTGACGAATATCAATTGCATCCTCTAAGTTTATACCTCCTGCTTGCAAAGCAACTTGTATATTCTGTTCTAATTGCTGCTTAGCTTCTTCGTCAGGCTCTAGCTCTAAGTATATACCAAAGTCATGGGTGTTTAGTGTGCTAATTTCTTCAAGAATCTCCGCATTATAAACAGAAACGCTGGACTCTAGCGATTTCCTTGTCAAAGGGTATTCTAGTAAGTCTGCAATTTTAAGAGAAATGTTTTCGCAAGTTTTAAGAGTTAAATAAAGGCTAGACTGTAGTATGTGTCTAGTAGCTGTATTAGAGTTAGCAGCGGCCATCTTTTGTAGTCCTACTAAAGCGTTTTTATCTGGAGTACTTCCGTCTCTAGCTTCATTAAGCCCGGTTACGTCTCTAATCATTTGTAAGTAATACTGGTAAGTATTAATCAGTGAGTTAATTTTTCCTTGACCAGATGATGACGCTAGTTCTTGTACAGGTATTTTACCTCTGTTCATATCTCCTTCTTGCGTAAGAGATCGTCCAACAACACTACCGGTTTGAAAATACATATTCAAAGCTTCGGCTGGGTTGTAGTTTGTACCATTACCTAAGTCTACTTCTGCTAATCCGTCCATATCTAAGAACACACCATCTGGCACTATCCTGGACATAACCTGCTGCAGCTTTAAATGAGTAAGCTGGATCATATCAGCAAACCCTGTAATACGGCCAACTAAAGATTCAATTTTACCTTTATACATTCTAGGAGCACATATAGAGTAGTTCATAGCCACTTTAGTTGTGTCTGCAAACGGTCTAGTCATATTCTCGGCTAGCTCCCATTTAAGAAGCTTGTCGTGCCCTAGTAATTTTACACCCGTGTATAAAACTTCAATAGTTCTAGAAACTTTTTTAAAGGTGTCATTTTCAGGCGGGTTAAAGTTATCTGTTTTTTGAATCGCTTTTTCTAAGCCTTGTTCTGTTTCTTTTATTTTAAATACTTGGCTTCTATATGTCTTGTACTCAAAATAAAGTAAACCTATTTCACCTTCAGTGTAATTACTGTAACCAGTTGCGTAGTTATTAGAGCCGCCAATTCTTTCTATTTCCTTAAGCTCTTCGTTAGAAAGCATAGGGAACTCTTTGGCAACTTCTGCAATTGTTACACTCTTGGTTTCTCCTACGTAATATATGTCCTCAAAGTTAGGATCCTCGGTGTACGAATAGATTATATTAGCGGGGTCGACATAGTCAACTACAATACCCTCAGCTTTATTGAAACTTGTTTTTGTGGCTGCAATACCTAGTGTTGCTAAATCGTAATTTAGTCTTCTTTTAGTAAGAATATATTTATTCTTATCTAGCACATTGTTAATTACTTCTTCTTGAGCTATCTCTATGTTCTGCTTGTAGTCTAATTGCATATGAAGAGAAAGCTGATTTTCGTTCTCAGGAAGCGTGGAAGGGTCTTCTACGTTGTAGGTATCCATTCCTAGTTGCCCCATCATCTTCTCGTTAAATTCCCTAGTGTTCATATCTGCTACAATTGCAGACACGTAATCTGTTCTTTTCTTAGAAGACTCAGGGTCTTGAGCGTATGCTTTTATATCGTAGTTCTTTTGAGATATACCGTTTACTACTATATCTACAAACTTTGGTATAACAGGTACAGGTTTCCAGTCTAGGTTCAAATAAGACAAATCTCCATTTATAGAAAGTTCATTCTTGTATTTTTGAACGCTTTGCTCACCTCTAGCATAAAGCCTAAGCTGGTGAAAATTATTGTAATTAGAAGAAAACCTATTATTAGATGTTCTGGAACTTCCAAACCATTCATGCTCTATAGCTCTTGCTACTTTTACCCCGTACTCTAAGCTAGATTTTTCTTCGTCGCTTACGGTCTGGGTTGGAAAAGAACTGTTGTAATTAGTTTCTATCATTTATTTTATTATTTTCGAAGTAAATCCTTTGTTGTCATATCTTTTAAACGGTAAGCTTATAGCCTTACGTTCTCTAACGGCTACAGGCGTATACCTGTTTTTATTGCAAGCCATTATTGCTAAACCCGAACTAATAGAAGCATCATGCTTTGTTCTGTTGTTTATGTTAAATTTAGCCCAATCTTCAAGTGTCCGTTGCATGTACATGTTACCGTAACTTTCATCGCGATAACCTACGTGGTCTTCTATATAAGACTCTATAGCTGCAGCGTGTGCTTGTTTTATGTCTTCACTTGAATTGGGTATTCCGCCAATTTCTCTTTCTGTAACGGAAAGTTTATTCCAAACTTTATCCGGTCTGTTCATACTAAACCCCCTATATCCTCTCCTCTTGAAGTGATATAATAACCTAGGCTTATTGTTTTCAGCTAATATAGGCATACCGTAAAATACGCATGCCATAAGTACGTCTTCAAAAAACATCTCAGCTGTTTGAGGCCTAGCTATGTATTCTAGGAAGAAACAATTAGGGGGAGCATCTTCCATGCTATACTTAGTTAATCCATGCAGTGCACCATTAGAACCTCTCTTGTCTACTGTACCAGATATATCGTAGCTATCACAACCAAACGCTCCCATGTGTTCATTGCCTGGGTGTCTTACTCCGTTTTTTATTATCACTTGGTTTTGGAGATTATTAGGTGGTACCCAGGATATTTTAAACCTTCCGTCTTTATTAGGGTGAAATACAACTCTAGTATCTTTAATTCCTCCAGCCCATCCAAAACTACCTGTCGTTACAACAGCAGTATTTTTTAGGTCTTCATTATAGTCAATTTGCTCGTATATCTTGGTTAAATTAAATATAGATTCTTTTGCTTCATCTCTAAAGGCGTGCTTCTCTGTTCTAGGAAACTGTCTGTAAAATTCATTTAATCCGTCTTGATCGTCTTTTAACCCTTCAACTTCATTCTCCCAGTGTTCTATAACACCTATATCTATTGACTCTCCGTCAATTCCTTTAACTGCTTTTTCTGGAGTATTGAATACAGGTAAGCCATAAGCGTCAATGTATCCCTCGTAGTTCCATTCCATAGGTATGAACAAAGAATATAATCCTGAACCAGTCTGTCCGTTGCGGTTTCTTTTTTCAACGTCTGAGCTTTCATATAGTTTTTTAAAATTTGCTCCTCCTTTTTCTAAAGCATTTGAGGTTGACCCCATCATGCACTTACCTATTACTTTACTACCTAGCCTTAAACAAGTTTTAGTAACTCGCCAGTTGTTTAAAATATTATCTGGCTTTTCCCACTTTCCACTTTCATCGTGTACTAGTAGCTTTAATTTCTCACCGTCATAACTGTTGTCTCCTGTGTTCTTCCAGTCAATTGTTGTATCTAACCCTACAAGCTCTTCTAATTGTTCATTAGAGTCTAACTTCTTCCTAGTCAACTTACTTGCAGGTATTCTATATGCTAACTCTGTTTTTGGTCTATCCATACCATCTTGTATGGGTTTAAAGAAAAACGGATAGTTAATAGATATAGGCACAACCTTGTCTGTAAACATTTTCTTAGCATCAGACCCTGACTTTGATAGTATACCAAAACGAGCGTCGCTAGACATTGTTGCTTGATGTGTTGTTTCTGCAGATGACATAAACGAAAATCCGGAACGTCTATTTTTTAAGTAGCACATACCATAGCTTCTCTTGTCAGCTTTACAAGCTTCCCAGAATATAAAAAACAATCTGTTTGACTCTCTAAAGTCTGGATGACCTACGTCGATCTTCGTCCATTGCAAGTACATATAGTGTGTACCTGTTATGTAGGTTTGCTCGCCGTTGCTATAAAACCAAAACCCTTCGTCTC
>TARA_B110000879_G_C11183395_1_pt1 | contig 11518 bp, 11 predicted proteins | sample TARA_B110000879 | Tara Oceans TARA_B110000879 (sample SAMEA4398094) | marine metagenome | biome: Polar Biome; feature: [SRF] surface water layer (ENVO:00010504); material: water (ENVO:00002006), including particulate matter (ENVO:01000060) such as... | depth 5 m
TGCAGATGATAGATGAAAGGTTGCAGGATTCGAAATCACAGCTAACTTTGGAGCAAATACCAACGCTTCAGACATATTTGAAAAAACATGGTCAGCACCTTCTGGAATAGTTGAATGACCCTGATGCCTAAGTATAGCAATTTCAGCTAGTGGATGGAGTGCTCGAGCCAAGTCAAGATGACGCTTACCTATACTACCAAAACCCACTATAAGAATACGGTTAATCATTGCACAATTTTCTCAATTCTTCGCGCATCACTTAAATCATCAGGTTTGCCAACATCAAGCCAAGGGGCTTCTAGGCGATAGACGGTAACTCGACCACCGCCATCTACCAAATCTAGAAGGAGATTTGGCATATCACAATATACGTCAAGCTGTAGCTCATCCAAAACTTTAGGATGCAACACATACATGCCAGCATTTATATCGGAGAGATATTTTGGTTTTTCCTCACAACTTAATAATTCATTATTAATAATATGGAGCACACCATATGGATTTTGGATCACATGTGACCGAACTGCGATAGTAGCATTTGACGAAAGATTCAAATGATATTCGAGTAATTCACGGTAGCAAATATCCGAAATAATATCACCATTGACTACAATAAATTCAGAGGTAGGACGCGGCGAAATTAAGCTTAACGAGCCTGCAGTGCCGAGCGGTTTACCTTCTTCCACATATTCAATATTAACGCCTAGCTGGCTTCCGTCTCCAAGACTTTCAACTATCTTGTGAGCAAGATAATTAACAGTAATTATAAAATTCCTAAACCCAGACTGTTTCGCAGACCTGATTATTCTCTCAATAATAGACATCCCTCCAACATCTAAAAGGGGCTTTGGGTTTTCGCTCGTAAGTTTACCTAATCTGCTACCTTTTCCTCCGGCCATAATAACAAAACTATTTTCAAGAACGGGAAGCTCTTCAAAAAAACTCGACAACCAGATACCTTTTAAGACTCCCTTGCCATCAACTGATGGGATAAATGTGACCTTACTATCCTCCATTATTCTAAGTGCTTCATCCTTGTCAACGTGATTAGTAATCACAATCGGCTTCGAGGACATAACTTCTGTAACAGAAGTGTTGATTGACAGGCCGCCGTACAATGCTCGTCGCACATCTCCATCAGAAACCAGCCCGCATAGCTTTCCATCCAGATCAGTAATCACAGCAGTTTTCAAACCAGATTTTTCCATTGATTCAATACAAACCTTAATGTCTTTGTCGATAGCGACAGTAACACTCTGAAAAACCTTATCTTTTTTATTAATTAATCTAATCATTTTTCCCTCTTAAAAAGCACCAATCTAAGACAACAGACTGGAAGTCAGCATTGTGATAGAAATAAAAATTACCAATGCGTTTAGCAAAAAATAAATAAAACTAAACTTACGAAAAGTAACAACGCGATTCAACAATATAAGAAAAACTAAATTTGCCACAGCAACACAGATCACATTGGAAAATAAAACACCAAAAATTTGTAACTTAGGTACTAGAATAGAGTATGACGCCAAGCATATGAAAGCATAAAATATTGCACCATACATCAAATCTTTTGTTTTATTGTGGAACAATAAAAGCAATTGTGTTGTTATTGCGGCAATGCCACTAAGATAATTCATAATACCCACACCAATAATTATTTCTATACTTGAATAAATTCCAATATATGGCAGAAAAAACTTCATTAAACCAGTGTAAGCAAGAGCACCAAATAAAAACAAAAAAATTGAGAACAATAAATATTTTTCGACTTTTTGATAATTTTTTTCTTCAAGAAGCCTATAAATAATTGGTGTTATATATAAATTTGCAGCTTGGATAAAAAGAAAAAATATTAACGAATATTTAAAAACTGCAGAATAAAGTCCTAATTCTGAGTCACTGACATATATGCTTAAAAAAAATCTATTTGACCAAGATATTACCCACCCTGAAAAGAACGCGGGTAAAAGTGGCAATCCATAGTAAATCATTGATCTTCCAAGATGCCAATTTTTTTTCCAAAAACTCAATTTAATACTGCTGTTACTTTTTGTATATAAAATCAGAATGATACTTCCGGCCAACATCCCATATATGAAAGATTTAAGTCCTAAATCAAAATACAATATTCCTATTGCAATAAAAATCATGGGGAAAAACGTCTTCATTACCGCGGAAATTAAATACTTTAGAGGTTCCCCAGAGAATTGATTTTTCACTTGCAACAATGTTAACAAATTATAAGAATAAGCAACTAGATACATAACAATGAAATCAAAAACACCAACATTAAAAACCTCGCCTAGGTCAAATAAAAAATAACAAAGAAGATATGGGAAAAAAAACACAATAGCGGAAGTTGATATAATTCCATTACCAACCTCATTAATTAATTCAACGTCGAGAGTAGTAGAATATTTTGCAGCAGCTCGATCAACCCCTAAAGAAATTAAAGGCGTGATTAGCATTAAATGAGCCTCGAGCACTGCGATCGCTGCATAATCAGCTAAGTCAAGTTGGCTAGTTAGAAGGACAAGTGTTACTAAAGAAAAAACTTGAGGTATAAAAATAGCGGCCGAAAATTGAAGCAGTTTTTTATATTTCGTATTTTGGCTCAATATCATTTAGTAATACCTTTGTTAATAACCATCTGGATCCTTTTAATAAGGCGAAGTTCGTTGAGTTGAGCGCGACGGATAAACAATCTGGTTGGCGGGTACATCAGCTGTAACTACAGAACCGGCTCCTATAATGGAATTTTTACCTATACTGACACCCTGAATAACCACTGCGCCAGTACCGATATGGACAGAGGATCCGGTTGATACACCACCACTCAACATTGCCCCAGGAGCAATGTGATTTGATGCCCCCAAAATACAGTCATGTTCGATGATTGCGCCAGTATTAAGGATACAATTTTCTCCAATTTTTGTATCAGTATTAATTACGGCGCCAGGTAATATTTGCACGCCCATTCCAATATCGCAGTAATCACTGGTCAATGAAAAATCTGATTTTATAGATAAAAAATCGTACTGATCTTTACGGAACTTTTGGAAAAACTCTTCTCTCAAAGTGCTTCCTGGTATCGAGCCAATACCATTAACAAGATAGACCTCATCAGGCCCAAATTTATAGATTTCATTATCATTCAAAAAAAAATTTAAACCCTCAAATAAAGTGAAGTCATGATCGATTTTCGGCGATGAAACTGCATAAATATCAATTCGCTGTTGTTTTAAGATGTCAGCTAAAACTTTAGCATGCCCCCCTCCACCAATCATAATTATTTTTCTACTCATCAATTAGTTCTCCAGCTTTTAGGTCTTGTTTAGCTTGAGTACCTAAAACCCTCCAATATAAATAAGGGCTTTTACCTGTACCCGGTCGTTTTACAGCTAAATTGTCTACCGAGAAAATTTCACCTTTTCGTATATCACATATAGCCACAATGCTTTTCCTTGCGACTTCTTTATTCTTTATTTCGGACTGAGTCGGCCTCTTAATACCATCACCCAATGCTAATTCAACTTCACGGATTGCACTGATCATCGCTTTAAGCTCACCTGGCTCCAATGATGCCTTGTGATCGGGGCCTTCTAAGTTGCGATCTAAGGTGAAGTGTTTCTCAATAATTACAGCTCCTAATGCTGCCGCCGCTATGGGTATATTTATGCCTACAGTATGGTCAGAGTAACCAGAAACTAACCCAAATGTACTTTTTAATGTATTCATAGCACGCAAATTAACCTCATCTATCGGCGCCGGATATTCGGTGGTACAGTGCAATAACGTTACTTTATCTCTTAAAGCACGTTGCCCTGCCTCTGAAGCGTAAGCTACTGAGAACGCTTCAAGGCTCGGTAGAATAGTTGCAGAAGCTGTATAGCCAAAAGCAATAACGCCTAATGCTGTCTCTATTTCAGACAGTGTAGCCATGCCTGTTGACACTATAAGTTCACATTGTGTTTTTGCGTGCTCAAGAACAAGAGGAGCATTAGTGAGTTCACCAGATGCAATTTTAAGCCGAGACAACTTCAAATCATTAACTAAAAAATTGAGGCTTTCACTATCAAAAGCTGTTGACAGAAACTCAATGTCTATTTTTTTACAATGAGCAACCAATCGGTGATGGTCGTTATAGCTCAACTCCAAGCGACTTAACATATCAAATTGAGATTCTGTCTTACCAGAATTTACCGATTGATATGAGGCCTGTTGTGCGTTCTTTGTTACGAGTTTTTTTGTCGTAAAAGTTTGAAACTTTACGACATCCGCACCTGCTATATGTGCTGCATCAACAAGTTTCTTAGCTAAATTATAGTCGCCATTATGATTAACGCCAGCTTCTGCAATAATTAAAGTCATATTAACTCTCTAAATCATAAAAAACTTTCATTCTGGAAAAATTAAAAGATTTAATCATTTTAATTACCTTGAGTGAAGCATTCCCTTGACCATATGGATTAAGTATTTTTTCGTCTTCTTTTTTATAGTTTCGAGACACTGCCAACGCAATGGCTTCAAGAATACCATCAACAGTTGCAGAACAATGCAATACACTTTTAGCCGCCAAACGCCCCTGTTGCCTTACACCAACATTAACAGTCGGAACATCAAAAGATGGCACCTCTATTACCCCGCTCGATGAATTACCAATGACGGCATCAGCATATTTTACAGCACTTAAATAACGTATTTGGCCTAGTGACGGAATGGCTAAGACTCTACCAGGGTTACTTGATGCATATGATTCGATTAACGGTATGATTTCTCGTCCGCCATCGTCAGCGTTTGGGTAAGTAAATATTACCTGATGAGAATGGAAATGCTCTAAAGCCTCTAGAAGAGCTTGACAGCTAGGTATTGGATCCTCATCGCCTAAGGTTACCGGATGATAAGTCACTACAAAAAAGGGCTTGCTTAGATCAAATTTTAGAGATGCACTTAACTCATTTCGATTTAGAAAATCGCCTCGCTGCAAATAATCTAGGCCCATTGCACCAACATTTACAACCCGGTCAGGGGATTCACCAAGCTGAATCACTCTTTTCCTATATGAATCCGTAGAGGTTGCATGTAAATTACTTAACTTGGTAATAGCATGCCTGAAGGCGTCATCATTTGCCCCTTCAGACGCCTCGCCTCCATGCAAGTGTAAAATAGGTATACCCATAATCAATGATGTTTGAGCTACTGCCAAAGCCTCATAACGGTCCCCTAAAATAACGATCAAGTCTGGACTAAGTCTCTCTAAAGCATCAGCATAGCCTAAAACACCAAGACCCATACTTTTTGCTGTTCCCATTGGACTGTTAGATGAAACCAGCATCTCAACCTTTTCATCAATATGAAATCCATCATCTAAAATCTGAGTATAAGTTAGGCCAAATTCAGGAGACAGATGTGAGCCAGAGACCAATAATTGCAATGTGAGCTTCTTATCTTCATTTATATCATTTATTAACCAATATAAGAGCCCATATTCTGCTCTGGTACCCGTAAAAACTGTGATCTTTATATTTTGCATAATTTATAACTCTACTGGTGAACTAGGGATATTAACTAGACGAGACTCAAACCAGTCTGTATTAGTTAAATTGCCTCTTGGTGAACCTTGGAAGACAGGTAATTTATGCATAGGTGTCCAAACTGGTCTCATCATAATACCCATAGCATTAGACTTATGAAGTAACTCATTACGCATATCTAGATCTGGACAAACTATTGTATTCAACCAAAAATTTGACTGAGTATTAATAGGTTCGTCAAAAAAAGAATAGTCACTGTCTTTAAAAAACGCTTTGTAATGCATTGCCAAGTCTCTTTTTTTTAGTAAATAACCACTTAAAGACTCTAACTGCCCAACGCCTAGTGCTGCATTTAAGTTGGGCATACGATAGTTAAACCCTGCACAATCATGAAAAAACTCATAAGGATGGGCTACCTTTGCTGTTGTCGTCACATGTTTAAGTGTCTGTTTGCTATTCTCTGAACTACACAAAACCATTCCACCACCACCAGTTGTGATTACCTTGTTACCATTAAAACTTATTGCCCCAAAATCTCCAATAGTACCCGTATGTCGTCCCTTGTAAAATGATCCCAAACTTTCTGCTGCATCTTCTATAAGTACCAATTTCCACTTTTTACAGATCACAACTATTTCATCGAGCTCAACTGGATGGCCATAGGTGTGCATCGGAATTACTGCTCTAATTCTCTTTTTTGACGATTTCAAAAAAGAGCCATCTACTTCTAAAACAGCATTCTCCTCTAGGAAAGACTCTAAAGCTTTGGGGCAAAGACCCATAGTACTCTTAGAAACATCAACAAACAGAGGCTGAGCTCCCATATGATGTATAGCATTACAAGTAGCAACAAAAGTTAATGCCTGTGTGATAACAGCCTCGCCCGTCTTAACTCCAGCTACGTACATAGATGCATGAAGTGCAGCTGTTCCATTGACTGTTGCTACTGCACCTTGAGAAGCTGTGTATCTCTCGACTTTTTTTTCAAATTCATCAACAAATTTTCCTACACTGGAAACGTAAGTGCTCTTTATGGCTTCAGTTACATACGAAAGCTCATTCCCATTAAATGATGGCTGATGAAGGGGTATAACTTCATTTGTTTTATATGTATCTCTTATAAATGTAACTAGACTGTTTATCATACTAAAATGTCCAAATTTTCCAGACAATTACAATTCGAGATCGCTGTAAGGTTATAAAAAAAAGATCTTACAATCATGGCAATCAATCCAAGAGTGCAATTCACAACCAAATTCCTTTAGTGTCGAGAATTATTTTAATATTAGGTGCGCCAGAGATTTTAAACTCTTTATGATCAACTAGCAGCACAGCGATATCTGCTAGAGCCTCCGCATCATCAAGTGAAACTAGCTCAATATTCAGAGAGGCGGGTAACTCTTTAATATTAGGCTCGACACCCAGAATCTTTCCTTCATGAAACTCTGCGATATTTTGTGTGATTAACATCGATGGGCTTTCTCTTAAATCATCGATATCTGGTTTAAATGACAATCCATAACAGGCAATAACAATATCTCCGACTCTCTTCTGGGGATTAGATTGCAGAAAATCGGCTATTGCTATTTTTACTTTCTCAACAACCCACTTTGGCTTAAAATCATTTACACTTCTTCCTGTTCTTATCAGCTTAGCCTCGCTAGGCGCACTACTGACAATAAACCATGGGTCAACTGCTATACAGTGACCACCCACCCCGGGACCTGGCTGGAGTATATTTACTCTTGGATGCCGATTAGCCAACCCGATTAGCTCCCATACATTTATTTCTAACTTGTCACAAATAATAGAGAGTTCATTGGCAAATGCGATACTCACATCACGAGATGCATTTTCTGTTAACTTAGCCATTTCAGCAGTTCGGGCATTAGTGACCATGCATTCTCCCTCGACAAATATTCTGTAAAGCTCAATCGCAGCTTCAGAACACTTTTCTGTCATTCCACCAATAACCCGATCATTTTCTACCAATTCTCGAACCACGTGCCCTGGCAATACCCGCTCAGGACAGTGGGCAATTCGAATATCTGATTCGACTCCATGGGTTTGAGGAAACGTTAGATCAGGCCTGCTATCAGCAAGCCATTGAGCTACTTGCTCTGTCGTTCCAACAGGAGATGTCGATTCCAAAACTATTAAATCTCCTTTTTTTATAACCAATGCAATGGCTTTCGTCGCAGACTCAATAAATCTCAGATCAGGTCGAGGAATTTCACCTTCTTTAGTTATAGGTATAAACGGGGTAGGAACGGCTATAAGAAAAGCATCTGCTGCTTCCGGTTGCATTACCGCTCGTAAGTATCCTTCTGATACTGCAGCCCTCACAAATATATCTAACTCTGGCTCTATTATATGAATATTACCAGCATTAATTGTGTCTATAGTCTTTTGATTAGTATCCACCCCAACTACACTTTTCTTTCTTGAGGCAAACATTGCTGCAGTTGGCAATCCAATATATCCAAGACCAATGACTGAAATAGTATTAAAAGGCATTATAAATCTTCCTGGATTAAAAATTTTAAGATACGACCGCAGGCCAAACCGTCACCATAAGGATTATGCGCTCTACTCATGTTTTGGTATTCGTTAGAGTTGGATAACAGTAGGCTTACTTGCTCCACAATCAATTCAACATCTGTTCCCACTAACTTTACAGTTCCTGCATCAATTGCCTCTGGACGCTCAGTTGTTTCGCGCATAACCAGAACAGGCTTACCCAATGAAGGTGCTTCTTCTTGAATGCCGCCTGAATCCGTTAATATAATCGAGGCTCTGTCCATTAAGTAACAAAATGGGAGATACTTCTGCGGTTCTATCAAGAATATATTATTTAAATCATTAAGCAGCCTATTTACAGGTTCCTGAACATTTGGATTGAGATGCACTGGATATAGAATTTGAGCCTCCGGATGCATAATTGCAATCTGACGAAGTGCTTCGCAAATTCTTTCAAAACCATCACCAAAACTTTCTCTTCGGTGACCTGTAACTAAAATCAAATCTTTATTGTGATCAAGATAATCAAACAAAGAAGCAAAATTTTTCAAAAGAGACGTTTCCTGTTGTAATTTTTCTCTCACCCAAAATAGTGCATCGATCACCGTATTGCCTGTTACAGTGATATCATTCTCTGGCACACCCTCTCTCAGAAGATTCTTCTTTGCACCTTCAGTTGGAGCGAAATGATAATTGGCAATCGAACTAGTAAGCTTTCTATTTGCTTCTTCTGGCCATGGAGAGTAAATGTTGCCAGTTCTTAGGCCAGCTTCAACATGGCCGACTTTAATTCGCTCATAGTAAGCAGCTAGCGATGCAGCAAATGTTGTTGCGGTATCCCCATGAACTAAGACTACATCTGGTTTAAAATCTTGTAAAATCGGCTTCAAACCTAATAATATACAAGTAGTTATATCAGTCAATGTTTGACCCTGTCTCATTATTTTAAGATCAAAGTCAGGCTCTATTTCAAACAGTTCTAAAACCTGATCTAGCATTTCTCGGTGTTGAGCAGTTACACAGACTTTTGAATTAAAACGGCTGTCATTCTCAAGAGTACGCACTAACGGCGCCATCTTAATGGCCTCAGGACGGGTACCAAATACAACTAAAACTTTCAAATCATATCTCTCCAAGTTTATACTAACTTAGTAAATTCTTTACAAGGGCCAATAAAGTTCCATTACCATTGTTTTTATTAGTTGCCGCTCTCACTAAAAATCGAAAAAAGTTATAGCAAAATAAATTGAGTTTACGAATACGAGCCGCATGGGAGCTAATCAATCTCTCTTCTCTCAACCAACTTATGAACATAAAATGATCATTGAAGTGAAGTGAAGAAAATTTTGAAACATCTGAAATACGCCTAAACACAATATTTTCAGGCAGAAATACTACGCAACCCTCTTCCATCGCCAACTCAGTCCAATATTGCATTTCAGGGGCATATAAGTATTTGTTAGTTTTAAATAACCCAACTTTATTAATATCAAATTTAAAAACTGTTTGACTGGGAGCTGTCATCCATTTTAACTTTGAAAATTTTCTTAGCGCATATGAGTTCTTGGCTATCTTGAAGCCATCATCTTGTAATATTTTGCCATTCTGAGCAGAAAAGATAAGTTTCAAAGATGGATTAGCGTCTATTGCTTCGGTTGCATTCTTAATATAATCTTTAGGCCATTCATCATCGCCCTCTAATATGGCTACATAGTCCATTTCAACGAAGTTAAGTGGAAAGTTCCAATCTTCAGCCCCTAATGGCTCTTCATCGCGCCAATAGAAGGACCACTTATCCTTAAGGGAATATTTATCAATATACTCTGCAATAACTGATCTAGAGTTATCAGAACTTCCAAATTCAGTCACTATTACTTGCTGAGGATTAAGTGACTGGGTTCTAATAGAGTCTAGGCAACTTTTAATTGTTTTTTCTCTGTTTGTAACAGGGACACAGACACTAATCATGGATTAATCTCTCAATTTCATTATAAAGAGTATGCTCGGTGACTGGGATAATATTACTCTGGGAGGGTACGCCATAACTCACACCAAGACCTTGAAACAACAAAAATGTAGTCTTTGGACAATATATTTCTAGTATGTGATCCAGCCTATCATCTATATGAAATATTGGCTTAATTAAATCAATATTTGACTTTGTTTTTGATTGCAATGTACTAAATTTCAAACCTATAGATTCAAGCCACTTTAGCGTCAACTCATACATGCCAGGAAACCTGTCAAACGGTCTAGTCGTCAAAATTAAGATATCATAACCATTATCTGAGAGAACATTTAACTTATCCACAACAAAGGAACGGGCACTTGCTTCGTGCTTATAACTACTATAGCGATAAGCTGACTTTATCTCAGTATATTTTTTAATATATTGAGATTTAAAGTGCGGTAAATCACTTATAGAAATCTTGTATTCATCTTGAGCATAGTCGATTAACATTTGGGGGTAAAAATTCAAAACACCATCAATATCGCAAGTAATAGGATTATTTTTTGCCATTTTTTAAGACCTTTTAATAATTCCGCCGAAGGTTGTGCTTAACAACCAAGGATCATAATCTGAAACTCTCACGTAATCATTATTTATACTTAAAAAATCATCAACAGCATGGAGCGCATTCTTGTTTTCTCTTGAAAGCATTACATCTGTGATACCGTCCTCGACTATCATATAACCACCTGGAGCTTGATGCTCTCGAAAAAACTCTAATGAAGCCATCACATCCTCATATATATGAGAGCCATCATCCACAAGTAAAAAGTTTTTGTCTTTGATATAAGGTAAAATTTGTTGCTTTGTATTTTCCTGCGCTATATCACCTGTAATCATAATCACACCGAGGTTACTAAGAACAGATTTCTGAGGTTCAGGTACTGGATCTATGTCGATGGTCACCACAAGACCATTAGTTTTTTTACAGGACTTAATTAATTCATCAAAGAATTGTGCAGAAGTCCCTCTCTGTGTTCCGACTTCCACTATTATGTCAGGTTTAGTGAGCCATATAAGTTGTTGATATATATAAATATCATTTGGAAACTTACTCATCTCCATGTCCTTCCACATTAAACGATAGTGAGGTGCGTTTTCACCAATAACAACACTTGCCCACAAATCCTCTACCGTAACTTTTTGAGCTAATTTTGCAGATGAGATTGAGGAATTACTGACTAGGACTTGCGAAAGCTTAATAGACTTTCTGTAATAAATTTTTTCGATAAATTTACGAGTTCTGTAATTTATCTTTTTGATAAGAATATGAATTTTTAAATAAAGTGATTTCATTATGTTTCCTTTTTTTTAGAATGATTTGCTAATAAGTTAAAGCCAAAAGTGTGAAAAATTGAAAGCAGTAGAAGCCTATGGAAGCTTTTCTTTAAAACTATAACGTTTGAAAAGAACCAAAGAAATACTTAGTATCCCTCCAAATAATGCAAATAAA
>TARA_B110000879_G_C11183387_1_pt1 | contig 11465 bp, 9 predicted proteins | sample TARA_B110000879 | Tara Oceans TARA_B110000879 (sample SAMEA4398094) | marine metagenome | biome: Polar Biome; feature: [SRF] surface water layer (ENVO:00010504); material: water (ENVO:00002006), including particulate matter (ENVO:01000060) such as... | depth 5 m
TTTGCAAAATCACTAACCAGTAATTTGTAAATCATCTTATTATATGTATACAAATTTTATTTAACTAAAAAAATGTAAAAAATTGATAATCTATCATATAAATAACCAATTATAACTAAAATAACCAATAAAATGAGCGAATTTAATGAAATAACCGAAGATACTGACACTGAATGTTGTATATGTTATGAAATTATCGGTAAAGTAAATAACTGCATAACAGAATGCGGCCATAAATTTTGTTTTAAGTGTATGGCAAAGTCATTACAAAACCATCATACTTGTCCTTATTGTAGGACATTAATAATAGAGCCTAAAACAACATATGACGAATTGCATGATTTAAATGATTTATTTTACGATACTGATGATGACCTATACATGGATGATCTATCAGAAGAAGATAAAAAACCTGCATGTGTTGATGATATCGTAGAAAGATTAGAAAAAAATAAAATAACAATGATAGATCTAGTATCATATTTTGACAATAGATATAATAGTAACACTGCACCGTATAGTCCATCGCGTTGTGATGCTGATATATATTTTATAGAAGCGATTGGTGATACAATCAATGATATATTTGTTCAAGCCGACAATGAATGTAAAGAACAGCTATTATTTGAAAAAGAAGATTCCCGTAATAATTAAATAAGTTAAATAAACAAAATAAACAAAATAATAAAAAATAAGTTAAATATTTTTTTATATTGAATTATTATAATGCCATTGTCAAAAATAATAAAGGCGAATAATTTGGTTCCCGGTAAAAAATATTATATAAGTATTCAATGGAATTTAACAAATAGTGTACGATTACCAGCGAAGTATTCAACCATAGGTACATATATAGATACGTGTTATGTTCGCGGTCGTACCCATTCTTTTGATTCTGGATTAAAAATATTATTAGCAAAGTCAAGAAACGAAACAACTTTTATTATAAATGGTGAAAAATCAATAATAAGTTCAGTAAATGATTTTTATGAAATATTAACACCTCCGTGCGATGAAATTGCGAAAATCCATATATTACTAAAATTACCGTTACATAACGATATAAAAAAACATATAGCAAAATATACAGATTATATTTTAGATTTATACTACAGACCAAGACCCGTAAATAAGAAATTGAAGATTACAGTAAAATAAAGTGATAGTCCACCATAATTATAATTAATATTATTATTATAATTATGTTTATAATTTGGGATAACTAGGTTGCATTAACATACCACATTGTCCATTTCCAGTGTTAAATTCGTCACCGCGACCAAGCATAATGTATCCATCATCACCCCATGTAGGACCCCATGAATTCTTAACCAAGTAATAATCCTGTCCATCCAATGTACCGTAACCGACAGTTAACACACCGTGATCTAATTGTGTACCACAATCACCTGTAAATACACCAGATTTATATAATTGGAAGTCCTTTTGGTCTGCTTGAATAGCAATAGATACAGGTTGGTTTGCAAGAGCACTCATCATATCATTGTCCGAAGTTTTAACATCAACGAAACTAGAAATTTTACTATTATCAACAACTGCACAAGAGGTTTCACATGTTCCTGCGGTTGTAGTATCACCAGATGTATAAGGATATTCATCTTCACTACATAATCCACCATTTTTCTCAATCCAAGAAAAAGCGCTATCCATTAATCCACCATTGCATCCCATATCTTTTCCGCCGTGTTGTCTGTTGTCACAGTCAACCAGTTGTTGTTCTGAGAAGGAAGGTAATTTACTATAAGTAGTAAAATATGCTCCCTCTAATGCACCAGTAGTGGAAAAACTCCAACAAGAACCACATTGTCCTTGATTCTTAACAGGTGTAACTGCACCTAATTCAACCCAATTAATAGAATCAGGAACACTAGATACTGTAAGTTTTTCATTTTGGTCCAAACAATCTTTTACACATCTAACCGTAGAAAGTTTATCAGTTTGTTCATAATTTTTGACACAACCACTCAAACATTTTTCTTCAGCAATCCTGGTCTTAATTTTCTCAGTATCAATATGAAAAGATAATTGTTTAGAATTAGACTCAAATCCCATATATTGACTAAATTCAGCAGAATCTAAACCAGAAAGATGATTATGTCCCAAAGTATATGTTAAATTACGAGCATTTGTACTTTCAATAATTTTATCATTTTCCATCCAATTACGATATAGATGTTGTCTATGTTCACTATCCTTAATCATAATACGAAAATCATTAAGCCATTGTTCAAACTTATCTACCCTTAAATTTAGACACGAAACCCCCCCAATCATAAATAATGCTACTACAATTTTATACAACATTGTATATACATATAAAAACAAATTAATCATTAAGTTGTTTTTCAAATAGTAATTACTACATCTTGAAACGGTAGTTATCAAATTTATAAGGAGACAATCTGCAGTCGTATCTTCTTTTTAAAAGAATGTTCATCATCAAACATAAACATATTAAACATATGGTATGAATAATTAGATAAATCATACGAGCAAGTAATCCTAGATAATAATTTTAAATTGGATAAATAGACCATATATGTAAACATACCATTCGCTTTTACCAATTTATCAAAAACAATACCATTATGTGTCATATTCATATATACCGGATTTTTAATGCATTTATGTAAAACATCACAATCTGTTTGTATTTTACGAATTGAACGCATTGTGGTATTAATATAATCTAGATTTCCCATCCAATTTGACAAAAACTGTATCGCACTATCACTTATTCCAGATATTAAATTATATTTGTTAAGCAGAATGATTTGGTTGAGTAAATCAATTAAACGACGAATAGGACTAGTAATATGTATATAAGGTCGTGAAATACTTTTCCCATAATTATTTTGTTTAAACGTTTTCAATTCTATTAAATCGTGTGTTAATTTTTCCGTATCACAATATGCAATATATTTACCAGTAGTATTATTCCATGTTTTAATTGTTCTACAAGTATCTTCGTCAGCATCTATTCCATCTAATTCGCTAATATCTTTATACGGGTCTGTAAAAACAACCGACCTGAATATACCTATTTTTTTATCAACCATACTTAGCCCAGTATAAGCATTCATTTGAATCATCCAATGTGCAACAACATCGTGACTATCTTTTACAGTTACATCCATTAGCTTTGATATATTAAATATATTTTGATAATTAGTGTTATTAAGTAAATTTCGGTGTTCATACCTAAAATTTTTATTTACATTTATCAATGCATTCTTATATTCAATTTTTGATGTATCCATTTTTCCATCGGTTGTAACAAAGAATTTCATTGATAACGCAAATCTATCTTGTTTTTCCAATAGACTACATAACGTGTCTGTTAATATCGTTGGAATCATTGGACGACGTCTATCTGGTAAATAAATCGTAGAAACTCGTTTACTGAATGAATCCCATATATCTAATGTTTCTAACCAAAAATAAACATTTGCTATATAAACCGTAATATTCCACCCAATCTGTTCATCATTTTCAATAACATCTGTTATATGAAAGCCATCATCCAAATCAGTACTATTTTCCGGATCAATCGTAAATACATATCTATCTCTATGGTCTTCTATATTATAATTTGAATTATGAAATATCTGGTCAATATATTCATCATGTGACTTCTTTCTCAAAACATTTGTCGTTTTTTTGGTGAAATCACTCAATGATATATGTAAACTCTTACAATATAATTGATATTCATAAAAACAATCCAATTGGTCAACATCACCAAGTGTTTCTGTTAATATACCCATTGGATGTGTATCACCCCATTTATCATATTTAAAAGTAACGAATTTATTAGTTTGAACTTTTGAAAACCCCAGTTTTATATCATATGGTACTAGAAATGCTGGTAAATGTTTATCATCAGGTACACATTTATATAACAATCGTTTTTTATTTTCAGTTCTACCAAAGGTTTTATTGTGTTCTAACATTAATACACCAGCAATTTGTGTACATGTTCTAACCAATGATGATACAATATGTACATTTGGGGGATTCTCTTTATCTATTTCAAATATATCATTCATAAACAACTTTTGTTCAAGTGGATTGACATATTGTAATTCTGGATTATTTTCAATATTTATTAAATTGTTTGCATCAGCATTATAAAATGTATGACTTGCATAATTGCGATCTAATATTACGACCCTATATAAATTCATAATAAGTTATACATATATTATCATGCGTTATGTTTAATACTGTTTACAATATTACTTTTAGACGATATAAACATTCTGGAATTGGATATTGTATATCACATAACTATTTTTATCTACATATTATATAACTATGCCGGTTAAATTGAATGATGGAAAAACGAAAAGAAAAAACGGAGGAAATGGAGGATTAGAGGGTATGACCGTTTTTCAACCAACTTATGATGATTTAATCCATGCCAATGAAATAGCAGAACATAAGTATAACGATATATTAAAAACAACGAATGCTAATTTCAAAGCAGCAAATGATGAATATGATGAACATATGAAACAAATACACAAAGAAACTGGTTATGCAGAATCTAAGCATACCGATGAAAATGAAAACCCTAACAAAAAAACAAAAATGAATAATGATACAAAAATCGCAGCCGCCGAAGACAAAATAAATACAATAATGGATACCTTAAATAAAGAACGTGATATCGCAGAAAAAGAATATAATGCAGAAAGAACAAGAATACAGAATGGAATTTTAATGATAAAGGAAGACGACAAGCGTGCCAAAGAACAAGCCGAAATAGAGGAAAGAAATATCAAAACTGCTATGGAAAAGATGAAACAAAATAAAGGAACCTATTTATCACCATATGGTCGTTCGAATGACGACATTAATGTAGATCAACGCTACCCCCATCAATCTATCCTAAATACAGCTCACCAAAATTTAAGGGAACATTACAGCCAAAAAAATGACATGGGTTTACCTGTAGATTTCGGTGGAAAAAGAAAAACACAAAAAAATAAGAAGTCCAATAAACGCAAAACCGATAAATCCAAAAAGCAAAAAGGCGGTGGAGCCGTGTATTCAAGACCAGGTCGTCGTTCTCCCAATAGAAACATTATTGATGAAGATGACCCAAATACCATTGACGAATATCTTGAAACTGCAATTGAAGAGGAAGCGCCCAGACAAGTGAAAGAATATTTAGCTGCTGGTGCAAATCCAAATATAACTATTCTGGATGAACATATGCATTTACATGAAGATGTACGCCCAGAACCTGAAGACATTCCAGCTATTCTATATGCAGCAAGACATATTAAACCTTCTACAATCATGAAACATTTAGTGGAACGCGGTGCAAGTATAGAACAATACCATAATACTGGTACAACACCATTAATTGAAGCGGCTGAATATGGTAATTTAGGTGCAGTAAGGTACCTGCTGAGTATAGGTGCCGATATAAATGCTACAACTGGAAGTGGTGTACCTGCTATTGTGTATGCCGTTATGAATGAAGACATTCCCATGATTAGATTTATGCTTAATAAACGAGATGGTAAAATAGATTTAGATTATACGGTTTTTGATACAGATCGCGAAAATGTGATAGATGATGCAGTTAAAAACGCGGCAGATCCAGAAGTAGCAAGAATATTAAAAGAGTATGCAAACAAGATTAAACATAAAAACATGAGAGATGCCAGGCTTGTAATGGAAAAGGGAACATATACAGACGGAAGACCATTATTGCCACGCGCACGTAGAGATGTAGCTAGTATGGTAAGTAAATTTCTTGGCGGAAAAACAAGAAAGTCCACAAAAACCAATAGAAAAACTCGCAGAAAGTAACTTACTATATTATTTTTATAGAATAATATACTATATGAACAGCAATCCTGATGATTTAGATGATATCCCAAATATATATAAAAATGTTTATGATATCCCATTAGAACAAGATATATTAAGAGAATTGCAAAATCAAATCCCGGATTTAATGAATTATTCAAACATCACCAAAAAGGTTGGTGGAAATAATATTGTTATTATAAAAGAAAATGATAACCATGATAAAATTGTATTTAGAATGTCAAATAAACCATTAATATCTATTCCCGATATAAAACTAGAAGAAACAGATTTGGAAACGTTTATAGATACTAAATATCTTAACCAAGAAGCTATGAACTGGACTAATGCTAGTATTTCTGGAATTTCACCACAATTATATTATTATGGTTTAGTTAGAACAGAAAACACCAAACTACCATCATCATCATCCCCATCCATAATGCAGAAAATGTTACCGAGAGAGCTTCATCATGAGATCTATAAAATTATTATAAGTGAATCGTATGATATGAGTATAGATGAATATTATAATAAAAAAGAAAATGATGGTTTTACAGATAAACAGGTGAATGTTTTATCTGAGATAGATATTATAATTGCAGAACAATTAATCGGGTTATTAGATACATTACATACAGGATTACGATTAATATGCTTTGATATTAAACCTGATAACTGCGTAATTAGGTTTGATCCATTTGCTGTAAAATTAATAGATTTAGACAGTGATTGGTGTCATAATAAATATAATAAAATTCTAAAAAAAAGAGGTGCAGATGAACAAAAGACATTAATAAAATATTTAAGTATAATGCTATTATCAAATCATTTTTATTTTTATTGCAATTGGAATATTTTTAGTAAGTATGTACAAGATAATAAACGTGATCTAGATGATAAAAGAGAATCATTAAAACTTCTATTTTGTGAATTAACTACATCGTATAAACAAGTAGCAAAACATTATATGTATTTTAAGAAATTAAATAGAACAAATGTCTTCGGTCATCCTCGTCCAATACCTGAAACTTGTGAAGAACTCTTTGATGAAATGTTTGAAGATATGTTTAAACTAAAATATCGTCATAATAATACAATAAATACTAATATATCAAGTAAGAAAAGAACTATTGGTTCACTTGATTCAAAATCATCAAAAAAGAAAAAAGGAGGGACAAAACAGAAAAAAAGAAGTAAAAAAAAGGGAAGGAGCACAAAAAAGAAAAGTATAAGAAAAGGCGGGACAAAAAAGAAGAAAAATGTTAAATTTAAAGATGATGATATTGATTCTGAAATGAGAGGTATATTAGAACCCAATTCTATTCTTAATTTTTATAAAAACACGGAACCAAAGAGTATTAGTATGTATAATTTATTAGAAGAAGGAAACCTAGACAAATCATTACAAGAAGATTTAACAAATAAACACGTTTCCAAACACAAGAGTATATTAAAAATGAAAAAAGGCGGGCAAAATCCAGATGAGAGTGGTTGCACCGATGGAGAAGACAATTCTGTTATTGAACCGGATCCAAATGAAATTAGTGTTATTGAACCAGACCCAAATGATAGCGTTAATTTAAACGATATTTTTGACCCAAATGATAGTAATTTTATTGATTATAGTTTTGATTTAAACGATAGTTTTGATTTAAACGATAGTAATTTTATTGATTATAGTTTTGACCCAAATGATACTGTTAATTCTGTTAATAATACTCGTAATACTGATTCTGAATATAGTTTTTAAACCGGCGAAGAATTCAATCCGCACAGCGGATTTATATTCTTCTTGGTCAATGACCGATAAACAGATGAACACGCACACAAAGTGTGCGGATTCAAATGTTCAGCGGTTTAAATGATAGTAAATTATTATTTTTTGAATTTATTATTTGTATATATATTAATAAATGATAAATATAATTATTTTTTTAACAATGACTTCTTTGGTTATGTCAAGAATGACCGAATATGTTCCGGTATTAAATGAAACTGACTATTTAAATCCAAGCATATTACAAACAACTGAACTACCCAATGCATTTACATGGGAAGAACAAAATGGAATTAATTATCTAACAAAAAATTTAAACCAACACATACCTTCTTATTGTGGTTCCTGTTGGGCACATGGGAGTGTATCAGCTTTATCAGACCGAATAAAAATTATGAGAAAAGCACAATTCCCGGATATAAATCTATCTGTCCAATTCCTCTTGAATTGTCAATTTGGAGGGTCTTGTATGGGCGGAGACCATTTAGCCGCATATAAAGCAATTCATGATTATGGTAAAATTCCCTTTGAAGATTGCATGATATATCAAGCATGTAGTAGTGATTCAAAAGAAAAGGCATGTGCAAATACAAATGATTTCATCTGCGAACCAATAAATATATGTAGAACATGTGACACATTTAGCAATCACGGTGGAAAATGTGTTCCTATAAAATATTATCCAAACGCCACTATTTCTAGTTTTGGTGCAGTAAAAGGTGCTGACAATATGAAAGCTGAAATTTTAGAAAATGGTCCAATTGCATGTGGAATCAATGCAGCAGAAATTGATAATTATCATGGTGGTATTCTAGATGTACCCAAAGCAAAAAAAATGATAAATCACATTATAAGCATTGTAGGTTGGGGGTATGATGCAAATATAGATAAACAATATTGGATAATTCGTAATTCTTGGGGGTCATATTGGGGAGAAATGGGATTTATGCGATTAGTATTAGGTGAAAATCAATTAGGTATAGAAAAGACATGTGCATGGGCTATTCCCGGAAGTTGGACAGAATATAATGTGCCTTGTAATGAAGATGGTAGTAATTGCACCTAATTTACGATGTTCGCAAATAATATAAAAAAATCAATTATAATATAAATAATAATTACCTTTATATTATGAACAATGAATTATATGAAGAAAATTATACCAAGATAGTTGAACCAAAATATGGAAATAAAAGGGATAAAATGAAAGACGAAGTTCTAACAAATGACATTGATAATCCACATCTATATTCAATAGATAATAATGAACGTGTTAATATGACAATGTACGATACTTATAGTATAGATCCAATAGGGTGTAAAGATGCAGATGATGCTTTTTCTATATATACCGAAAACGAAAGATTATATTTTGCAATTCATATTGCGGATCCAACTGAATATATAGAATTAAACTCAAATTTATGGAATGATATTGTAAATAGAACAACTACAAAATATCCATCAAATCGTGCACCAATTCATATGATGCCGACCCAAATATTAGAACTATCCAGTTTGCAGGGTACATATGATGGTAACACCAAAAATGCAATAACAGTATTATCTGAAATTAATTCAACTACATATGAACCGATAAACGATATTAAATTATTATTTACAACTATATTTGTAAAAAAAGATAATGCGTTTAGTTATAATGATGCAGCAGTAATTTGCGATGAAATGAATGTGTTTAATATAGGATTAAAAATAAGTGAAGTATTAAAGACCAAGCGGGCATTAAAAACAAAAGGAATAAAATTAAACGAAGTTTCCTCAGCATATCCCATATATGAAGAGAACCACGTGTATTTATACGAAGATACAAAAAAAGAACAATTAATCAAACAAATGATTGCCGAATTTGCCATATTTGCAAACTCTTTTGTGGGTGAATATTTAAAAATTGAATTAAATACTGGTATTTTTAGAACATGTATTGCAAGTGAATGGTTACAAACTATTTATAATGAAATATCAGGTGAAGAATTATTACAGGAAATTATAACCAATGGTATACGTGCTGATTATATGTCTAATGTGGAGTCGCATGATTTGGTTGGAATGCCCGAATATTGTCATTTTACCTCACCCATTAGACGTTTATCAGATTGTATATGCCATTATTTATTAAAATTTATTTATTTTAAACATCTAAGTTATAATATACCTTTTGCTGAACTAGAATTAGAGCAATTAGCTACACGATGTTTAAAAATAACGCGATTTGAAAAAAAAAATCAATATTTAGATATAAAGTTTCGTTTGTTACAAGTAATGGATAACATGATTTTTAAAAATAAAAATATAAATATTGAATATTATATTACTAATTATAGTGGATTATTTTTGAATATTATTATTTGTAAAATAGATAATTTTCAGGTTCATATGTCGTATACATTACGTGTTCGTGATTATTTAAAAGATATTAATCCGAAAGAAAAGCATTATTTAAACATTACCCAAGTGAATTGTTTCACGGGGTATGATGAAAATACAATACCTGAATTAGATAGACATATTCTAGAATAATTTAGTATTATAAGAAGACGGTATTTTGTACAATTTTCATAAATTCGTCACTTCCACTGCTATCATATCTAGCACGATGGCTATCTGGTATTGAAACCTCACTTAAACTGCTAATACTATTAGTATTATTGCTACAACCACTGCTGCTGCTGTTTGTTCGTGATGAACATACCGAATTACAGGTTGACCCTGTACGTATTTTTTCTTTCAATAATTCCAATTTTCCCAAATCAATCTGTAAAATCAATTTTAATGAAATTGAATCAACGCAATTCATACATACAAAGAATGTCGTATTATAGTAATGGGGAAATTTCATGCAGCAGTTATTATCATCGCAAATGCTATCACCACATTTATTGCAGTTGTATAATGTAGTATTTATGTCACACATTTCACAAACATCATCATCATCATCATATGATGTGTCATTGTAATATCCCCTATTTTTACAAGTGTAGCCGAATTCAGGCTCTGTAGTGGCATATTGTAAATATTTCATTGATTCACTCATTGTATTAAAATCATTAGTTGTATTAGTTAAAATCATTATAGCTTTCCTTTTAATATCAATTTTTTACATGTTTACTATAAAAATAACAAATTATATTCAAGTGATAGAGAACCTGAATATAATTATAAATCTAAATCTAAAAACATATGAAAACACATATAAATATAAAATTATATAATAGATTAATACCAGGTTCTCCAATGCCTCCAAAATATTATAAGAAAAATTTAAAGAATAAGAATACAACATCTGTAGAGTTAATAAATACCGAAGCCAAATATTTATTCATTGTAGAATCACCATCAAAGTGTGCAAAAATAGAACATTTTTTGGGTAATGATTATTGTTGCATAGCATCAAAAGGACATATTCGTACAATAGAAGGATTAAAGTCTATAGATACAAAGGATACATTCACTCCAAACTTTACAATTATTAATGAAAAGAGAGAACATGTAGAAAAAATGAAAAAAACAATAGAAAGGTTCTCCAAAACGTGTATATTTATAGCAACAGACGATGATCGTGAGGGTGAAGCAATTGGTTGGCACATATGTATGGAATTCGGTTTACCTATAGAAACAACAAAACGTGTCATATTTCATGAAGTAACCAAAAATGCAATCCAAGAATGTGTAAAAACCCCTACTATTCTAGATATGAAAATAGTATATGCACAACATGCCCGTCAAGTTCTTGATATGTTGGTTGGGTATAAAATATCTCCCGATTTATGGAAATATTTGTATAACAATAAATCAAATTCATTGTCTGCTGGTAGATGTC
>TARA_B110000879_G_scaffold74638_1_pt1 | contig 11445 bp, 6 predicted proteins | sample TARA_B110000879 | Tara Oceans TARA_B110000879 (sample SAMEA4398094) | marine metagenome | biome: Polar Biome; feature: [SRF] surface water layer (ENVO:00010504); material: water (ENVO:00002006), including particulate matter (ENVO:01000060) such as... | depth 5 m
TTCAATACCTTAATAAAAGAAGAAAAATGATAGATTTTCAATACATAGAGAACGATAAGCTGAGCAATACTGAAGATCTAAACTTATGGATCAACAATATTATCAAAGAGGAACAAATGATAATAGGTGAACTTGTCTATGTACTCTGTAATGATGAGTACTTACTTAAAAAAAATATTCGATTTCTAAATCACAACACTCTTACTGATGTAATTACTTTTGATTATTCTGAAAATAAAATAATAAGTGGAGACATATTAATTAGTACCGAAAGAGTTAGTGAAAATGCTAAAATATTCAATGTTAATTATTTAACTGAATTACACAGAGTGATGGTGCACGGTTTACTACATTTGCTCGGGTATAATGACAAGATTAAAAAAGAAGCAATTCAAATGCATGAAAAAGAAAATTACTATTTAAATAAATTTATAAATAACTGATTATCAAACTATTGATATGATTATAGTAAAAAAATATGAAATTAGAAGAAGTATATGATGTAATAATAGTAGGAGGTGGGCATGCAGGCTGTGAAGCAGCTCATGCTGCAGCAACGCTTGGATCTAAAGTTCTACTAGTAACACAAAATTTGGAAACTCTTGCACGTATGTCCTGTAACCCAGCTATGGGTGGAGTAGCAAAAGGACAAATAGTAAGGGAAATTGATGCATTAGGAGGACTTTCGGGAATAATTACTGACGCTTCATCTATACAGTTTAGAATGCTTAATAAAAGTAAGGGCCCAGCTATGTGGAGTCCCAGAGCTCAATGTGATAGAAAGGCATTTGAAAGAGAATGGAGAAAGGGACTTGAAGGAAATAAAAACATTGATTTCTGGCAAGATACTGTAAATAATATTACTACAGAAAAAGGTAGGGCTACAGGTGTAATAACAAAAATGGGAGTAGAAATATCCTCCAAAAGTGTTGTACTTTGTAATGGGACATTCTTAAACGGACTTATTCATCTTGGCAAAAAAAATTACAAAGGAGGTCGTTCAGGAGAACCGTCAGCTGAAGGAATTACAAAACAATTAATTGATTTGGGATTTACGAGTGGCAGAATGAAAACAGGTACACCACCAAGATTAGATGGTAGAACAATAGACTATTCATTAACAGAAGAGCAGCCTGGAGACGTGAACACTGTTAGTTTTTCTTATTTAACTAAAGAGAAAATCAAAAATCAAAAATCGTGCTTTATAACTTACACTTCCAAAGAAGTACATGCAATATTAAAAGACGGTTTTGAGGATTCTCCAATGTTTTCAGGAAGAATTAAAGGATTAGGACCAAGGTATTGCCCTTCAATTGAAGATAAAATCGAACGATTTGCAGATAAAGAGAGGCATCAATTATTTATTGAACCAGAAGGTAGGGATACTGTTGAAATATATTTGAATGGGTTCTCTACTTCATTACCAGAAGCGGTACAACTAAAAGCACTGAGAAAAATTAAAGGTCTTGAAAAAGTAAAGATGTTTAGAGCTGGTTACGCTATTGAATATGATTACTTTCCACCAACACAACTTAAACATACGCTAGAAACCAAGCTTGTCAATAATCTTTTCTTCTGCGGTCAGATAAACGGCACTACAGGATATGAAGAAGCTGCCGCTCAAGGACTTATGGCAGGGATAAATGCACATCAAAATACACATGGAAAAGAAGAATTTATATTAAGTAGATCGGACGCTTATATTGGAGTTTTAATAGATGATCTGATAACAAAAGGAACTGAAGAGCCATACAGAATGTTTACTTCTCGTGCAGAGTATCGTTTACTTTTGAGACAGGACAATGCTGATATTAGACTTACTAAAAAAGGATACAAGTTAGGACTAGCAAAATTTGACAGAATTGAACAACTTGAGAAGAAAGAGATTGAAACAGCAGCACTTATAAAGTTTTTAAAAACACAGAGCATAGACCCAAAGGATATAAACCCAGTTCTTGAGAAATTAGGAAGCGCAGTGCTAAAACAAAAAGTAAAAATTAAGGCAGTGCTATCAAGACCACATATTACTTTAGAAGATCTGTTAGTATGCAAGGAGTTAAAAACATATTTAGCAGATAAAAAATGCTCTACAGAAGCCATTGAACAGGCTGAAATTGAAATAAAATATGGTGGGTATTTGAATAAAGAAAAAGAGTCAGTAGAGAAATCATTAAGACTAGAAAACATTAAAATTTCTAAAGATTTTGTATTTGATAAACTTCATTCTATTTCTACAGAAGGTAGAGAAAAATTAAGTTTTATACAGCCTGAAACAATAGGTCAAGCATCAAGAATAAGTGGAGTATCACCCTCTGACATTAATGTGCTTTTAGTTTACTTAGGAAGATGATACTGCTAGATAATTGTCCTATCTGCTTAAGCGGTGATTTAAAGAATAAGTTTAACTGCAAAGACCACTCTACATCTAAAGAAAAATTTACAATTGTTTCATGTGAAACATGTGACTTTAAGTTTACCAATCCTAGACCAAAAGATAACTCATTAGGCAACTATTATAAATCAGAAAAGTATATTTCTCATACAAACAACAAAAAAGGACTATTTAATTGGATGTATCATACAGTAAGGAAGTATTCAATTATAAGTAAATTAAATCTTCTTCAAAAAGTATCAAATAACAAAAGCCACCTTGATATTGGCTGCGGAACCGGAGAGTTTTTAAACGCCTGTAAAAATGCAGGATTCAAAACAGAAGGGACAGAGCCTTCAAAATTAGCAAGAGAACAGGCAATTAATAATTTTAATCTTTCCGTTAGCCAAAAAACAGAATTAAATCAATATAAAAACGGTCAGTTTGACTCCATAAGTATGTGGCATGTTCTTGAGCACATCCCTACACTGAATAAAACTATAAGCGAACTTAATAGAATAGTAAATAAGAATGGAAAACTTATTATTGCGGTGCCAAATCATAAAAGCTGGGATGCAGAATACTATAAAGATTACTGGGCAGGCTGGGATACCCCAATACATTTGTGGCATTTTTCAAGTCTGAGCATTGAAAAACTATTTAATAAACACGAATTTAAATTAATAGAAAAAAAACCAATGTTATTTGATTCATTTTATGTCTCTCTTTTAAGTGAGGAGTTTAAAACTGGAAAAAAGAAATACATCAATGGTTTCGCTATTGGCTTAATATCAAACTTAATAGGAATATTTTCAAAAAGAGGATGTTCCAGTATAACTTACGTATTTGAGAAAAAATAAAGTGTTTTAAAGCGTTTTAAAGCGTTTTAAGGGCTAGGCTACAATTATGATGTAAAGTTTAATTTAATCGATCACAACAACAAAACATAAATACCTGATTAACAAGTATTTATATAAAAATTAGCTAGTTTCGAGATAATTACATACTTTTGTAATATGAAAAGAGTCATTTTTATAGTAATCTTTGCTACATTATACCTCAACAGTTATAGTCAGTGCGATGCTCCAATTAATGTTTTTAATTCCAATATAAATTATTATAATGCTGATGTAAATTGGAATTACCAAACAAATATTAATAATTATAGAATTCGCTACAAAAAAGTAGGAGACACAATATGGTCTTATAAGAATAATATTGATTCAATAGCAATAACGAAAAATCTAAATAATTTAACACCACTTAACTATTATTTTTGGCAAATTAAAAGCTACTGTGACTCGTTAGGAACTAATTCCTCACAATGGTCTATTGCAGATACGTTTTACACAAGTACAATTAATTGCCCAAACATAATCGGACAATTCACCAATAATATAAGTTATGACAACGCTACAACAAACTGGACAGTAAATACTAATGCAAATAGATATAAAATTCGATATAAAATTTATGGTACGACAATCTGGTCATATTTAGGACCTGTATACCATCCAAATAACGAAAAAATAATCCCACTTCTACAACAAAACACAACATATGAATGGGGGGTAATGGCTTTTTATGACTCAACAACTCAATATGCGTCTTTATGGTCAATTTCGGATACCTTCACCACATCTGTATTTATTGCCTCTGCATTTGACCCTAACATTTCAAATAGTCTTAACAACACAATCTGCAACACCTCCACAGATCTTACTTTATTTGTAAGCCAGTCGATAAACGAACCAGACATAGAAACATCAACGATAACATCAGATGGCGGATATTTTAATATTCAATCATTGACAATGGGGGACTCTGTTGGATATGCAATAATGGATTTAGCAACCCAAACAATATCAACAACCTTAAAAGTTGGAATTATCGCTGGACAGAACTATGCTTTAATAAATTCATTTGATAGCACAGGAAGTATCATTGGATTTTTTGCAATAGAAAATGTGAGTAGCGGCATAAAAATAAGTTCAACATCGCCAAATGATGGGAATAGTTATACTACAGGATTTACAAGCGAAATACATTTAACAAACCTATTTATCAATCCAAATATTAACGGACCTTTAAATTTCTATACCGATATTATATCTGAACTTAATGATCAGTTTAGCGACACAACAACAGTTATAATAGATTGTATGATTCATATTTCAGATAACAATACAGAGGAGAAATTAAACTTTGAAATCTATGATTTGCTAGGTAGAAAAACAAAATTTATAGAGAATTCAGTACTTTTATATAAGTACTCAAATGGGGAAGTTAGAAAAATTTACACCCTAAAAAAATAGTGACCTAGGAGGGACTCGAACCCCCAACCGTCAGAGCCGAAATCTGATATTCTATCCAATTGAACTACTAGGCCTAAAAAACAAAAGTAATCTTTAATTAAGAATTACAATTTTTTATTTAATAAGAAGTTATCTGATTGTATTATAGTATTATTGTCTCTAAATTATGAAAAAAATTATCTTATTATTTATTCCATTTTTGATTAATGCACAAGATGTGCCAATTGGCTATTGGAAGGATTACCAATCCTATACAAGTGCTAGTTATATATCAGAAAGTGATAAAAAGATTTATTGCGTTACTAATGGAGGGCTCTTTTACATTAATAAAGAAGACAACACAATCAACAGAAAGTCAAAAGTTACAGGACTATCTGATATTGGAATTAAACAGGTTAAATACGACTATGATTCAAAAATTACTATTATTACATATGAAAATTGTAACATAGATCTATTAAAAAATAATATAATTGTTAATATTTCAGACATAAAACGAAAAGAAATAATTGGAGAAAAGTTAATAAACAGCATAATCATAAAAGATAGAATAGCATATCTATCTTGCACTTTTGGATTAGTACTTGTTGATTTAGAAAATGAAGAAGTAAAAGATACATATAGAATTGGTCAAAACGGTAATTTTAGAGCAATAAATAGTTGTGCTTTTAGCAGCAATAATATTTTTGTAGCATCAGAAGGTGGAATATATTACGCAGACAAAAACAATTCTAGTCTATTTGACTTTAATAGCTGGGTATTAGATACCAACAGATCTGATAACTATCAAAATATTTTCATAATAGAAGATTCAATTTGGGTTGGAGATGAAAACTCTTTTTACAATAATAGCTCTCTAATTCTATCAATTAACGACACTATAATAAAGTATGATAATCTATTATTAAATCCAGATACTTTAGTCCATAATCAATTTGAGGATATAAACTTTATTTATAAAGATAGCGAGAGTAATCTCTGGGTAGCAGATGAAAGTAATGGCTTATTAAAATTTACTAATTCTCAATATCAAGAGAGCTTTGTTCCAGAAGGGCCAAAAAGAAATGATATTTATAGCCTAGAATATGATAATAACAGACTATACATAAGCCATGGAGGGCATACCAACTTTGGAATAAATTCATTAATTAAAGATGGAGTTTCAATTAAAGATAAGTTTAATGACTGGCTAAATTATGACTACTATAAGCTTGGAAACTCAAGAGACATCCTAGAAGTTGCTATTAGAAATGGAAAAGAATATTATGCTTCATGGTACAACGGAATAGCAGAAATGAAAGATGGAGAATTAATTACACAACATGGTTATGCTAATACTAATGGGGTGTTAGACACAACTTACTACTCAAATAATAGAATTAGAGTCTCTGATTTAAAATTTGATAATAACGGTAATTTATGGGGACTAAGTTCAGAAGTTAATCATCCATTATTTGTAAAGACAAAAAATGATGAGTGGTTCTCTTTTAGTATGGATCAAGATAGAGTTGAACTATTTTTTGATGACTTAATAATCGATCAATTTAACCAAAAATGGGGAGTAATTGGGCGATCAGGGGGCATATTTGTTTATGACGATAATAATACAATCTCCGATATTAGTGATGACCAGCACAAAATACTTAAGAATACATTAGGAGAGGGAAATCTTCCTTCAATGAGAGTATATTGCATAGCTGAAGATTTAGATGGAGAAATCTGGGTAGGGACAGACAAAGGTATTGGCATCTTCTATAATCCTTCAACAATATTTTCAGATAACAATTCAGATGCACAACAAATATTAATCACTGAAGGAGAATATGGTCAATATTTATTAAGTGAAGAAAAGGTAAAATGCATAACGATTGATGGTGCAAATAGAAAATGGATTGGCACTGAAAAATCAGGAGTTTTTCTAATATCAGATGATGGCATGGATGAAATTCAACATTTTACAAGCTATAATAGCCCTCTTTTTTCAGATAATATTTATGACATAACAATCAACCCTTCAAATGGAGAAGTATTTATTGGAACTGAAAAAGGACTTATTTCTTACCGATCAGACGCAACAAATGGAGCTAAAACACAATCAATAACTAAAGTCTTTCCTAACCCAGTAAGAGAAACATATAATGGCATAATTTCGATAAATGGCTTGGTTACTGATGCTAATATTAAAATCACGGATATTGATGGTAATTTGGTATTTGAAAGTTTTTCAAAAGGAGGGCAGGCAAGCTGGAATGGTAAGAATAAAAATGGAGACAGAGTATCTACAGGAGTATACCTCATATTCAGCACTGACATAAATGGAATAGAAAAAATAGCTAGTAAGATCTTATTTATTCACTAATGAATTATACAAGTAGGGCTATAACACTTAGCTATTTAAAACAAGGAGAAAGCTCCATTATTACAAAAATATTTACTGAAGAAAAAGGCCTACAAAGTTTTATTGTAAAAGGGGTAAGAACTAATAAATCAAAAAAAAAACTTGGTCTTTTTCAACCATTGCAACTACTTAATCTAAATGCAAATCATTTGCCTAAAAACAGTCTGCAATATATTAAAGATATTTCTTTAGAGCATAGCCAAATTAGTGAAGGAATTAATATGAAAAAAAAATTTCTTTATATATTCATTGCTGAAGTAATTTCTAAAGTTTTATTAGAAACTGAAAAAGACAAGGCACTATTTAAATTTATTTGGGAGTTAAAAAAAAACCTTAATAGTTTAGAAAAAATTAATCCAAATTTTCCATTAATATTTTTAATTAGGCTATCAGAATATCTTGGTTTTTCTCCTTCTAAAGAAGATATAAATGGGGCATACTTTAATTTGGAAATAGGAGGTTTTACAAGCAAAAAACAACAATTGAATTATTATGTTGAGAAACATAACTCAATCTATTTAAGAGAGTTACTTGAAAATAAAGATATTACTATTCCGTATGAAAATAGAAATCAAATTTTATTAGATTTAATTCAATACTACAAACTACAGCATCATGAGCTCAAAAATATGACAAGTCACTTAATCATTGAATCATTAAGAACATGAAATATATCAGCATAATACTTGTCTTAATTAGCTTTAAAATTAGTGCACAAAAAATTACTATCAAGGATATACTTACACAACATTCAATAGAAGGAGTTAGTATAAGTTCAAATACAAACAATACAGGAGTAATAAGCAATAACAAAGGAGCTAGCGTAATAGACTCGTTCAAGAGTATTGACACTTTACTAGTACAACATGTAGCATATAAAAACCTTTATATAACAAAAAAAGATATTCAAAATAATATTATTTTTTTGGTTTTAAAAACACATACTTTGGATAATGTTGAAATAAATGACTCAAAGCTAATTAACTTTAAAGAAACATCAATTTTTACAAAAATTAATGCAATTAAAATTACTGATGTTCAAAGCGCACAAACTAGTGATTTGCTAGAAAAAACTATGGGCTTAAGTATTCAAAAAAGTCAGAATGGAGGAGGAAGTCCTAACTTAAGAGGAATGGAGGCTAATAGATTATTAATAATTGTTGATGGAATAGCTTTAAACAATACAATCTTTAGAAGCGGGCACCTTCAAAATACAGCAACGATTAATCCCTTTTTCTTAAATAGTGCCGAAGTATTGTTTGGTCCTTCTGCAGTAGCATTTGGAAATGGAGCTATGGGGGGTGCGATAATTTTTACAACTAAGCGCCCTAAAAAGAACGGAGGACATCATTTCTCTCAACAGTATGAAAGTAGCTCTAAAGCTATATTTACTTCACTGACATCAAATTATAATATTGGGGGAAGCATTAACATTAGTGGTTTTTCTATTAAGTCTTATGGCGATTTGAGAATGGGGAGTAATAGAAGGCATGGTTTTATAAATTGGGGAAATGAAGAAGTTGTAACAATAAATAATATTCAAAAAGAAACTGCCTATCAACAAGCTGACTTTTTACATAAAACCTTGATTCAATTAACAAAAAATAATTTTTTACTTTTTAACTCACAATTTTCTACATCATCAAATATTAATCGATTTGATAAATTAAATGACATAAAAGATGGAATAAATAAATATCTATACTGGTACTATGGCCCGCAAAAAAGAATACTTCAAAGCTTAAGACTAAAAAACTATAAAAACACTATACTTTCTGATGAGGCAGTATTTACAGCTTCATTTCAGAAGGTTAAAGAATCAAGATACAAGCAAAAGAAAGAGGATAATTTATTAAGTAACAGAAATGAATCGCTTCAAATTTTTGATTTAAAAACTGATATACTAAAACAACTAAATAAGTTAAAAATAAACTATGGATTTGACTCTAGATTACAACAATTAGAATCTACTGCTAACTTATCATCCAATAATAATATTTACTATAACACTACAAGATACCCTGATGGCGGGACTAATGTATTAAACAACGCTATATACCTACAATTGAATTTTCAAGGCATTAAGAATGTAAATTTATTTTTAGGAACAAGATACAATATTAATTCATTATCTTCTAGATTTAATGAGACAGCCTCAATAAAATTACCATTTAAACAAATACGTGTAGAAAATAAGACTTTATCTAATTCATTTCAAGTGAACTATAAAGCCGGTAAGCATTTTACTTTCAATGGATCAATTTCAAATGGATTTAGGAATCCAAATACAGATGATATTGGAAAGATTTTCTCAAAAGATGATGTTTCAGTTATATTGCCAAATAATCAATTATCAACTGAAAAATCATATAACTTTGAAACAGGTTTAGTTGCTAATCTCAACAAACTGATAACCTTTCAGGTTCAAGTCTTTCAAACCCAAATTATTGATGCTATTGAAAGAAGATATTCTAAGTTAAATGAAAATGATTCCATTATTTATGATGGCGAAATGATGAGGGTAATGATGAATCAAAATATTGGAAAGGCAACTATACGTGGTATTAATTTTTCCTACAACATAAATCTAACAAAGAAATTAAACCATAATAGTTCAATAAATATTTTAAAAGGCGAGACAAGCGATAACCTGCCTCTAGCCCATATCCCTCCAGAAAACATTATTAGTGAGATAAATTACAGTATAAAAAAGCAACATATAAGCTTAAGTATACACTACAATGGCATTAAAAAAGCTGAAGATTATGATATATCAGGAATTGACAACCTAGAAGAAGCAACACAAATTGGAAATCCATCATGGTGTACCCTAAACTTTAAACACAAAATAAACATTGATAAAAACTTAACTTTTATATCTGGAATCTATAACGTTACAGATATTCATTACAAGACTTTTGGTTCAGGAATTAGCTCAAGTGGAAGGAATTTTTCTATATCTTTACAAGCTAAATTTTAACCTATGATTATAAAAAAATTATACATGACCATTCTGTTTTGTTTTTTTAACATTTTTAGCTTTTCTCAAATATGGGAAGATGAATTGTTAAAGACAAATCAAAATCCAACCATTCAAGAAAAAAGCATTGCTTTTGAACAATATAAAGATAGACACCCCTACACTAAAGGAAACGGATTTAAACCTTACGCTAGAGAAATAGATTTCATTTTAGAAAGAAGTTCTGAATCCGGAAATTTTAAAGCAGATGCTTTATTTAAGGAATGGGAAAAGCTAAAAGAAAATAACTCTTTTTCAAAAACAAGTAACCAATCTAATTGGGTCTCAAAAGGACCAATTAATACACCTATAATACTTTCTAATGGGAAAAATAGAGGTAATGGTAGGGTTAATTGTATTGCTTTTGATCCAGTTGATCCAGATATAATTTGGATAGGATCACCAGCTGGAGGATTATGGAAATCAGCTGACGGCGGTAGTAATTGGACAACTAACACAGATGGATTACCTGTTATTGGAGTGTCACACATTGCCATTGACCCTGAAGATAGTCAAATTATGTATATAGTTACTGGTGATGCTTATGCGACAGATACTTACAGCATTGGTATTTTAAAATCAACTGATGGAGGAGCAAGCTGGAATACTTCCGGACTAAGCTATAATATTGATCAAGAAAAAACAGTAAATAAAGTTATTATCAATCCCAATTACACTGACAGTCTTTATGCTGTCACTAATTCCAATATACTAATTAGTGCTGATGCAGGCCTGAATTGGATAACTGTTGGAGCTATTGGAAGATGGCGTGATATTGAGTTTAAACCAAATAATTCTAATATAATATATGCCGCAAAACAATCAAGCGGTGGGAGTAATATCTTCCGATCAACTGATGGTGGTGCAAACTGGGTTATAATTACAGACACAATATCTGGCAGTAGGTATCGGCCTTTAATTGCAGTGACACCTGATAATCCTGAAGTAGTTTATGCCCTTTTCTCTGCATCTGATTATAGTTTTCATGGAATCTATAAATCTTCTAATTCAGGAGATAGTTGGAATCTGCAATCAAGTACGCCAAATATTTTAGGAAGAGAGACTGATGGTAGTGGATCAGGAGGACAATCATGGTATGATTTAAGCTTAGGTGTTGCGACAAATAACGAAAATCTTGTATATGTTGGTGGTATTAATATTTGGCGTTCTGATAATGGAGGAATTAACTGGGATATAGATGCTAATAGTGGCAATAATCAACAGTTATATTCATACATGCACGTAGATCAACATGCGTTTGAGTTTAACCCTCATACTCATGTAGCATATGCAGGAAATGATGGCGGTTTTTATAAATACATGGAAAACTTAAATAAATGGG
>TARA_B110000879_G_scaffold80209_1_pt1 | contig 11443 bp, 8 predicted proteins | sample TARA_B110000879 | Tara Oceans TARA_B110000879 (sample SAMEA4398094) | marine metagenome | biome: Polar Biome; feature: [SRF] surface water layer (ENVO:00010504); material: water (ENVO:00002006), including particulate matter (ENVO:01000060) such as... | depth 5 m
ATGTCGATTGCGAAGAAAGTTGGCACCAACCCTAGGCAACTTGCCAGCGATGTAGTTGAGAAAATAACTGCTTGTGAGAACCCCCTTATTGCGAAGTTAGAAGTGGCCGGCCCTGGCTTTATCAATATTCATCTTTGTGATATTGCTTTGATGCAGCGCGCATCTGAGATTCAAAGCGACACGCAAAAGCTGATACCGCCGACAGACAAAGTCGACAAGATCGTGGTCGATTACTCTTCGCCCAATCTTGCCAAGGAAATGCACGTTGGACATCTGCGCGGCACGATCATCGGTGATTGCCTTGTGCGGGTACTTGAGCGTCAAGGTCACGAAATAATTCGACAGAATCACGTGGGCGATTGGGGAACTCAGTTTGGAATGTTGATTTCCTATATGCGTGAACTACGCGCTTCACAGGGCGACCTACCTACCGAACTTGCAGACCTAGAATCTTTTTACCGTGCAGCGAAAGAACGATTCGATGCGGACCCAGACTTCGCAGATACGGCGCGCAGCAGTGTAGTAAAACTTCAAGGTGGCGACGCAGATCACTTAGTAGCTTGGCAGCAGTTCATCGATGAATCCTTGAAACACTGCCAAGCACTGTATGACAAGCTCAATGTAACGCTAAGCCGCAAAGACCTAAAGGCGGAGAGTTTCTATAACAAGTATCTCGAAGGTGTTGTTAAAAAATTGGAGGAGGCTACCCTGCTCTCAATTTCCAATGGCGCTCGTTGTGTGTTCTTGCCAGAGTTCACCGGAAAAGACGGTGACCCACTACCGGTTATCATTCAGAAAACAGACGGCGGCTATCTTTATGCCACGACCGATCTCGCCGCTGTTCAATTTCGCTCCTTCGATTTAAAAGTAGAACGCTCACTGTATGTCGTCGATGCAAGGCAGTCGCTACACTTTCAACAGGTGTTTGCCGTTGCACGTAAAGCGGGGTTTGCCTCGAAAAATATTTCGCTGGAACATATCGCTTACGGCACGATGATGGGAAGCGATGGCCGCCCCTTTAAAACCCGTTCGGGCGATACGATCAAGCTTGTAGATTTGCTGGATGAAGCGGTACGACGTGCTCACGAGTTAGTTTCACAGAAAAACCCGGGGCTAGACGAAGCAACATATCTTGAGATCGCTCAGAAGGTAGGCATTGCTGCTGTTAAGTATGCTGACCTTTCTAAGAACAGAACTAGCGACTACGTTTTTGATTGGTCCACCATGCTGTCATTCGAAGGCAATACTGCTCCGTATCTTATGTATGCCTATGCGCGTATTCGCAGCATTTTAAGAAAGCAAGATACAGGGCTGGAGGGTGTGCGGGTTACTTCTGTATCAGAGTCTGCGGAGAGGAATTTATTGCTGAAGATTATGCAGCTGCCCGAGATCGTGGACATGGTGGCGAGAGATTGCTACCCCAATTTATTGTGCAACTACCTCTTTGAGCTAGCTGGGTTGTTCATGCGCTTCTATGAGTCATGCCCTATTCTAAAAGCGGATGCACAACTGCGTGATTCACGCCTCGCATTGTCGGCGCTTACGGCTGACACGCTTAAGCAAGGTCTTGACTTGCTAGGCATTGAAACACTCGAAAAGATGTAGCTAATCCTCACAGCAGCGATACTGCTGTGAGGATATCGCTTGCGTCGCTAGTCAACCAACTCTAGTAGCAACTTATTGAGTCGCTTGGAAAAATCAGCGGGATCTTCTAGCTGTACGCCATCTGCAAGACCAGCCTGACCAAACAGGATTGAGACGATGTCACCGAACCGGTCTTCGTCAGCTTCCTTATCTAATTTAACCAACAACGGATGAGCAGGGTTAATCTCAAAAATTGGCTTCGTTTCTGGCACGGCTTGGCCCGAGGCTTCCATGATTTTTTTCATCTGCATGCCCATGTCATTATCATCTACTGCCAGACATGCAGGTGAATCGGTTAAGCGATGCGTTACCCTAACCTCTTTGACTTTATCGCCTAGATTTTCCTTGATTCGTTCAACCAACTTGACGAATTCTTTCTCGGTCTTTTCCTGCACTTGCTTGTCTTCTTCGTCTTCAAGCTTGCCAAGATCTAGTTCGCCGCGACTAATGTCTTGGAATTGACGACCGTCGAAATCCTGCAGGTGACTCATTAACCATTCGTCGATTCGATCATGCATCAGTATGACTTCAATGCCCTTTTTCTTAAATATTTCCAGATGAGGGCTGTTGCGACCAGCTTTAGCCGAATCTGCAACGAGATAGTAAATCTTTTCCTGATCTTCCTTCATTCGCGAAACGTATTCATCTAGGCATTGATCTTGTGCGTCTGCTTCCGAATGCGAAGTTGTAAACTGTAAGAGTTTCGCAACCTTCTCTTTGTTCGCAAAGTCTTCAGCGGGGCCTTCTTTTAGTGCCTGGCCGAACTCGTTCCAGAAACCAAGGTACTTGCCTTTATCCTTCTTGCGCATTTTCTCTAGCATGTCTAAGGCACGCTTGGTCAATGCACTGCGCATAGAATCTACTACAGGGTCTTCCTGCAATATTTCACGAGAGACGTTAAGGGAAATGTCATTTGAGTCTACGATGCCCTTCATGAAGCGTAGATAAAGGGGCAAGAATTGCTCAGCGTCGTCCATGATGAAGACACGCTGGACATACAGTTTTAGTCCACGCGCCGAATCTCTGTTCCACAAGTCATAAGGTGCTCGAGCGGGCACATATAGCAAACTTGTGTACTCTAACTTTCCTTCAACCTTGTTATGACTCCACTCAAGAGGGTCTTCGAAGTCATGACTCACAGACTTGTAAAACTCTTTATACTCGTCCGCTTTTACATCCTTACGGGGACGAGTCCAAAGTGCTTTCGCTTCATTGACGGCCTCATACTCTATTGCTTTCTCTTCGTCTTTCTTATCTTCGCCTTCTTCCTCTGCAACGGGGCTTCCCATGTCTTCCTTCTGCATGAAAACCGGAATAGAAATATGGTCAGCGTATTTCTTTACGATACCACGTAAGCGATAGCTCTCTGCATATTCCTTTTCCTCAGTCTTCAGATGCAATGTAATCTCTGTACCAGAGGTTGCCTTAGCAGTAGCCTCGAGTGAATAGTCTGCCTCACCTTCGGATATCCAAAGCGTGGCTTCGTCTTCAGCCGTACCTGCTTTACGGGTTCGCACCTCAACCTTGTCTGCGACGATAAAAGCCGAATAGAAACCAACACCGAACTTGCCAATTAGCTGGGAATCCTTCTTTTCATCACCTGTTAGAGTCGCAAGGAATTGTGCTGTTCCCGATTTCGCAATCGTTCCGAGGTTTGTGATTACCTCATCTCTCGTCATCCCGATACCGTTATCGCTGATGATGAGAATATTCTTCTGTGTATCGAAATCGATTTGCACCTTCGGCTCTCCACCACTTTCCAGCAGCTCAGGCTGAGAAAGCGCCGCGAAGCGTAATTTATCCGCTGCGTCGGAGGCATTCGATATCAGCTCTCTCAGGAATATCTCCTTATTGCTGTAGAGAGAGTGGATCATCAAGTGAAGTAACTGCTTGGCTTCTGTCTCGAATCCTCTGGTTTCCGCTTTCTGTGCTGCCATGAATCTATCCTCGTTATGTTCGCTAGCTAAGTCGAAATCTCGACCCATAAAAAAACCCAATCTGCAGCATTAACTGCATGATTGGGTCTTTAATGGGGGCTTTTACTTAGTAATTCAAGCTCGCTCCTTCTTTCTTAAATACAGCTAACGCTATCCACAAGAACTGGCTGCTACTGTAATGGAGGGTATGGCTGATAAAAATCTATAGCATCTTCTTTCCGGCCTGCAATTGTATTTATGTAAGTGCGCCTACCATCTATTGCGCGTAGGAAATCTCGTGCTGACTTGCTAGCACGCTCATCGCCTTGATCGGCTGCTTCAGTTGCCGCCTCTTGTGCAGCGTCGAATTCACGTAATTCTAGACGCGCCCTTGATAAGAACATCAGAGTATCGGAGCGATCACTCAGCTCTCCCTTCACGAGCGCCTCTTCAAACGCCTGTGCAGCTGCCTCATAGTCATGAAGAACATACTGGATATAACCTAGTGTGTCATAGGCATTACCTGTCTCATCAGCCTCTGCCGCGGCTATAGCTGGTTCGAGCGCATTCTCGTATTCACTCGCCATCAAGTGCATCTGCGTTAGGCGAGTTAAGTTCTCCTCATCTGTTTCAACGACCTCCTTCTCCATACCTTCTGCGAGAATCTTGGCTCCAGAGTGGGGAATGTCTATTCCAGCCAAGGATTGTGAGAGATTGATATAACGAGAGTTATCGTCCAGCATCCCTTTCAGGTAATAGAGGTTCAATGCTTGTACACCACGGTCGTCTTCTTCAAGACCTGCGTAGATAGCACTAAGATTCTGCCAGTCGGTCTTGTCGTCGAACAGCACTATCATAGTCTTGGTTAACTCTAGCGCCGATTCGAAGTCTTCAAGCGTGAAGTACAGCCCGTTGAGGTAGGAATAGTCATCTCGCTCCAGAGTCTCCCCTTCGCTTAGCACCAGCTCCATTCGACTTATCCAGAATGGTTGCGCCTGCTCGAAATTCTCTAACTGATAATGCGCATAAGAAAGGCCACGAAAAACGATCTCATCTTCTGACTCAGATTGTTCACGCCACATCTCGTAGTTATCGATAGAGCCCTGCCAATCCTCCTCTGAAGCAAAAAGCTGCCCTAAAGAACGGTGAGTTCGTAAACGAATATCAGCACGCAGAGTCTCAATTAGAAGCATTTGTTGAAAGATGCCAATGGCACCGGGGTAATCTTCCATATTGAGATAATAGTTAGTGTAGAAATTGAGTGTTGTCGATTTCTCGAAATCGTTCATGCGCTCAAAACGACGCTCATACAATTCATCTAAAGCCACTTTAGCACTAGCGTAGTCGGGCTCGTCTTCTTCGTCTTCTGGTTGCATCATTTCCTGAATACTGGAAATAGCGCGCATAACCGCGGGACCAAGCGTACCTGATTGTCTAGCTGTTGGTGGAGCCCGTTGTTCCTCTCCTGCCATTACGTACTGCAGAGGTAGCATAGCCATACTGAGCACAGCTACGAGGATTCCCAGTTTTAATTTATTAAGTAGTCTCATCATTAGTCCTCGAGTTCATAGCGGAACACATACTGAACATCAGTGACCGGCACACCTTGTCCATCGACGACGCGAGGCTGAAACTTAAATCTGCCAGCGGCTCGGATTGAGGAGCGATCGAAAATTGAAGTCGGCTCTGCGTCCACGACTACGATAGTGTCTTCTTCAACATTACCTAGACCATTAACGGTAAAACTTACTAGGCACCATCCTTGAATTCCACGCTGTGCTGCGCGAGTTGGATATTGAGGCGCGATCGCAACAAGTGGTAGCATTTCACCGTCGGTGGCAGAAATCGATGCGTTACTCAACTGTAGCCCGGTATCTATTTCTATTGATGCACGCTCGATATTGAGAGACGGCCCATCGGAAAGACTTACCTGGCGATCTGGAATGTCTTCCACAACTTCGGTGTCGTCCTGAATCGGTTCTGGTTTATCGATTTCTTCGATAACTTCCAGCTCAATTTCAGGCATTGTTGCATCGACAATTTTTACTACAGAAACGCGTTGATCAAGATCTGCACCTGTAGCGATCAATGCCTGCATGAAATAAAACAAACCTAAAGTGATGCCGGCTGCCATTAGCATGGAAACAGCCCATCTGATTATCATCATAGTCTATGCCTCCGCTGAAATTGATACGTCAGTAATATTCGCTTCTCTGGCTGCCCCTAGAATAAGCATTACCTGCTCATTGTCAGCGTCAGCGTCCGCTTGAATTATCACAGCAGAATTTGGGGCATCGGCTAGGCGCAACTCAAAGCGTGAACGAATAAACCGAGGGTCAACCTGATCGCCATCGATCCAGATATCTCCACTGGGACCGATTGCGATAAGTATTAAGTCGCCTTTCTTGCTTTCTGCAGTAGAGGCTTCTGGTCTGGTGACTTCGATACCCGCTTCGGTGACGAACACCGAGGTCACAATAAAAAAGATCAGAAGGATAAAAACAACGTCGAGCATTGGGGTGAGATCAATCTCACCTGCGTCTTCGTCATCCTTCTTTTTCATTAAACCTGATTTCATTATTTCACCTTACTTCAAAGAACTTCGATCAAAATAGTAAATTTTATGGTGGGATTAAGCTCTTTAAAAGAGGCTAGTCCTCGTTGGTAATTAGTCGCTCAATGGTAAATGATCTTCAAGTAGTTCCAAATCGCGGTCTACTTTCGCCTTCAAATAATTAGAAGCGAAAATGCCCGATATAGCACCAACCATGCCAGCCATTGTTGGAATAGTCGCCATAGACACACCGCCCGCCATTGACTTCGCATCACCACCACCAGTAACGGCCATTACGAAAAACACATTAATCATGCCAGTCACCGTACCAATCAGTCCTAGAAGAGGGCAGATTGTTACGAGGACTTCGATGATCGGCAGCGTGTTACGTACATCCAATGAGATTTTGGAAATCATCATGGTGCGAATTTGATGCGCGCTCCATGATTTAGTATCGGCACGCGCGTTCCATGCAGCCAAGGTGTTCTTCACATTGGCTTTATGGGTAGTGTTTAAATACCAGATTCTTTCAAACACAAGCGACCACTTCACTAATAGAAGCATGGCGATGATGTTAAGCACCGGTCCGCCACGCTCCATGAAAAGTGAGACGGAATCAGTAATATCCAGAAACGCAAAATACATAGTATCTTCCTCTGCTGACTGGTTTATCGATTCGCTGACTGTTCAGCTTTCTGCGCGATCATGCCAGTAGCCTGTTCTTCCAGGATATGGATGATGTTGTCAGCACGACTCTTCACTACTGTATGCATAAAGATCGTAGGAATCGCTACAACGATACCGAGTACCGTAGTCATCAATGCCGATGAAATACCACCAGCCATGATTGTCGGGTCACCCGCTCCGTATACTGTGATCTGCTGGAACACCTGAATCATGCCTGTAACCGTACCCAGCAAACCGCCTAGCGGTGCAATCGTAGCAATCATCTTAATCAAGGTAAGCATACTCTCTAACGCTGGCGTTTCTTGTAGAATCGCTTCTCCAAGCTTTAGCTCCAACGTTTCTGTATCAGCACTTGGATTTGACTCTGCTACTAACAAGACTCTACCCAATGGATTGTTCTTCGATGCTTTGTCGCTCTTTAGCTGACTACGAACTTTAATTGAAACAAGAGTCAGTATAAGTAGTCGAAGGAATCCGATTAAGATACCAACGATACCTACACCAATGATGATAAAACCAATGGTGCCGGAATTATTCCGAACCTGCTCTTCAACAGAAGGAAAGTTAACTAGGTTAGCCATAACCTGGCCGCCTACACCACCAGTCGGGTCGATGCCGACTTTAGTGAAGCCGCTAGTCGAGTTTTCTAGTGAGCTTGCTGCGCTTAGGAGAGCGCCGTCTGGCTGGCGAGGAAGTACCTGAAGATGACCGATATCGCCATCGTAGCTAAGGTACTCACCTTCGGAAATCGCGTTGAAGTTACCGATACGAACTACGCTTCGATTTATAGTCTCACCAGTAGGCAGTGCTATATCAGCGTTGAATTTTGCTATACGCGCAGACTCAACAACTTCTTGCTGCATATAGAACCAAAAGCGCTCTATTTCTTCTGGGTTCAGCTGCTCGATAGTGCTGCCGGCTTTCGCGATAAAGTCTTCGATAAATTCGGAGCGGCCAGGATACTGCGCACTGATCAGTGAATTTTCGAAGTTGCTCAAGAAGTCACCAGCGACTCCCTGTAGCGTTCCGAAAAGTTCGTTCAAGTCCCCGCGGCGGTCGCGTAAGACAACGCGCTTATCGCGGATGATGATTTCGTTGGCTTCGAATTGATCACTAAGATCCGATTGCGTTTGTTCTTGCTCAACAATGCGCTCGTTAGTGGTATCGAGAATCTGTTGCTGGCGATTCGCGTTCTGCTCGAATTCCTGCTGACGTTGAACATATTCGGCCGACTCAGCAATCCGATCGTTCTCAACCAAGTCTAGTAGACCTGCAAGAGTGGTAGCGTTCTGCGCCAATACAAGGTTAGAAGTTAGTCCAAGCAGACAGGCTGTAGCCGTTAGGCCAGTAATCTTAAGTAGGTTTTTCATTGTGCCACCTCCGGAGCCAATACAGGCAGTTCAATGATTTTTGGTGCATCCAAGTTTGATGCGACGCGGATAGCAGTTTGTACAGAGGTCCTGTATTCGCCTGCGGGGAGTTCAACCCACTCTCGGGCATTGTTGTCCCACGCGCCAGTAACTTGACGGTCAGTAGATTGATACATTAACGCTACACGTCCGATTCGAACAATGTTCACGTCGCGCTCTGCGCCGTTGATTACTATCACATCAGGATAAGTGGCATTGGTGCGACCATAGGTCGACTCTGTTTGGTATATCACCAAGACTTGACGAAACTTTTCCGCGATGGATACATCGGGATTGTCGATGGCGTCTCTAGCAAATTGTAGACGGTTGGCACGTTCATCAACTTGGAAGGGATAATCCAGTTCGACGAATTGCTCGATGCTAGATAGCATCTTCTCCATCAAGAGTGGAATCTCACGAGTGATTGATTCAACGCTTGCGATAGACTCATCCAGAGTAGCGATATTCTCCTCCTGGATAGAGACTGACTTACGGAAGCCAGCATTCAGCACAAGTAGTGCCTCTAATGCGTCATTCTGTCGCTTGAAGTTTTCAAACGTGGAACTTGTTGAGTTCGCTAAGCGGTTAATTTCATTCTGCGCTGCAGCGGAGTCGGTGTTCTTAGAACCTATAACGTCCATAGCCTGATCAAGAATACTGCTATCTACGAGAATTTCCGCAGCTTGAGCCGAAGCCATGATGCAAGACATGAGCAATGCTAGAGCAGTCATACTCATATTTGTAATTCGACGGTTTTTCATGTGCCATCCTATTTTCTTGTTAAATAATCACTTCTGAACTATCAAGCTTTTGCTTCTGGTTAAAATTTCAGCAATAACTAGTCCAGACACGACAAACTATTTTTCCCTAGTGCCAGTTAACTAACACCTGACTTAACTGTCCGAGAATTTCGTGATTCTTCTAAATCTCTCGTGTCCGACAGTTTTCCTTGAAACAAAGGTCACCCACAGTTACCAATCTACCCAAACTCAAAAAGTTTGAGACGCTTCGTAACCAATCAATTAACTCTGTTATTAGCCAAAAATACAGTAGCTAAATAGTCCCTTTAATTCAGCATTTTATGCATGAATTCCGAGTAAGACTATCACCTACATCGCGCTTTTAGAACCTTTAGATTAGAAAAGTTCAGCGCGATGAGAGCGATGGCTGGAAAGAAGTAAAGCGAGATTGAGCGGGAGTAAAAAATCAAGGAATAACTGGTTGAAAACTACCAACCAGTTATTTCGGTGAGACCGTTGCCTATTTCAGCGAGAGAGCGAACAGTCTTTACGCCAGCATCTTGAAGAGCAGCAAATTTTTCGTCCGCTGTGCCCTTGCCTCCAGAAATGATTGCGCCTGCATGGCCCATTCTTTTCCCAGCAGGCGCGGTTACACCGGCGATGTAAGCGACAACTGGCTTGCTCACATTCGCTTTAATATACGCGGCGGCTTCTTCTTCTGCCGTGCCGCCAATTTCTCCAATCATTACAATGGCTTCAGTCTGCGCATCTGCTTCAAACAGAGAAAGCACATCGATAAAGTTAGAGCCAGGAATTGGATCGCCACCTATACCAACACAAGAGGATTGCCCGAAACCATAATCGGTAGTCTGCTTAACAGCCTCATAAGTAAGCGTACCTGATCTGGATACGATTCCTACTTTGCCGGGCAGATGAATGTGCCCAGGCATGATGCCTATCTTACATTCGCCAGGAGTAATGACGCCCGGACAGTTAGGACCAATTAGTTGTACCCCTAGCTGGTCACAACTTTCTTTCGCTACCAGCATGTCTAACGTTGGAATACCTTCAGTTATACAGACGATTAATTTAATTCCGGAATTAGCCGCCTCAAGAATTGAGTCTTTACAGAAAGCTGCTGGAACATAAATTACTGAAGCGTCTGCTCCAGTTTCGTCAAACGCTTCCTGCACTGTATTAAACACTGGTAAATCCAGATGAACCTGACCGCCCTTTCCAGGTGTTACACCACCTACCATTTTCGTGCCATATTCGATGGCTTGCTGGGAATGAAATGTACCTTGCGATCCTGTAAAGCCCTGGCAAATAACTTTAGTGTTCTTGTCTATTAAAATGCTCATTGTGCACCTCCGGCTGCAGCGACAACTTTTTCAGCTGCGTCGGAAAGACTATTAGCCGCGATAATATTCAGACCACTCGCCTTTAATACTTCTCTACCCACCTCGGCGTTGTTTCCCTCTAGACGAACTACCACAGGTACTTGTACTCCTACTTCATTGACTGCACCGACTACGCCTTCAGCAATTAGGTCGCAGCGGACGATTCCACCAAAAATATTGACCAGCACCGCAGCCACGTTCTCATCGGAAAGGATAATTTTAAACGCCTCGGTAACGCGCTCTTTCGTTGCGCCACCGCCGACATCTAGAAAGTTAGCAGGACTTCCTCCATGTAGCTGGACGATGTCCATTGTGCCCATAGCCAAACCTGCACCATTTACCATGCAGCCGATATTACCGTCGAGGGCAACATAGTTAAGCTCCCACTGCGCAGCCTGCGCCTCGCGCTCATCGTCTTGACTCGGGTCATGCATTTCGCGCAGCTTAGGCTGGCGATACATGGCGTTGCCATCAATATTGATCTTGCCGTCAAGGCAATGCAGATTGCCTTCGTCTGTTACAACTAAAGGGTTGATCTCTAGTAGCGCTAGATCCATGTCATGAAACAGCTTAGACAAGCCAAGAAACAGCTTCGTGAATTGCTTTATCTGCACACCTTTTAAGCCTAAACGAAATGCCAGATCTCGACCTTGATAAGGCTGCGCGCCCGTCAAAGGATCAATTGTGGCCCTTAATATTTTCTCAGGTGTCTCTGCAGCTACTTTCTCTATCTCCACACCGCCCTCGACGGAGGCCATAAATACTACACGCCGCGAAGACCGATCTACGACCGCTCCAAGGTAGAGCTCCTGAGCAATATCGGTGCAAGTTTCTACAAGAATCTTGCTGACAGGCTGGCCACCGGCATCGGTTTGATAGGTGACCATCTTCTTGCCTAGCCATAGCTTTGCGAAGTCTTCAGCCTCTTGTGCTGTGTCGACCAGCTTAACGCCTCCAGCCTTACCTCGACCGCCTGCATGTACCTGCGCTTTGACAACCCACTTGCTACCACCAATCTTCTTAGTGGCGGCTGCGGCGTCGGCGGCAGTATCTACGGCAATGCCTTCTGATACGGGAAGCCCGTATTCGGCAA
>TARA_B110000879_G_scaffold96502_1_pt1 | contig 11431 bp, 9 predicted proteins | sample TARA_B110000879 | Tara Oceans TARA_B110000879 (sample SAMEA4398094) | marine metagenome | biome: Polar Biome; feature: [SRF] surface water layer (ENVO:00010504); material: water (ENVO:00002006), including particulate matter (ENVO:01000060) such as... | depth 5 m
CAATAATGCGTATTTTCGTTCAAAAGGCACTGCAGAAAAATTAGTTAGCCAATCTGGCATACCTTCGAGCATTATCCGCACGCCTATCTTGCTTGGCCGCGGATCTGCAGGAACCAACTCTCTAAAGTATGCAACGGCTAAAGACAAAACCAGCATCCTAGGTGGAGGCCATTACACTATGCGCCCGCTTGATGTTGATGATCTCAATAATGCCCTTACCACCTTGGCAACCAAACCGGCTACCGATACCACGACCTATGAATTAGTTGGCCCTGAAACAATTGCATACCGTGACCTCATCAAATTAGCCGCCGAGGTTCAGAATAAAACGATAGAAGTTGGAAGCGCACCTATTTGGCTTGCTAAGATCGGCTCAGCTATCAGCAGCATCATAAAAGGCGGAGGAATGACTCCTACCGTGATCGATGTGATAACCATGAATGAAAAAGTTGCGGTCAACGCCGATGCAGCTATAGGCATCAAACTTACCCCACTACGAGATACGCTAAGCAAGATACTAACTGAGAAATAAAAATGACTGATCAAACAGAAACAACAGAATCTCAAGAGAAACCGGTTAAGAAAAAAGCTAATCCCATCGGACGAATAGTTTTTTTAATCCTTACCGCTGCATGCTTCGCCTATCTCTACTTTAGACTAAACGGAGCCGCCGCGAGAGAAGGCATGAGCTTGGTCGAATACATGACCCAAGTATTCTCTACAGTTGATTGGGTGCCTTGGCTAGGATTAATGGTCTGCTACTCGTTGTTCTATTTTTTCATAGACACACTTGTTGTCACCAAAGCCATGAACTGGTTCATCTCAGACATTAAATACAAAGATATCTTACCTGTTCGAGCTAGCGCCTACATTATCTCTATCTTTAATGAGCAAGTTGGCAAGGGAGCCATGGCATTTTATTTGAATAAACGTCACCAAATCCCAGGCTGGGAAGTTGGTTCGGTGATGCTATTTATAATGTTCTGCGAAATCTTTTATTTACTTGTTTGGGCAAGCATCGGATTTGCAGTCGGTGGCGACAGCTTACCTGAAGTGTTCTCTATAATGCCCATTATTAGTGCGGGCGCAGCAGTATTCTTGATTATTTGGATCCTATATTTCCGGGGAACCATCCTGCCTAACAGCACGTTCAGAGAAAAAAAGGTTTTACATGCCTTTAATAAAGCTAGACCGTGGCATTACATGGCTTTTTTCTTGCTGCGATCTCCTGCACTTCTGGCGGCAATTATTGTCTACACGATAGCGTTAAATTTGTTTGGAGTTGAAGCGTCATTCATGACCTTGTTGCCATTCCTCCCAGTGATCTTTTTCGCAGCTGCAGTGCCTACTCCAATGCGCGCTGCTGCCATCACTTTTTGGGTGATTTTATTCCCTGATAACGAAGGCCAAATGGCGGCATTCGGTTTTGTGCAGCATAACTTTTTCATCCTATTCAACGCAGCAATAGGGTTGATATTCTGGCGCAAAGCCCAAAAAGACCTGTTTAGCGATTAATGGCTAACTTACTCACAACCTTGCGCCTGCTGCTTATAGCGCCGGTTGTTTATGGGCTAGCCAATCCTGGTTCAATGCCAGCGTATTGGCTAGCCCTACTGTTTTTACTGGCCATTGTTAGCGACTTCTTTGATGGCAAAGTCGCCAGGGCCACTGATACAGCCTCTGCGCGCGGCATGCTTTTCGATCACACAACAGATTTTCTTTTCGTAACGTCGACAATGTCCGCATTGGCATTAGCAGGCATATTAAGCCCTCTGCTGCCAATTTTAGTTGCCATAGCGTTTAGTCAATACGTATTGGATTCTTATTTCTGGTATAAGCAAAAACAGCTAAGGATGAGTTTTTTGGGTCGCTGGAATGGCGTCTTTTATTTCGGTCCTGCCCTGCTGTACATAGCGTCGCAATTACCAATTACCGGCTTTCTACAGACCCTTTTTGGTGCTGCCGGTATTTGGCTCAGCTATGGGTTAATTATGTCCACTTTGCTGTCTATTATCGATAGAACGATTGCGCCCCTGCAGTTAAAAAAAGCACAGTAACAACTTCTCGCTAGATTGGGTTTACTGTCTCCACTGCACTAGGTACAAACCCAAAAAATACTAATTGGGCGTTTTGACGTAACCAAATTAAGATGAACAGAATTGTCGGGGGAAAACCTCGGGGAATCCCTCTTCCGCGCCGGATGTTCACAGATGATCAACCCCTATGCAGTTTTGATATACCCCCATCGCTATGCACACTGTGCGGAACGGAAAAACCCTACGGTAAAAAAACTTGCTCATCGCGACCCCTCTGGCAATTTAGCGACCCAGAGTATTCAAGCTACTGGATTTCCCCCAAAGGAAGAAGTAATTTGGCCAAGACCTGTTGCTTCCACCCAAAGCATGTTCGGCTGAGCAGGCTGATTTGGACACAGCAAGGTATTGCTAGGAAGTTTAACCAATTCATCATCAGCTGAGCTTTTTCATTGCATCGATTAACATCGAAATTTCGTCCTCAGAGGTAAACACCTGGGGCGTAATTCGGACGCAGCTGCCGCTTGCCAATCCAACACGTATGACCGTGAATATGCCAAAATCATTTTCTAAGCGCTGCTGTAATTCTCGGGCATCAGCTACCGTATTTTTAGCCTGCAGTCGGAACGAACCCATACCTGTCCAGGACTCTTCATCCAGACCTCCTAATAATTCGATGTGTCCCATAGCCTCTGCTTCATTTGTCCAAAGCTGACGCAGATGGCGCAGTCGGGCCTCTTTGTTAGCAGCACCTATAGCTTCATGAAAATCTATTGCATTGGGAATAGTAATGATTGAAGCAAAATTCGACGTAGCCATATGCACGCGAGTAGAAGCACGGGAATTCTCTGGATCACTTTCCCCTGGGTAAGGCGCAACTTTGGATAAGGTCCCTCGCTTCATATAAAGAGCACCAATGCCGATAGGCGAGCCGATCCATTTATGGAGGTTAAATCCGGCCCAGTCTACGTTAAGATCAGGTATTTTATAATCTAACAGCCCCCATGATTGAGCACTGTCACAAATCACGTCGATGCCACGTAATTTTGCCTCTGCTGCGATATCTGCAACCGGCACAACTAATCCATGCTGATTACTAACGTGAGTAATCAACATTAATTTGAGGTTAGGATTAGTGTCAAAAGCATCAAGGTAGCGCCCTAAAATCTCTGCCTGAGTAGCTCTTTGTGGAAGTGTAACTTCAACTGTATTTACGCCATACGCACCTTTTAGCCACACCATGGTGTCTTTAAAACTCGGGTAGTCCAAGTCCGCATAAAGTACCGCATCTTCTGGAGTTAAACCTCTGTACTGCCGAATGAGATTATGAATCGCCTCTGATGCATTGCGGGTTATGACGATTTCATCATCGTGCACACCCAAAGCCTGTGCCACCTTATGTACACTGAGCCTTGCATCGTCACTATAGTTCTTTCGCGCATAAAAGGAATTCTGAGCATTCACCATCCTCGTCGCATCTATAAACGCGTTTTGAACCGGGTGAGCCATTTTACCCCAATAACCATGCTCCAAGTTTACAATGCCTTGGGTGCGATCGTAGTAACCCGCGATTTCTTTCCAAAATCCTTCATCCCTAGCGAGCGCCTGCGCCTTTGTCGCCTTAGGTGGTGCTGGCAAGTCTCGTCCTCCGGTCTGAGCCGACACTAAACTAGGCAGACCATATGCTGCTCCAGCCACCATTGCACCGAGAACCTTTCTTCGACTTACACCTGCTGATTTATCCACCATATCCTACTCCAAATATTCATTGTGATAGCTGCCCTAACTCCTGCACCTTGCAATCTATCGCTCCTTGAGCATTATTAACCAGCTAAGAAAAATTGAGAAGTGACGAATTGCTTTTAATCAGCTCTTAAATTGACACAGCAATAGTTGCATTCGGGCACACAAGCACAATTAAAATAAGGCGTAATGAATCTGTCACTCATTCGAAGTACCATCTGCAGAGTATCAACTTAAAAGTTGCCACCTTGAAAGTTTCAATCTAGAGAGTTACGCTCCTGAGCTCAGAGTCAAAGAGAGTTACATGATCAATAGCTAATTTTTCCGGGATTACATAGCCCAGAATTATAATGTCCTACAATACATAAAGGTGGTCTCCATGAGCCAGTTCGGGTTTTTATTAAACAGCGCAGCAACAATAAAGATTGGGTTAAAAGGAAGTCCATCTCACGACCTACTTCAATCTTTTTTTTTCTTAATTACCCTTGCCCTAGCGGCACATAGCTCAGCTCAAACTCCGTGCCCCGCTGACGGCGATTTCGGGTTAGAATGCAGCCCCTTCATGAATTCGATGCCTATGAATTTTATTCAAGCAATAGGCTCCCACAACAGCTACAAATTGGCGATACCAGCAGCGGAACTAGAACTCATCGGCAACTACAGGGCGCAGTCTGCAATTACCCTAGATTATTCTCATCTAGCACTAACTCAACAGCTAGAGCTGGGAATGCGTCAAATTGAGCTCGACATTGTGTATGACCCTGAAGGTGGCCGCTACGCTGACCCTCTCCTCGCAAAACAAACTATAGGGTTAAGCGGATCAAAACTCTATGACAATAGCAATATGAAGCAGCCAGGGTTTAAAGTGCTTCACGCACAGGATCTTGACGTTCGATCAAACTGTGACACTTGGATAATTTGCCTCACTGAAATAAAGAACTGGTCAGATAAAAACCCTCTGCACGTGCCAATACTTATAATATTTAACGCAAAAACCGGTGGCTCTGCCTATCCTGGCACTACCGATGCGCTGTCTTTTGATAGCAAAGCATTTGATGATTTAGACCAAGAATTACTCAGTGTCTTCAATAAAAAGCAGTTAATTACTCCCGATGACGTCAGAGGTAACTTCCCCACGCTTAAAGAGGCAGTAATAAAAAATGGCTGGCCAAGCTTGGCAACTGCTAGAGGAAAAGTCTTCTTTGCCCTAGACGAAGGACCCGAAAAGGTGAAAATCTACAGTCGCGGCAATGCTTCGTTGCAGGGCCTACCTATGTTTGTCAATTCGGTAGACGAGCAAGCCGACCATGCGGCATATTTCACAATGAACAACCCACTTCAAGATAGAGAGCGTATTCGAGCTGCGGTCAAATCTGGATTTATTGTCCGCACCCGAGCTGACGCTAACACCATAGAAGCGCGAACAAACGACAGCTCACGTCGTGAAGCTGCCTTTTCCTCTGGGGCCCAGTACATCTCAACTGACTACTACCAACCGAGGCTCGAATTTAGTGAATATTCAGTCTCACTGCCGGGAAATCGGGTGGCAAGGTGCAACCCGCTTCTCTTTAATCTGGATTGCAGCGCCCGCTAGCATTCCTAACAAGCCATCGCTGTTCATTTTTACAACAATGATTTATTGCTGCTTTGAGATATAGTACTATTCGGTTAGAAACTAGGTCCTTAACGCCCCTCATTGGGTGTCTTCAAGTCACAAAACAGAAAAACAGCGATAAAGTTATTTAAGAAAAAATTCGATAGCAAGAGGATTGCCTTTGCAATGGTCTAATGAAGCTATCTCGTGGAGCTAAAATGCCAGTAGACGTGATCATTACTCTCAGCGATGAAGATCTAGAAAAATTCCAGCAAAGTATCGATAAAGGTAGATTAATTGTCGAAGATGAGGTCGCTTCTCGAAAGATTGAAGAGGCCGCTTCAAAAATGATCAACGAAACACAAGATCTCGACCTCCCAAGTTTCGTATCTGAAAGGCTGCTTAAACTCAGAATACTTCTCAACATGGTCCGTGATGACGAATGGCAACTCACTTCATCGGAAAAGAAAAGCATTCGTGCCGCATTGTATTATTTTGTCGACCCTGAAGATGTCATCCCCGACCATATACCAGTCATAGGCTTCCTAGACGACGCCATGTACGCAGAGATTGTGTTTAAAGAACTGAAATCTGAAATCAAAATGTATCAAGAGTTCTGCCAATTTCGTATTGCCGAAGAAAACCGTCGGAGAGAGAAAGGACAAGACCCACACGTAGCTCGAGAAGACTGGATTGCAGACAAACGTGAAGTTCTTCACGCTAGGATGCGGGAAAGGCGGCTACTAAAATCCGGTGGTCGCGGCATGCGTATGCGTTTATTCTAGTGAACTGATTAAAAACTAACTTTTTCTTTTTGGAGCTTGCGTATGCGCTTTGTAGCACTAACCTTATCTTTTTGCATTTCCTTCCTTAGTGGCACTGCAAGCGCTCAACAAAATCTAGTTCCCATTGACCCTGCACTAGACCGCAGCTTCAAAACCTTAACCGCTAGGCCCAAAGTTCAGGCAGCGCTTAGCTATATTGAAGGTAACGAGCCTGATTACATTAGCGAGCAAATCAGACTAACAGAGATCCCTGCCCCACCCTTTAAAGAAGAGAAACGCGCCGCTTACTTTCTCGAACAAATGAAGATGCGAGGATTAAACGATGCCTATATAGATAGCGAGGGCAACGCCGTAGGCATTCGACCCGGTAACGGCGACGGGCCTACCTTTCTAATTTCAGCGCACTTAGACACGGTTTTTCCGGAAGGCGTGGACACCACTGTAGAGCTTCGAGACGGCCGCTATTATGCACCTGGCATTGGCGATGACACCAGAGGCTTGGCAGCCCTACTGTCAATTATCGATGCCCTTAACAACAGCAATATCGACACAGTCGGCGATATAATTTTTGCCGGCAACGTTGGTGAGGAAGGTCGTGGTGACCTTCGAGGTATCAAGGCGCTATTTCGTGACTTCCCGGAAATAGATGGCTTTGTATCAATTGATGGAGTGAGACTTCGGCGCATAACTACAGGCGGCACCGGCAGCAGACGTTTTGAGTTTCACTTTAAAGGGCCAGGCGGGCATTCTTTTGGAGCCTTTGGTCTAGCTAGCGCCACCCATGCAATGGGCCGAGCTATAGCAAAAATAGGCGACATTAAAACTCCCCTATTTCCAAAAACAACTTATACAGTTGGCACCGTCGAAGGCGGCACATCAGTTAACTCTATTGCCGCTGACGCTATGTTCGCTCTTGATATGCGCTCGAACGACAAAATCGAGCTTGCCAAACTCGAGCAGCAAATAAAAGCCGCTGCAATAGAAGCGGTGAAAGAAGAAAATGCCCGCTGGGACAATGGTGAGATCACCGTCGATTTCAATTTAATCGGAGATCGCCCTGTTGGCAAAACTCAGACATCCAGCCCAATTGTTCAGGCTGCCGCTCTTGCCTTTAATGAGATAGGCCTAGAGCTTGACCAATTGAGCATTTCTAGTACCGACTCAAATGTGCCAATGTCTCTAGGCATTCCTGCGATAACAGTTGCCGGTGGAGGTAATGGCGGCGGCGCTCATTCACCAGATGAATGGTTCACACCTACTGATTCGCATGAAGGACCACAAACCGCTTTCTTAATTATGCTCGCATTAGTGGGTATTGCTGAGGTCACTGAACCTATGCTAATTAAGCGTGATTAGCATGAGAGCAAAGCACGAACAACATAGAATGGAGAAGCCGATTTCCTATAGCGTTAGCGCGCCGAAACAAGCAGCGTTTGAGTCGCCACTCCAATAGCTCCCTCGGTATCGAAAAGTGTTGCTTGGGACATGCCTAAGCCGTTAGATTGCCAGACTGAGATTGCCTGTGATGCGAGCCATTCTGATTCAGGCACCCTGTGTATCGCGATTGTTAGATCTGGATTGACGAAACTAGCCTCACTAAGACTTGTATTGCGGCTAATAGCATTTCCACAATCAGCAAGAGGGCAAAGGCTCTGAAACGGGCTTGGCTTTTCTATCTCTAAGAGTCGCTGAGATCGCATCCAAATTGTCGTTGGCCCTGTCGAGTCATCCTCGCCTGGCGGATAAGCAACCTCAACAGACTGGGCGAAGGTCGATTTATCGTGATTTACTAGCGACAATGGAAATCTACCTGGTATTGCATCGTCAAAGTTAGGTCCTGCTATCACGGCACTGGGCAATTCTTTTGAAACCTGTGTTTTAAGATGAACACTAGTCGCATTGATACACGCCTTCCCCTCTATATCACTCAGAACTACCGCACAAGTTGTCATCATTCTCCCTTCCTTGACAATTTTTGCAACGATCCTGAAGCCCGCAAGAGGGATGGGCCTGACCATATCAAGAGTTAGCCTAACCAATTGCTTGTCTTGCACTAGCCTCTCTGCGGCTCTGGCGACTAACCCAGACGGCGGTCCTGCATGACAAGCATCCTCAGACCAAGGACCTCTAGCACTATCGTTACCGACAAATTCGTTGGTCTTTAATTCTCTAAAATATGCAGCCATTATTTTCAACTCGCCTCTATTTAATTTTCACTAACACAAATGATACTACAAAATGATTTAAAACAGACCTGAACCTTCTCAGCATGAGGCTGCCACCTATTGCACGTCGTTACTGCTCGGGCGAAAACTAAGAAGATATTATCGTTAGTATTTGTAGAAAAACTCAAGACTGAAATCATTAAATACTTTCTCGCTGTAACCGCGATAACAGTTTCTAAACTCATTGTAGTTTTTATACCGAGGAGTATGTAAAAAAAATGCTTACATACGATCAATCTGCGGGAGGCAGGGGTCTCTCGGCCGGTGCTTAGAATCTACATAAATCATAGCCTTCACTAATCCTCGTTATAACTAACCAGTGCGCACCGGCCCTGCTTTTGCTGCTCATCCAACCGACTACAATTGACAACATGGTAGCTAGGATCATCTTGGCGATCACGAAACCAATCCAGATGCGGATATTACACCAAGATCCGGTTGTTTTTTATGGCTGAGGCTTTGTCCCGAAGGATTGTAAGATGACCAAAGCTGAGAAGTGTCCTGCACTAGAGATTTCAGAGCGCTCAAGGCCAGTCAAATGAACAGCCTTATAAACAATTCAAAATGACAAAGATGAGGGCTGCCCATTTTTTCTCGAAGAGTGTTGGACGAACTGAATTTTGTAAAATTATTAATCTTCATTTAAATGCTCGTCCACCACATTTTTAGTTTAATTCTTGAATAATACGCGACAGTCTTGTCTCGGCATCTGTGACCACCAAAAATTCAACGTGACAAGAGCACTAGGGATCATCTTCTCGCTCTGCATTCAAATAATTTTAGAACATGACAAACCATTTATAATTAACTTTTCTCTAAACCATGCTCTTCATAATCCACTTGCTAAAGGTCGAAAATAGTTCCCATGCAAGCTGAGAAAAGGCCATGTTGTGCATATAGAAAATTGCTATCTCTCGCCTAAAACCAAGAGCTAGACGTATGCGCTTCTATCCTTAACTCCAAGCCTTCGCCCCGACACTTATTCGACCCATAAATCTCAAAATAACGAGAAAAGAAATCCTTCGAAATATTTGCAAACTTTGAGCGCAGCTACGAGTCACCCTTCTCAAAAAAGTTCTGCATTGGTAAATCTCAACCGCAGATCATCACTTAGCTCTGATCCTCAACTGGTAAAACCCTCTTTAAATTCTACCAATTAATCTTGATAAAGCTCTTCCCGTAAATCTTCATATAATAAAACGACTTGTTAAATCTTATCGTTCTTACGCTTCCCAATGACCAATACAGTACTGCAATTAACAAGAAAACAGCATCAGCCCGCTCATCAGATCGCTAACTGCTATCCAATGCTCCTTCAAGCCATGTTCTAGCTCTGAATCGGTTTCCCGCATTTAAATTTTTTATCCTTTGTCTATAACTTGCTAAGTTTTATGTTTTCCCGATTTACTTTGCTGTTCATCCAACGCAATCACTTCACGGAACCTGTCTGTTAACGGCATGTAGTTTTTAACGAAGTTCTCCAAGAGCACAATGAGCTGACAACCAAAAGTCTGTAAAACCTAGGCTGCCTCTTTTTCCATAGACTCATCAAAAGATAACATTTGCTACTGAGTTTTATTAGCCATCTCCTCAACATGCTTCGCCAGTCAGCCATGGGCTTGATTAACGGATTGGACCAAGCTGGTTGTAACCTCTTCAACTGAAACACCTATGTCCTTAACCGGTTAAACTAGGAGCCTCGCTGAGGATTTCATCACCCTTTTCGATACTGCGAGTCAGCTTGCCCGTTAAGTCTGATACAAAGTTTCCCAAAGCAGGCGATCTCTTGGACACCTGTCCTACTGAGCTTGACAATACTGGTAGGTAACCTTCGATGTTACTAGTCTGTTCCTCCAAAGACTCAGGCAATTCTCCCAATGAGCTCTTGATTGCATTAAAATTCTTTCGAATTAGTGAGCATTGCCCCGTAGGATTCGCTGGCATGATCTATAACTTTCAAATTAGATTCCTGAACTCGAAGCATGTCATCGAGCTGATTTTCATAAGTCTTCTGCCATACCAATAATTTACCAAAAAATGAATTGAACTCTTTGGAATTCTCGCCAAACTAAGCCTCTCTGCGGGTATTAAACTCTGTCATCAGCGTTGCTGTGGTCAGAGCATCGGTATTCGGAGCTACCATGTCTCTCAATAGCACTGGGTAGACGCCAGCATTTTTGATGATTGTTCGGCACCCTCAAGCCTGAGCTCACTCAGGTTTTCATTTAAGCAGGCAATAGAATTAGGAAGATCCGTAATTGTCATCTGTTTTGATCCAAGATCTTTGGCACTATGAATCGTTTGGATAGCGAATCGTAGTCTCATGCTGAGTGAGCTTAATATACCGCTAATGAACGAGCAAACCGCAACCCTCGGTCCGTCGATCGTGTCAGGAGCACTAAACTCTATGTCAGCGCTATCAAATTGCATCAAGCCAAAAGCGATCCCTAGGAAAGTACCTCACATGCCAAAACTAGTTAAAATCGAAGGTGCGCTCTTCACCGTCTGTAGCGCATAAATCGAACCATGAAAATAGCCAACTAGGGCAAGGGTAACGTGGAATAGTACTCAAGTGAGCATACGTAAATTTGCTAAACTATCCATAGGGGCCCAATTCTATTTCTGACTAATAACTGCCCACATCATCATGTTAAAGCCTGATAGGCGTGGTTTCGCGATTTCAAATGGAGGGTCATTAACTTGTTAATGTTGTTATTAGTTTTGCTAATGTAGGTGCTGATTTTGGCACCCCTTTTCCATGACTGAGGGAAAATCGTTGCAATCACCATAGGATCAGTGTCGGCAAGAAGAAAAGGTCAAAATAGTATTATCAAAATATCACAGGATTCGCGATAGTGAGATTAAACAAGCTTATCTACTGCAATGTTGACAGCACACTCCAGAACAAGCCAAACTAATACTCTTGACCTTATTTTATAAAACTGGCTACTTGAGCGGATTCGACAGCGCCTAAAATTACAATCTTTCCTGAGGATTAAGTCCTGTACACACTAGCAAGAATTGAAGAAACTTGGATTAGCACTCTGTTAA
>TARA_B110000879_G_scaffold72976_1_pt1 | contig 11415 bp, 7 predicted proteins | sample TARA_B110000879 | Tara Oceans TARA_B110000879 (sample SAMEA4398094) | marine metagenome | biome: Polar Biome; feature: [SRF] surface water layer (ENVO:00010504); material: water (ENVO:00002006), including particulate matter (ENVO:01000060) such as... | depth 5 m
GAACTTCACTTACATAATAGGTTGCTGGATCTAGGGTAATAATTCCTGTATATTTCTGAAATAGTAATATCGTTAAACCAATTATATTTCCCCAAAAAAGTCCTTTTAAAACTAAATAAGATGCGTTGTAAAGAAACACTTTTCTTATGGCCCAATTATTACTACCCAAGGCTTTTAAAATACCGATCATTTGAACACGCTCCAGAATTAAAACCAACAATGCTGTAATCATATTGATGCTAGCGATGAGGATCATAATTGCAATGATAAACGAGACATTGTTATCAAATAGTTTAATCCAATCAAAGATATTTGGATAACTTTCTACGATTGTTTTACTATTCAGTTGGGCTCCAATTTGATTGTAAATTTCATTTCCTTTTTCTTCGATGTTATCAAAATTATCTAATAAAACCTCAAATCCGCCTACTTGATTCTTTGTCCATTTATGCAATCGTTGTACTTCTCGAAGATCACCAATCATCACACTATTATCAAACTGAGCAAAACCTGTATTGAAAATTCCGACAATGATATACTTTCTGTTGGAGGGTATTTTATTGATGTCATTTTTGGGAAAGGTTGACAAAATAGTGTCATTTAATTTCAATCTCAAACGACTCATTACCGTTTTGGAGAGTAAAACTTCCTTTGTTCGAGGTAAAGTTACATCAGGAATACGCCCTTCAACCATATATTCTTTAAAAAAAGACCAATTATAATCTGTTGAAACGCCTTTAAAAATGATGCCTTCAAAGTCATTTTCGGTTCTTAAGATCCCGCCTTTTGATGCAAATACTTGTACGTTTTTAATGCCCGAAATTGATTTAAATTTGGGATAGAAATCTTGATTTTTATCAATAGGCACCACAGAAACTTCGGAGTTGTTGTTGTCATAATTGACAATCTGTACATGCCCTTTAAAGCCCGCCATTTTATCACGAATTTTTGATTGCAACCCTGCACTTGTTGTGATCGCAATAAGCATAATAATAACCCCCAATGCAATTGCAGTGATTGCAATTTTTATTATTGGAGATGAAATACTATTTTTATACTCTTTGCCAGCAATTATGCGTTTGGCGATAAATAACTCGTAATTCAAATTGATGCTTCTTTTTAAACCTTTCAAAAGTACATATTTATTCTTGCTTTTAGTCTTCAATTTTCAGCTGATTTCATGTGGGCAAAACTCAAAAGTGGTTTCAAAGAAAACGGATCAAGAAAATCAAATTATAAAAACAGGTGCTGAACGCACACAGTTGTATTTGAATTTATTAGAAGGGAAGAATGTTGCTGTTGTTGGGAATCAAACTTCGGTGATAGTGAAAAGTCAACAGCGAATAGGGAATCGGGAAGGGGCTTCATTTTTACACTTAGTAGATAGTCTTCTATTATTAGATGTTACTATTAAAAAAGTATTTGCGCCCGAACACGGTTTTCGAGGTAAAGCAGATGCAGGTGAAATTGTAAAAGATGGTTTTGACACTAAAACTGGCTTGTCTATTGTTTCTTTATATGGTAAAAACAAAAAACCATCTGCAGCGCAATTATATGGAATTGATGTTGTTGTTTTTGACATTCAAGATGTGGGTGCGCGTTTTTACACCTATATTTCTTCATTACATTATGTGATGGAAGCTTGTGCAGAACTTGGGATTCAAGTACTTATTTTAGACAGGCCCAATCCAAATGGACATTATATTGATGGCCCTGTTTTAGAATTGGAGCATAAATCTTTTGTGGGGATGCATACAGTACCTGTTGTGTATGGGATGACGATTGGGGAGTATGGACAAATGATCAATGGTGAAAAATGGTTAAAAAATGGAATTCAGTGTAATTTAAAAGTAATTCCGATTGGGAACTACACGCATCAAACAAACTACAGCCTACCAATAAAGCCCTCTCCTAATTTACCAAATGATAAAAGCATCAATCTCTATCCAAGTTTGTGTTTCTTTGAAGGAACAACTGTTTCTGCTGGTCGTGGAACTGATAAACAGTTTCAAATTTATGGGTCTCCATTTTTAGATGCAAATGAATTTTCTTTTACACCACAATCTAATAAAGGTGCAAAATATCCTAAGTTTAAAAATCAACGTTGTTATGGTGAAGATTTAAGAACTGTAGAAAATACGTCTCAATTAGATTTGTCTTATCTAATAAAAGCTTACAACCAGAATATGGATAAAGAGTTTTTTAATAATTTCTTTACGAAGTTAGCAGGGACAAAAAAACTTCAACAACAAATAGAACAAGGTATGTCTGTGGAAGCGATTAGAAAAACGTGGGAACGAGATTTATCTACATTTAATCGGGTAAGAGAACAATATTTAATGTATGAATAAGCTTCTTTTTGACCACATAATCACATAGACATTTATGTACATTGGATTATTTTTAGATGTCCGTTTATTATTAACCTAAATTTTTTTTTTAAATATTACGAATACTTATTGCAAATTTAAAGATTAAACTTCTTCAACCCCTGTTGGCTCTCGATATCCTTGAAATGGTTGTTTTAATAATTCTATTAAAGAGGAGTTTTTAGTTTCATCTGGAAATGTGTCAACTCCATACACAATTTTATCTCGATCTAATTCGATGTAGGTGCCGAAAACACGATCCCAAAGTGAAAAGATGTTTCCATAGTTTGCATCAGTGTAGGGCAATTTGTGGTGATGGTGTACTTTGTGCATGTCGGGTGAAATAATAACATAGCTCAGTAATTTATCTATTTTTCGAGAGATTTTAATATTTGCATGGATAAATTGACTTGTTATTAGAGATAAAGATTGATATATAAATACAATTGCTATTGGAGCTCCTACTATAAAAACTCCAAATAAAGTAAAGGCAAAACGTATAATACTCTCTAAGGGATGATGTCTGTTTGAAGTTGTAATGTCTACTTTATGATCTGAATGATGCACCAAATGTATCATCCACAATGGTTTTACTTTGTGTTCTGTGAAATGTGCTAAATAGGCTCCGAAGAAATCCAATAATAACACACCCAAACTGACATACAACCAAACCGGCATTTCTGGCAACCAGTTAATAATTCCAAAGTCGTTCACTTGAATCCAATCTGCGGTGTTTAGCAACAAAAAAGCCAAAGTAAAATTGATAAGGATGGTTGTTCCTGTAAAAAATAAGTTGGGTCCTGCATGCTTCCATTTCTTATAATTAAACTGAAATAAAGGAATTCCGCTTTCTAAAAGCCAAAAAAATGTAATTCCGCCTACTAAGAATAGACTTCTATGTGATGATGGTATGGTCTCAAAATATACGAGTAAAGTATCCACTGTGATTTATTTTTCTACTAAATTAAGAAAAAATAAATTAAGGGTAGACTTCTGTTTGTATGGTTTTAAAATTAAAGAGTTTGCAATAAAGTCAATAAATTACCTTCTTGTTTTTTTCTTATTGTATTCGTAAGGGATTTTTACTTTTAAGGCTTCTACGATATTATAAGCGGCTGGACAAACGGTTGTGTTCTCAATCGTTAAATCGGTAATTTGAATAAACTTTTTTCGATTGGTATGTGGGTATTCTGAACAGGCTTTTGGTCTTACATCGTAGATAAAGCAAGTGTTGTCTGATTCATCGAAAAAGGAGCATGGTGCTGTCTTTAAGACCATAAAATCGTCAGTATCTCGTTCTAGGTATTTGCTTTCAAAATCTGCAACTCTCATTTTTAAATGCTTAGAAATACGTTCTGTATCCGTGTCTGTAAAGATTGGAGATGTTGTTTTACAACAGTTTCCACAGGTTAAACAGTCTGTTTTTTTAAACTCTTTGTCGTGCAATTCTTGCATTACATAGTCTAAATTCTTAGGAGTTCTCTTTCGTAGGTTGACAAAATATTTTTTGTTTTCTTTTTTAGCATCTTCTGCTAATTTAGAGAGTTCTTCTAAGCGCTTTTGCATGTAAAGTGGTTTTGAACTCACCGCAATACGGGCGAAATAATAGCTCGTGTTTTGGAAGTCTGATTGTGTCACAAAAATACAATTATTCTTGATCAAAAATCCTTCAAAAAAACAAATAAAAATGTTTAATTTCGCAATTCAATTTTTAGCATTCAATGAATATCCAAAATACCATCGAAACCAAAGTAAAGGAAGGTTTTTCAACGCTTTATAATACCGAAATTCCTTCGGTGGAATTTCAAGCAACCCGAAAGGAATTTGAAGGCGATATTACTGTCGTTGTTTTTCCGATGTTGCGGTACAAAAAAGGAAGTCCTGTTCAGATCGGAGAAGATCTAGGGAAGTACCTTGTTGATAACGTTTCTGAGATTACCAATTATAATGTTGTGAAAGGGTTTTTAAACTTGGTGATTGAAGATGCATTTTATGTAAATTTTTTCAATGCGATGTATCCGAATGCTACTTTTGGTTTTACATTTGCAAATGAAAATGAAGATGCTGTTTTGGTGGAGTACTCTTCGCCTAACACGAACAAACCATTACATTTAGGACATGTTCGTAATAATTTGTTAGGCTATTCTGTTGCGGAAATCATAAAAGCTTCTGGAAAGAAAGTTTACAAAACTCAAATCATTAATGATCGAGGGATTCATATTTGTAAATCAATGTTGGCATGGGAAAAGTACGGTAACGGAGAAACGCCAACTTCAACGGGTTTAAAAGGAGATAAACTGGTTGGTAATTATTATGTAAAATTCGATCAAGAATATAAGAAAGAAATTGCACAATTAATTGCGGAAGGTAAAACGGAAGAGGACGCTAAAAAACAAGCACCATTGATTCTTGATGCGCAGCAAATGTTGTTGAAATGGGAAGCTGGAGACGCACATGTTGTTGCTCTTTGGAAAACAATGAATTCTTGGGTATATAGTGGCTTTGAGGTTACTTATAAAAATTTAGGTGTCGACTTTGATACTTTGTATTATGAAAGCAATACTTATCTATTAGGAAAAGACATTATTGATGAAGGTATAAAATCTGAAGTTTTCTATCAAAAAGAAGACGGTTCTGTTTGGTGTGATTTAACGGCTGACGGATTGGATGAAAAATTGGTGTTACGTTCTGACGGAACAGCTGTTTATATGACGCAAGATATTGGAACGGCAATACAACGTGCAAAAGATTTACCGGATGTTGGTGGAATGGTGTACACCGTTGGAAATGAGCAAGACTACCATTTTAAAGTATTGTTTTTGATTCTGAAAAAACTAGGATACACTTGGGCAGAAAGCTTGTTTCATTTAAGTTATGGAATGGTCGATTTACCTTCTGGGAAAATGAAATCACGTGAAGGAACTGTTGTGGATGCAGATGATTTAATGGTTGAAATGACAACGACTGCCAAAGAAATTTCTGAAGAATTAGGGAAATTAGATGGGTATTCTGATGCTGAGAAAGCGGAATTATATGAAACGATTGGTCTTGGTGCTTTGAAATATTTTATTTTAAAGGTTGATCCTAAGAAGCGTATTTTGTTTGACCCAAAATCTTCGGTTGATTTTCAAGGAAATACCGGACCTTTTATTCAATATACCTATGCAAGAATTCAATCGATTATTAGAAAAGCAGATTTTGATTATGCAAGTCCCGTTTCTATTGAATTGCACGAAAAGGAAAAGGAACTGTTAAAACAATTGGAGTTGTTTCCAGAAACAATTCAGCAAGCAGCATCAAATTATTCGCCTGCGGTAATTACCAATTATACCTATGATTTGGTAAAGGAATTCAATTCTTTTTATCAGAATGTACATATCTTAGGAGAAGTGGATCAGGATAAAAAAATATTCAGAGTACAGCTATCTAAAAAAGTAGCCGACACCATAAAACAAGCATTTTTATTACTAGGAATTAAAGTACCTGAGAGAATGTAAAAAATATAAAACTACTTTTTATGGACGTAGCGTACTGTTTGAAAAAAGAAAAGATAGTTTTAGTAAATAATAAAAATTAGTAAATTAGCCAGCGTTAAGGATTGAACTGACATCCTTTTTATTTTTCATAAAAAGATATAACGGAAAGCCTGTATAAACGCCCAAATAAAATAAATACACAATTATGAAATACGACATCATCATTATCGGAAGTGGACCTGGAGGATACGTAACCGGAATTAGAGCTTCTCAATTAGGCTTTAAAGTTGCCATTGTAGAGAAAGAATCTTTGGGTGGAATTTGCTTAAACTGGGGATGTATTCCAACGAAAGCATTGTTGAAATCTGCACAAGTGTATGATTATTTAAAACATGTTGATGACTATGGTCTAAAAGCGGAGGCAATAGATAAAGATTTTAATGCGGTTATTAAAAGAAGTCGTGGTGTTGCAGATGGAATGAGCAAAGGAGTTGCCTTTTTAATGAAGAAAAATAAAATCGACATTATTGACGGTTTTGGAAAAATTAAAACAGGTAAAAAAGTAGACGTTACTGCTGAAGATGGTACGGTAACGGAATATAGTGCCGACAATATTATTATTGCAACAGGTGCACGTTCTCGTGAATTGCCAAACTTGCCACAAGATGGTGTAAAAGTAATTGGCTACCGAAAAGCGATGACTTTACCAACTCAACCAAAATCAATGATTGTTGTTGGTTCTGGAGCGATTGGTGTTGAGTTTGCGCATTTTTATAATGCAATGGGAACAGATGTTACGATTGTAGAATTTATGCCCAATGTAGTGCCTGTTGAAGATATTGATATTTCTAAACAATTTGAGCGTTCTATTAAAAAAGCGGGGATTAAAGTAATGACGAATTCTTCTGTTGAGGCTGTTGATACTTCTGGTGAGGGAGTGGTTGCAACGGTTAAAACAAAAAAAGGGGAAGAAACTTTACACGCAGATGTTTTACTTTCGGCTGTTGGAATTAAATCGAACATCGAAAATATTGGTTTGGAGGATGTTGGTATTATTGTAGACCGAGATAAAATATTAGTAAACGATTTTTACCAAACAAACATTCCTAGTTATTATGCTATCGGTGATGTGGTTCCTGGACAAGCCTTGGCACATGTTGCTTCTGCGGAAGGAATTACTTGTGTTGAGAAGTTAGCTGGATTGCATACAGAACCAATTGATTATGGAAACGTTCCTGGTTGTACCTATGCAACTCCTGAAATTGCCTCTGTTGGAATGACGGAAGCCAAAGCAAGAGAAGCGGGTTATGATTTAAAAGTAGGGAAATTTCCTTTTTCTGCTTCTGGAAAAGCAACTGCTTCTGGAACTACTGAGGGGTTTGTAAAGGTGATTTTTGACGCAAAATATGGCGAATGGTTAGGATGCCATATGATTGGTGCTGGTGTTACGGATATGATTGCGGAAGCAGTTTTAGGACGTAAATTAGAAACCACTGGGCATGAAGTTTTAAAAACAATTCACCCGCACCCAACCATGAGTGAAGCGGTGATGGAAGCTGTGGCAGATGCGTATGATGAAGTAATACACTTGTAATTTTTCAGGTCTCTATGTAGACTGAAATCATAATATAAAAAGTAAAAACCGAAGCACATCGCTTCGGTTTTTTTATTGTTTAACTTTTGGAGCTAATAACTCCTATTTTCTAATATTTCCAACAAACAATTCGAGTTACTTTATTTCCTTGACTCATTGGGATTACTTTAAATGCAGTTGCGCCTAATTTCTTAGAAGATTTCTCCATACTCTCTACATTCTCCTTTTTAGAAACCAAACTTGTAAACCAGGTACTTTTGTCTTTGTACAAAGAACTTTCATATAAATAGTTGTGCAAGAAAGCTTTTTCGCCCCCTACATACCACAACTCATTGTTGTTTCCAGAGAAATTTCTGACTGCGCTATTTCCTAAGTTTTTGTTTTTTCTTTTGTTAGCGCCTTGTGCTTCTTCTGCCGATTTGTAAAAGGGCGGATTACACATGACTGCGGAAAAGGAATCATCGTCTTCTAAAATGCCTTTTAAAATCTGATTTTCATCCAACTGTTGTCGTAATTTAATATGGGCATCTAAATTATTATCATCAATAATGTCTTGTGCAGTATCTAAAGAATCTAGGTCGATATCTACAGCAACAAAATTCCAATTGTATGCGGCAACTCCCAATAAAGGGTAGATACATGTTGCACCTGTTCCAATATCTAATATTTTAACATCTTCTTCGGTGGAAAGTAAATCGGCTAAATGATGAATGTAATCCAAACGTCCTGGAATTGGTGGGCATAAATTCTTGTCTGGAAAATTCCAAAGAGCTATTTTGTCAAAGGTAAAAAGCAATGCTTTATTGAGTTCTTTTACTGCAATCGGATTTGAAAAATCGATGGTAATACTTCCGTATTTATTTTCTGCAACAAATTCTTTTAAGGCTGGGTTTTTAATGATTAAATCATCAAAATCGTATGAGGTATTGAATTTGTTATTTGGGTGAAGTCCTTTGTCTTTTTGGCTCATTATAGTTCTATGATTGTAAATTGGAGTGCGAGTGGTTTTAGTGCTCTTTTTAAAGTATCTAAAAATTCAGGTCCGTATGCTAAATAATAGTCAGAAAAGTTTCGCTGACGTTCTTCCAAACTTTGGTTTGGGAGGAGTTGGTTTTGCAATGTTGTAATGCGTTCTACCAACTCTTTCTGTCTTCTTTTTTCTGCTCTTAATAATCTTTTTTGAAGATTTTCTAAGCCTTTAACTTGTTTTTTTTCTTGTGCGTTTACGGCTCCAATAAATGAAATATCCGTTTTCTTAGCTACTTCTTTTAGTTCTGAAAATTGGTTTTTTAGAGCATCAATCTTATGGTTGAAATCGATTTCAATGGCTGTATTTTCTAGAATTTTTTTTGACAACAAATCTTGCTGTTTTAAAAAGAGATCTTGGTGAGATATTTTTAAGTTTGTTAACTTTTTTTGTTGTTTTTCAGATACAATTTGTACAGAGTTTCTCAATAATAGGATCGGAAACGGTACGTTCACTTTTTCAAAATAGTTTTTCAATTCAAGCCAATAGGCAATTTCTCCGCCTCCGCCAATATAGCACAGATTTGGTAAAACCACTTCTTGGTAAAGGGGGCGTACAATCACATTTGGTGAAAAAGCCAATGGATTTTCATCTACTTCCTTTAAAATCTCTTCTTTAGAAAATGTGCGATCGGTATTGTTTATTTTATAGATGCCATTTTCAAAAAGAATGCGTTCACGAGAATTATCACTCAAATAAAATAAATTAATGACTCTCGGATTTACTTGTACTTTATAATTTTTATCTAAGGCTAAAATCGTTTTAGAAACGGCATGAAATGAGGTTTCATTTTCTAATTCATCTTTTACAATTGGAGATAGTAATTGTTTTAACGCAACGTCATCACCATCAACAATTACTAAACCGTATTCTTTAAACAATTCATTGGCAATATATCGTGTAGCACCCGCCAAAGTTGTATGTTCTAAATATCCTTTAGAAAACAATACTTTTAATTCGTTTGCATTTTTTGAATTTCCTAAATGAGACGCAAACTCATTAAAAACAGCCTCTAAGCCCTCTGTCGAAAATCGTCCGACAGCCCCACCAGATTCTCGACTCCATTGTACTTTTTTTTCTTGAAAATTAAAGAAATTTATTTCTTCAAAATCATGATCTTCTGTTGCCATCCAATAAACGGGTACAATATTTTTGGTTGGAAACTTCTCAGATAACGCTTCTGCCAGATTAATGGTTGAAAATATTTTATATAAGAAATACAGTGGACCCGTAAATAAATTTAATTGATGTCCCGAAGTCACCGTAAAGGTGTTTTTTTGTTTTAATAAGGCAATGTTATTTTGTGTTGCTTCCGAAAGATCAAAACTTTCGTATTGTTTTTCTAGTGATTCCGATAAAATGTTTCTAGATTGAAGTTTGAACGATTTTTCTTTTTCGTCTAATTGATTTTTAAATCCGACGATGTTTGGGTAATTATCATAAAACGGCTGTATACTTTCTTTCTGTGCTAGATAATCAAGCATTGTTTTTGAGAAAAAACCTGTCTTCTCGAAAGGAAGTTGTGCTACTTTCATAGTTGTAATTTGTGAATCGTTTTAATAGAAAAGGAAGGTTTTGGGCTGCAAACTATCTTTCCTCTTAATTTTTGATAAAAATACACTATTTTGATGGTTGGACGAAGTGAATTCTGATTCTAACCTTTAATTGCTAAGAAACCTTTTCGAGTTGGATATATTAAAATGGGAAAATGCTTACATTTGAGAATCAAACATACCGTTACATGAAAATTAAATTATTTTTTATACTTGCTTTTTTAAGTTTTGGGACTACTTTTTCTCAAACAATCCTATCTCCTGCTGAATTTTTAGGCTACGAAATTGGTTCTCGTTTTACAAGACATCATAAAGTTGTGGATTATTTTAAATATGTTAGTAGTACTGCTTCCAATGTGAAATTGGAAAAATATGGAGAGACAAACGAGCACAGACCACTCTATGTGAGTTATATTTCTTCCAAGGAGAATATTGACAATTTAGATGCAATTCGAAAAGACAATCTTTCTCAAACTGGGATTGTCAATGGAAGTAAGATCAATGATAAAGCAATTGTTTGGTTAAGTTATAATGTACATGGAAACGAAGCTTCGAGTACTGAAGCTGCGATGCTCACTTTGTATGAATTGATTACGAATAAAAAAGATTGGTTAGAAAATACGATTGTAATTATGGATCCTTGTATTAACCCAGATGGACGCGATCGGTATGTGAACTGGTTCAATCAGGTAAAAAGCACTCCATATACCGTTGATCAGAATGCGAATGAGCATGTAGAACCTTGGCCTTCTGGAAGACCAAACCACTATTTGTTTGATTTAAATAGAGATTGGGCTTGGGCAACTCAGGTAGAATCTTCACAAAGAATTGCTATTTATAACAAATGGTTGCCTCACATTCATGTAGATTTTCATGAACAAGGAATTAATAATCCGTATTATTTTGCACCCGCAGCAGAACCTTTTCACGAAGTAATTTCTGACTGGCAACGTTATTTTCAAACTCAAATCGGAAAAAATCACGCAAAATATTTTGATAAAGCAGGGTGGTTGTATTTTACCAGAGAGAGTTTTGATTTACTATATCCAAGTTATGGAGATACCTATCCAACCTATATGGGGGCTATTGGAATGACCTATGAACAGGCGGGACATGGGCGTGCTGGATTAGGGATTCAAACCAATGAAGGGGAGGTTTTGACTCTGAAAGATAGAGCGATTCATCATATGACAACTGGTTTGTCTACGGTAGAAATTTCTTCAAAGAATGCTGTTTTATTAAATTCTGAATTTAAAAAGTTTTTTGATAATTCCGATTTAAAGTATAAGAGTTATGCCTTAAAAAAGGAGAGCAACGATAAAATGAATCGTTTAAAAAAGTTGTTAGACAAACACCAAATTGATTATCAATCCGCTAAAAAAGGAACGGCAAAAGG
>TARA_B110000879_G_scaffold149452_2_pt1 | contig 11412 bp, 10 predicted proteins | sample TARA_B110000879 | Tara Oceans TARA_B110000879 (sample SAMEA4398094) | marine metagenome | biome: Polar Biome; feature: [SRF] surface water layer (ENVO:00010504); material: water (ENVO:00002006), including particulate matter (ENVO:01000060) such as... | depth 5 m
TGTTTTTCGGGACGGCGCTGTCAAATTTTGGCGTGCGGGAAATGCTAAATGGCTTTGTCGATTGGGCGCCACCACCTTTGCCTCGCGCTACAGCGACGCGGGTGGTTAATCCTGATGAGAATGAATTCAGCGGTTTTGTGTTTAAAATTCAGGCTAACATGGATCCCAAGCACCGGGACCGTATTGCGTTTATGCGAATTTGCTCCGGAACCTACTATAAGGGCATGAAAATGAAACATGTTCGTATCGCCAAAGATGTAAAAATAGCCGATGCCGTGACTTTTATGGCGGGAGAGAGGGAGGCGGTGCAGGTGGCGAGCTCCGGCGATATTATTGGTCTGCACAATCACGGGACGATTCAGATAGGAGATACCTTTACCGCCGGCGAGAGCTTAAAATACACGGGTATTCCGCACTTCGCGCCAGAGATGTTTCGCCTCATCCGGCTGAAAGATCCATTAAAAATGAAAGCCCTGCAGAAGGGTTTACAGCAGCTTTCGGAGGAGGGTTCAACACAGGTATTTATGCCGCTGGGGAATTCTAATTTGGTGGTTGGGGCGGTTGGTCAGCTCCAATATGAAGTGGTCGCCTATCGATTGAAAGACGAGTATAAAGTGGAAGCCGTGTATGAACCCGTGAGTGTTTATACGGCCCGTTGGGTGGATTGTGATGACGATAAAAAGCTGCAGGAATTTAGAAAGAAAGCGTCAGATAATCTGGCATTGGATGGCGGTGGTCATTTAACTTACCTGGCACCGACACGAGTCAATTTGCAGTTGATGGAAGAGCGCTGGCCCGATATTCAATTTCGAGCTACTCGGGAGCACTAATCGCTTTATGATATCGTCTACAAGCGTGTACTATTTGGGTTTGCCGATGTGGTCAAATCGTCAATGGATTGGTGGTGTGTTCCCTCAGGGCGCAAACAGTAAAAACTTCCTACGGCACTATTCTTCCGTGTTCAGTGCTGTGGAAGGTAACACCACATTTTATGCGCTGCCGAGTGTTGATGTGGTCACAGGTTGGAAAGAACAGGCGCAGGCAGGTTTTCGATTTAATTTCAAATTTCCGCGCAAAATAACCCATGAAAATTTCTTGCGTTACTGTGGTGTCGAGCTCTCGGAATTTCTTAAGCGCGTTGAGCCACTGGCTGATAATCTTGGCGCATTTATGATTCAGCTGCCAGATAGTTTTGAGCCGCGACAGTTAGACGACTTAGAGAAATTCATAAAACAATTACCCCGCAGTTTTCAGTATTCTGTTGAAGTTCGTCATCTGGATTTTTTTAATCAGGGAGATGAAGAAATCGCCTTGAATCAATTATTACAATCGTACAGCGTCGATCGAGTTTGTTTTGATAGCAGGGCATTGTTTAGTAAGCCGGCTGTGACGGAGCAGGAAAAAGATGCTCAGCGCAAAAAGCCGCGCTTGCCCGTTCATGCCATCGTTACGTCAACGAATCCTATTGTTCGGTTTATTGGCAGTTCCGATTTCCACCACAATCAACAATATCTATTGGCTTGGGTTGATAAAATGACTCAGTGGGCTGAGCAGGGTATTACGCCTACTGTTTTTATTCATACCCCGGACAATGCTCGAGTGCCTGAACAGGCGGCCATTTTCCATCAACTGCTGTCGGGGCTTGAGGGCTGGCAACCGCTGTCGAGAACCCTTAAAGATGAAGCACAATTAGCCATTTTTTAAGAAGGTTTTTTATTGCTGCGAGTCGAATATGGAGCAGGCAAGCATGAAATTAGGTATTTTGAAATCCGATGATGTACGGTCTGAATTGGTTGATGAATTCGGTGAGTATCCCGATATGTTTACCCGTCTTTTGCGAGCGGTGGATCCGGCATTGGACATTGTTTCTTACGAGGTTCAGCACGGCGACTATCCACAAAATATTGATGAGGTTGACGCCTATTTAATAACCGGCAGTAAGGCCAGTGTTTATGATGACGTCGATTGGATTCACCAGCTATCTGACTTTGTTCAAACCCTCCATCAGGCGAGAAAGAAGCTGTTGGGCATTTGTTTTGGCCACCAAATGATTGCGCACGCACTGGGTGGTAAAACTGAAAAATCTAACAAGGGTTGGGGAGTGGGTACCGATACTGTCAAGTTTTTCGATCTGAACAATCGATATGCGGTTGAAACTGATCATTTTAATTTGTGGTTTAGTCATCAGGATCAGGTGATTATTCCGGCGGCGGGCGCGTCAGTGCTGGGGGGGACGTCGTTTTGCCCCATTGCTATGTGCCAGCTGGGCGATCATATTCTTACCTTTCAGGGGCACCCAGAGTTTTCGCCGGATTTTGGCCGTGATTTATTAAATTTGCGGAAAAGCCTGGTTGGTGACGAAGTCTATCATCGCGGAATCAATTCACTGAAGCTGCCGACCGATCGACAGCAGGTGGCAAAGTGGATGATAGATTTCATCAAGGTTCAATGAGGGATTTGGTCACATGCGTCTTGATAAATATTTGTCTCAAGTTACTGACTATTCGAGAAGTGAGGGCAAGAGACTGATTCGTAGTGGACGAGTGCGGGTGGCCGGTCAGGTTGTCATAGACCCGCGGGAGAACGTTGATAATAATGCGGTTATTGCCGTTAACGGTCAGCAGCTCCGGTCCGCCAGCCTTCGCTATTTTATGCTGCACAAACCCGATGGTTATATCTCGGCGACAAAAGACCGGCAACACTTAACGGCTTTGGAGTTGTTCGATGAGGACAATGTTGATCAGCTGCATATTGCGGGTCGCTTGGACATTGATACTACCGGGCTGTTGTTGGTGTCTGACGACGGCCAGTGGTGTCATCGAGTCACGTCGCCGAAGAGCCATTGCAAGAAAACCTATCGGGTAGAAGCCGTCGACCCGATCACCCCTGAAGCGATTAAAAACATCGAGCAAGGTATTCACTTAAGCCAAGAAAAAAAGCCGACCTTGCCGGCGGACTTGGATTTGATTGATGAACATACCGCGCGACTAACAATCACCGAGGGCAAGTATCATCAAGTGAAGCGCATGTTTGCTGCGGTTGGTAATAAAGTTGAATGTCTTCATCGTGAACGTATTGGCAGCATTATTCTGGATGATGATCTTGCGCCGGGTGAATATCGATCGCTGACAGCCGCCGAGATTGCCAGCATATGATTGACCATCCTTTTCAACTGTTGGCCAGAAAAATTAATGCAGCCGACAATAGCCTCCGTGCATTATGGGTGGTTGATGAAAATATTGGCGCCGCCGAAATTACTGCGGTTAAACCTGCTGATCATCTGCAGGTAATGACCAATCGCTATGATGTCTATCGAGCACTTAAGACCGCCGGGTTTTCGGTTCAGCTAAGCGACTATGATTTTACGCCAATGCCAACGTCATCATTCGATACGCTTTACTACCGTGTTTCAAAGGAAAAAGCCGTTGTTCACCACATTATTAATGCGGCGTTGAATTGCCTCAGAGAAGGCGGAGAGTTGTTTCTAGCGGGTTACAAGAGTGACGGTATTAAAACGTATCTGACGAAGGCTGCGGGCCTGCTTGGTAAGATGAGTGAGAAGCAGCGGGGAAATAAAACCGCAACGATGGCGGCTATCCTCTGCGGTGGAGGTGACGGTGAGCGCCTTGACGATAAAGACTATCCATCACAGTCGTCGATAGCATTTGCTGGGATCAATTTTGTTACAAAACCGGGTATTTTTGGTTGGAATAAAATCGACCAAGGCAGCCAGTTACTGATCGACCAACTGGCTGACGAAGTTAAATTAATGGCTCATGTGCCAGAGACCGTGGTTGACCTAGGCTGTGGTTATGGTTTTATTTCGGTAATGGCTAGCCGGATAGTTAATGCCACGTTTATTGCTAGCGACAACAACATGGCGGCGATCGATGCCTGCACCGAAAACTTTCGGCAGCATGAGGTCAGTGGTTCAGTCGTTGTTGATGATTGCGCCGCTGATATCGAACTCAAGGCCGACATGGTGTTATGTAATCCACCCTTTCATCAAGGTTTCGAGGTAGAGGATCAGCTGACTGAAAAGTTTCTGCGGGCCAGCGGGCGGCTCTTAAACCGCAAGGGCGTTGCCTTGTTTGTGGTTAATCGTTTTATTCCGTTGGAAAGGAAGGCGAAAAAGTGGTTCAAGTTGGTCGAGACGATAGCCGACAATGGTCGTTTTAAGGTGGTCAGGCTGTCTAATCTTTGACTTTTTTTGGCTTACTCGGGTAATACCTGCTCAATAGCTGATCTGATTTGCTCCGGTGTATCAGTGGGCGCAAATCGTTTTAAGACTTCGCCTTCGTCATTGACTAAAAATTTGGTGAAATTCCATTTGATTTGGCGTGTGCCCATAAAGCCCGGTGCTTTTTCTTTCAGGTGTTTGAACAGCGGATGAGTCTTCGCGCCATTGACGTCGATTTTGGCGTGCATCGGGAAGCTGACGCCAAAGTTCATTTGGCAGAATTCTTCAATTTTTTCATTGCTGCCAGGGTCTTGGTTGGCAAACTGATTACAGGGGAAGCCGAGTATTTCTAAGCCGCGATCTTTGAGATCTTCATACAACTTTTCAAGCCCTTTGAATTGAGGCGTGAGGCCGCATTTGCTAGCGGTATTAACAATTAATAGGACTTTACCTTGGTAGTTTTCCATAGGCGCGGGCTGGCCGCCAATAGTTTCTGCATCAAAGTCGTAGATTGTAGTCATAGCGGCCTTTCTTCGAATAGGTGTGAACAATAAGGTGCCCAGCCTAATCTATCTGCTGCGTGCCGCGCAACTGTGTTTTTGGTATAAGGTTAGTACGGGAAATCTGATCGCCGGGCAGCAGCACGCCTGATTTTATGAGGGCGCCTTGGCAGACACGATAGCTCGTTTAGGCCCCGGATAACCCTCGATGGTTTTATCGCTTTTTTCTGGATCGAGAAACTCGGCGAGGGAATGAAAGGTCATCCAGTCAGTGCTGCGTTGTTCTTCAGTGCTGGTGTCCGTGACATCAATGACCTGGACGTCCTTAAAGCCAACCTTTTTAAGCCATAATTCGAGTGTTGGGATACTGGGCAAAAACCAGACGTTACCCATGCGCGCGTAACGACCTGCAGGAACAAGCACTTGGCCCTCATCACCGTCAATGACCAGCGTTTCTAGAATCAGCTCCCCCCCCGATACTAGGCAGTCTCTCAATTCGATTAAGTGATCAAAGGGTGAGCGTCGATGATAGAGAACGCCCATTGAAAAGACGGTATCAAAAAATCGAAGTTTTTCTGGGAGATGCTCTATGCCCATGGGTAAAACGGTGACATGGTGGTCTTGAATGTATTTTTGGAGGGCAAAAAACTGCACGATAAACAGCGGAGTGGGGTCGATGCCTATGACCAACTCGGCGCCAGCACCGCGCATTCTCCAGCAGTGATAACCGCTCCCGCACCCAATATCCAGCACTTTGCGGCCGCTGAGTGGCTCGATATGATTTTTAAGCCGATCCCATTTCCAGTCAGAGTGCCATTCCGTATCAATGTAAGTACCAAACAGATCAAATGGGCCCTTTCTCCAAGGATGTAGCCCCATAAGCTGATGCTTGAATTCGTCCTGCTGTTGTTCAGTCAATGGACTGCCAGAGATTTTAATAGCGGGCTGATCCAGCGCGTAATGGTCAACTGGCCAGTCGGGCAAGGCCGATAGTACCGACTTCCAGCGAGGGAGGTCGCCATGGCGTTTTTCGCTGAGTCCCGCTGCAATTTGCGGCGGCAGTTGTGTTAACCAATCAGATAAGCTGTCGGCGTAGTCGGGGTTGTTGTGCAACAGCTGAAGAAAGGGCTGGTAGTCGATCATCACTTAATGGCTACTAACGAGGCAAAATTGAAACACTGAAACCAGACGTCGACGTTATTAAACCCCACGGCTTTTAATCGATGCTGGTGGCTGGCAATGGTTTCGGGGATGAGTACATTTTCCAAAGCGGTTCGCTTTTGGCTGACTTCCATTTCGCTATACCCGTTGGCGCGTTTAAAGCTATGGTGCAAGTCGGTATTAAGTGCCTGCAGATGAGGATCTTCGAAAAGAATTTTTTCAGACAAAATGAGAATGCCGCCATCAAGCATGCCATCAAAAATACGCTTCAGCAAAGCCTCTCGTTTATCGTTAGCGATAAATTGCAGGGTAAAGTTAAGGACGACGACCGATGCATTGGCGATGGTAATATCGCGTATATCGCTGTCGACCAGCTCTACGTCTACAGGGGAAGCATTGCCTTCGTTGTCCTGAGCGAGAATTTCACGACAGCGATTTTGCATGGCCACAGAATTGTCGACGGCGATAATCTTACAGGGGCGACTATGCAGCTGGCGCCGCATAGCAAGTGTTGATGCACCCAAAGAGCTACCTAGATCGTAACAACGGCTGTTGGGTTGGACGTAACGTTCAGCCAGTACGCCGGTCATGGCGATAATGGTGCTGTATCCGGGCACTGAGCGCTGAATCATATCCGGGAATACATTGACAACGTGCTCGTCGAAGGTAAACCCGGTAATGGTGTCCAGTGGTTGTGAATAGATGTCGTCTTTTGTACTCATACAAACCGTATTGGCCGGTTAAATGATGCAAACCCGATGACTAAAGCGGTGACTAGTCAGGTTTGCGTTTTTTAGCTTTTACTTCGCCTTTGCCTTTAGACGCTTTAGCCCCGGTTTTTTTTGCATCAGTTTTGGGTTTGCGTTTTTTTGCGCTGGGCTTAGCACCTTCGCTATCACTCGCACCGTTACTGTTATCGAGTTTAATTTGCGTTGGCAGATTACAAATACGGACTTTCCTCAAATGATGCAGGATTTCTTTGGGCATGCCCGCAGGAAGGTCAACTGTACTGTATTCATCATGGAGTTTTATATGCCCAATAGCACCGCCGTCGATTCCGGCTTCGTTGCTGATGGCTCCAACAATATCACCGGGTTTGACGTCATCATTTCGACCCACTTCAATACGGTATTTGACCATGTTGATGTCATCACTTTTTGACGCTGTTCTAGGCGGCTTTTCCCGTGTTCTTTCTGGACGGCGCTCACTGGTTCGGCGGCCTTCGCTCTCGCGGTTATTGGGCCTTTCGGTTTCTTGGCGTCTTTTTGGCTGAGGCGCGTCGGCAACTTGCAGCGGCTTGTCTTTTTGTATGAGGAAGGCAAGTGCGCAGGCAATATCTTCTGAGGAGCGGTCGTGCTCAATGCTGTATCCAGCGAGAATATCGTGAAAGAAATCCAGCGACTGGTTGGCCAATGTTTCGGTTAATAGTTCTTTAAAACTTTGAATGCGCTTATTGGACACCTCACTGCCACTGGGCAGATCCATAGGTTGGATTGTTTGTCGTGTAGATTTTTCAATGGTATGCAGTAAGCGTTTTTCCCGCGGAGCGACAAATAAAATGGCTTTGCCTTCTCGACCTGCACGACCGGTGCGGCCAATGCGGTGAACGTAGGCTTCGGGATCATAAGGAATATCGAAATTGAGTACGTGGCTCACCCGCTCAACGTCAATACCGCGGGCGGCAACATCTGTGGCGACAATAATATCCAGCTGTTTCTTTTTCAGTCGGTTGATCGTGCGTTCACGCAGCGCTTGGTTCATATCGCCATTCAGGGCTGAGGCTGAATAGCCACGCGCTTCAAGCTTTTCCGCCAATTCAGCGGTTGCCGTTTTGGTGCGAACAAAAATAATCATCGCGTCAAAATCATCAGCTTCGAGAATGCGTGTGATTGCATCCAGTTTACGTTCGAAGCCATTGACGATCAGGTAGCGCTGTTCGATGCGCGGAGCTGTCGTTGCGTCGGTGGCAATTCGGACCTCTTTGGGGTCAGACAGGTAGCGGTCAGCGACTTTGCGGATAGGTTTTGGCATAGTCGCGGAAAATAGCGCAACCTGGCGCTTTGGCGGTGTGTGTTCCAATATCCATTCGACATCATCAATGAAGCCCATGCGCAGCATCTCATCAGCTTCGTCGAGAACCAAGCCGGTGAGGCCGTCTAAGTTGAGGCTGCCCCTACGCAGATGATCCATCACTCGTCCCGGTGTGCCAACGACAACATGAGCGCCTCGTTTCAATTGGCGCAACTGGCCGCTCATATCCTGACCGCCGTAAATTGGCAGAACGTGGAATCCTTTCATTTGACTAGCATAGGTTTTAAAGGCTTCAGCAACCTGAATGGCTAACTCCCGCGTGGGTGCCAGTACCAGTACCTGTGGCGAATTTTTCTTAAGGTCAATTCGGCTGAGCAAGGGAAGCGCAAATGCGGCCGTTTTACCGGTTCCGGTTTGTGCCACACCCAGTAGATCATCGCCATTGAGGAGATGCGGGATAGTCGCTGCTTGGATGGGCGATGGTTGCTCGTAACCGACAATACTGACGGCTTTTTGGACAGGAGCAGATAGCGCCAGTTCGGTAAAACTGGTGACTTCAGGGGTCGACATGATTATTTCTCGGGCCAAGGGTTGTGCCAAGTAACAGCACTAAGGAATGCAATGACAGATTATAGAGGTTTTCGGGGAAGTCTGGAAGCGAGTTGTTGGTTATTACTCGCTAACCCAGTGGTATTCTGATGTTCACCCTGCCGCCGGTAATATTTTCGCCTTTTTCAGCGTCATAAATCAGTTCAGCGCTATAGCTAACCTGCTCTCTGACTTCCTTTTTGAAGAGGTTCATAAGACGTCTTTGCGCATTAGCCGCCAACCCGTTTGAATCCGGCCATTTTACCGCGTTTTCGCTGGGCAGTTTCAAGTTAAGGGATGACTTTGCCGATTGTCGAATGGGGGCTACGTCGTTGACTTGTGTCGGGAGTGTGGCGTGATTGACGTCAATAGCGGCTGTTTTCGGGGGGTTGTACTCGCAGTGGTGTTCTTATCACGGAGGTCATTGTTGTCAGCTGCACACTAGCGGGAGCCGTAATCGTGGTAGATTCCAGATACCCCACCAGCAGGACAAAAACAGAAGCTAATAAAAATAGTGATCGCATGTGATTAGTCAGTCATTAATAGTAATGAGATATGGCTAAACAATAGCCGATTGATAGGCTGAAGACAGGGACTGCTTCACATCTATGCCGTGCTGGCCGAAAAATGTCGACTTCTGTGATCAATTTCACAGCAACACTCTTGCTCTATGGGGGTAGAGAGGATTGTCTAATCATTGTAAAGTACCGTGCAGATTGAAAGCGGCTAATGAAATAATAATAAATTTTTGTCTGCTGGTGACGGGTTACGCAACCTTTGCGGGCTGTCTTTTACTCGATCCATCGTCCAATGACTCTGTAAGAAATCAACCTAATAAATGAGGCATGTAATGACTGAAAAAGAGGATAAACAGGCGTCCGACTATTGGCGTGAAAATATCCGTTTGATGCTCAAATTGCTGGCTATTTGGTTTGTAGCGTCGTTTGGAGCGGGTATTTTGTGGGTAGACTGGCTTAATCAATTTCAGTTCTTCGGCTTCAAATTGGGCTTTTGGTTTGCCCAGCAGGGAGCTATTTATGTTTTTGTAGTGCTGATTGTTTATTACGTGAGAGCGATGCACAAGCTTGACAAAAAATACCACGTAAACGACGAGGAGTAAGTGCATTGGATATTCAAGGTTGGACGTTTTTACTAGTCGGTCTCTCTTTTGCACTCTACATCGCTATTGCGATATGGGCGAGAGCAGGGTCCACACAAGAGTTTTATGTGGCCGGTGGTGGAGTCAATCCTATCGCCAACGGCATGGCGACAGCCGCAGACTGGATGAGTGCGGCGTCATTTATTTCGATGGCGGGAATCATTTCATTTATCGGCTACGATGGCGCTGTCTATTTGATGGGCTGGACCGGTGGTTATGTGCTATTAGCCCTGTGTTTGGCGCCTTATCTGCGTAAGTTTGGAAAGTTTACCGTGCCCGATTTTGTCGGTGATCGTTATTACTCCAATGCAGCTCGCACGGTCGCTGTGGTCTGTGCGCTGATTGTTTCGTTTACCTATGTGGCGGGACAGATGCGTGGCGTTGGCGTGGTATTTTCGCGCTTCCTGGAGGTCGATATTACCTGGGGCGTTATTATTGGCATGACGCTGGTGTTTTTCTATGCGGTGTTGGGTGGTATGAAAGGCATCACCTATACCCAAGTTGCGCAATATTGTGTGCTGGTGGTGGCCTATACCGTGCCAGCTGTTTTTATTGCCATTATGATGACGGGTCACTGGTTACCGCAAGTAGGGTTTGGTGCTGAACTTGCTGACGGCTCCGGCATGTTTTTGCTCGACAAGCTGGACGGTCTTTCAACCGAGTTGGGCTTTGATGCCTACACAGAAGGCTCTAAAAGTACCATTGATATATTTTTTATCACTGCGGCATTGATGGTGGGGACCGCAGGCTTACCTCATGTGATCGTCCGATTTTTCACTGTACCGAAAGTCAGCGATGCCCGTAAGTCTGCGGGCTGGGCACTGTTATTTATCGCGATTGTTTACACCACGGCTCCGGCTGTTGCCAGTTTTGCCCGCGTCAATATGATCCAGACGATCAATGGTGAAGATATGGCGGGCACCTCTCATGAGCAAGCGCCGTCCTGGATCAAGAACTGGGAGGCAACGGGACTGATAAGCTGGGAGGATAAAAACAACGACGGAAAAATGTTTTATGCCGCTGACGAGCGCAATGAAATGACCATTGACCGGGATATTATGGTGCTGGCCAATCCGGAGATTGCGAATTTGCCCGCATGGGTGATTGCGTTGGTCGCCGCAGGCGGTATTGCGGCAGCCTTATCGACATCTGCCGGCCTATTACTGGTTGTCTCTTCTTCCATCTCGCACGACTTACTAAAGCGAAACCTAATGCCGGCTATTACCGAAAAGCAGGAATTATTCTATGCCCGCTTAGCGGCGGCGGTTGGCGTTTGCATTGCTGGCTATCTGGGCATTAATCCGCCGGACTTTGTTGCTCAGGTGGTGGCTATTGCCTTTGGTTTGGCGGCTGCAAGCTTATTTCCAGCCATTATTATGGGGATATTTTCCAAAGGTATGAACAAGGAAGGTGCCATCAGCGGAATGCTGGCGGGCATGGTATTTACAATCAGTTATATTATTTACTTTAAGTTTATCGACCCCTCGGCAAATTCGGCTGAGCATTGGTGGTTTGGTATATCGCCCGAAGGTATTGGTGCACTGGGGATGATGGTGAACTTTGCAGTGGCAACGGCGGTTTGTCAGTTTACGGCGCCTACTCCACTGCATATCCGACAGTTGGTTGATAGTATCCGGGTACCCACCGGCGCCGGTGATGCGCATGTGGACTGATTGGGTCATCGTCGCCAGGGTCTTGAGTCTCGGCAATAAGATATGATTTTGAAGATTATGTGATTAGGCCGTTGTCTTGGTCGTACTATTTAATCGACTGAATCGACTGAATCGACTGAA